>ERZ724517.2038-NODE-2038-length-10807-cov-6.327474_pt1 | contig 10807 bp, 20 predicted proteins | sample MGYA00376050_ERZ724517 | MGnify/ENA primary metagenome ERZ724517 (study PRJEB28724, sample SAMN07190886) | activated sludge metagenome | isolation source: activated sludge of sewage treatment plant in Hong Hong | place: USA: Christiansburg, Virginia | collected... | reverse complement strand
CAATTTTTGTAAAGTATTTAAACAGTTCTTTTGCTCCATTCATTTTGTCAGTTTTCCAAACTTCTTTTAATTTTTGTGCTTTTGCGTCAATAACTAAATTTTTATGTTCGTTGAACTTTTCTAATTTTTTATTTTTTTTATCTTTTAAAATTTTTTCAACCCTACTTAGTTTTTTTACTTCAACATTGTAAATAATTTCATTTAACTTATCTATATATTTTGGTTGTTTATCTTCATTTTTTTTTAGCCATTCGTTTAAAATTTCATTGCCTAAACTTTCATTTTTTAAAATAAAATGCAGGTGAGGGTGGTATGTATCTTCTTTGAAATTGTATGTACATTCAATTTTCTTAATTCCTTGCAAATCGTGTGCAATTTCATTTTTTACACAATAACCAACGTTGAACTTTTTGTGTATTTTTTTATAAATAAATCTAAATTTATTTTGTAGTGCTGTAATTGTATCAGGTAAGTTTTCGGCTGTGCAATTGGTAGTGGTGAGGGTTAGAAAATATGGCTTTTCAAATTTGTTTATTTGTGGCATATAGCCGTTTAAAAGTTTTGCCGTCCTTATCCTGTTGCAGATTGTACACCAACGCTGTTTGCAATATCTTGATGTTAATTTATTGCCGTTTTGTGAAATATTATCGGCACACTCCAAACTACTCAAATAACTTTTTTGTAAAAAACTACTTTCAATTTCTGCCAAATGTTTTACATATTGATTGGTAAAAAATTTTGAAGCAGCTTTATTTTTTAGCTTTTTTGTTTCGGTTAAAATTTGTGCCGTTTCTGTTTTTTTTCGTTCAGCATTTAAAGCATCATTTTTAAAACTTTTTTCATTATCCGAAACAATTTTATAGTTTATAAAGTCGGCTGTATTGTTGTAATTTTTTAAACCGTTTTCGAGCAATCCATTTAAACCTTTTTTTGGGCAAATAGTACAATAAATTGGCACAAGTTGGCGGCTTAAATTTTTGCCGTTTTTGTCAAAAACAATTCTATTTTGATAAAAAAACCCATCTTGACGAGAATTAAAACAAAATTTAGCATTTTCAGGTGTTTTGCTAACATTTTTAGTGATGTTCTTTTTTTTCGTTTTTCGTTTCTTAACTTGCTGTTTTTCAGCTCTTTGGCTTTGTAAAACTTCACTTTGCGACAATTGTGCTAACTTATTAAAAAAGGTATCATCGTAACATTTAAAACATTTTTTTTTGCTAACTACTTTAGTTTTCTTTAAATTTGCCATGTTGGATATATTTATTTTGTTTTAAGGACGTTTGCAGCGTCCTTTTTTTTATGCAATTAACTTTTAAATATGCCTATTTGTGCATAAGACTACGAAATTTTCATTTTTATTTGCTTTGTGTGTACTTGTATCGTTTTTAAATTATAGCCGAAATTTGACTTGTTTAATGCAGAAATAAAAAAAAGCAGTATTAATTTAATAATACTGCTTTAGTCTTTGAAATTAAACAAATTTTAGTTTGTCGTTTTTCGCCGTTTGCCATTGGTTAATTCCCATTAATCCAACTATTTTAAACATGGTCGTTTTTTGCTGTTGAAATGCTAATGTAGAAAATATATTTTATATAGAAAAGTTTTATTTTTTTACAGCTAAATAAATAAGCAAAAAACCTGCTAAAATAAACAATGTTTGTTGTGGTGGATTGGTTGCTGTTGCACCTGCACCACCTGCACCAATTGCATATTTTTTAAAGGTTTTATTGTAACCGTTGGTTAGATCACTTGAAGGTATCATTTTTAAATACTTTGCTCCAACCTCCATTGCTGCAATTGCATTTAATAAGTTTAATAAATCTGTTTTGTTTTTCTGGATTGTTTCGTTTCTGCCAATGTTTGTTTTTTGTACCAAATAATTTATATAACTGTTTGTGTCGTTGCCATCACTTGAAGGAGCGTAAACATTTACAAGTTTTTCAATTGTATTTAAAAGTGGTGAACGTCCAAACAATTTATATAAAACATCATTGCTAAAGGCCTCAACGCCAAAAACCATATCTTTAAAAATTGCGTGTCCTTTGGCATCATTCCCAACTTGCCCTGTATAAAAATTGCTGTTGAAATTTTTAATGTTTCCAACGTTGTTATTTTTTATACCAAGCGGTACATCTGTATAGTTTCTAAAGTCCATAGCAAGGAATTAAAAAAAAACGGTTATCAATTGGACTAAAAATTTTTATATAACTTTCTTGTGTTAAAACAACGCTACTATTTCCAACAGATGTTGAAAAAAATGGAACTGCACCTTCAATAGGTGTGTCTAAACTTTTATCAATTGCCAACGTGTTTTTTATTTCGGTTAAAGTATCTGTTATGCTTATTTGTTCTACTCCATTAACCAATAAATTTAACGGCTTATTGTTGCTGCTACCAATTTGCATTGCAGGTGAGTATATAAAATTACCACCGTTTACAATTGGTATTGCTGTTACTTCTATACTCATATTAAAAATTTTGTCCTACATAAAAACGGCGAACATACACCGCTTTGAATATTGTTGCAGGTTGTTGAAAGGTGAGCAATATATTTTGTTTCAGTACTTCGTTTACGTTTCCATTCAATCCGAATGATTGACCAGGAGCTATTGGAAAATTATTCACTACAATAACGCCATCCCCTGCATTGAATACGGCAAAATCAATACAGTTGGTTTGTAAATATTCATTGCTGTTATACTCTTGTACACTAAAGTTATACTCTAATAATTCCATAAAAATAAATTTGTAGATTGAAGCGGAGGGGGATAAGGGCAAAGGCTCAAAACTCTAAACTAAATTATTAAATGCTTTATACCTTGAACAACTTTGTTTTGTCTATAACCTCCGTTTGCGTTTAAATAGTCTAAATAGTTGCCGTTGTACATTTCAAAATATTCAGTATTTAACCATTGTTTATATAACAATGTATTTGTATTAATTGGCATCGGGTATCCGTCGTTATCCCAATTGTGAACAACAACGCTACCTTTATTTTTTTTAGTAGAAATTAATAAAAACAATACAGCTATAACAATATATTTATTCATTATTTTATTGGTAGTTGTTTTATATACTTATTAATTTTTGCAATGTCTGCATCGCTAAACCCACTGCCAAAAGTCCAATTTCCATTTTGCAACCATTGGTATAAATCGTTGTTAAATTCATAGCTGAAAACATCACATAAAAAGGAAACTTCTGCTTGTGTTTTCATTTCTTTTAAGGCGTTAAAAGCAATACTAAAACTATCGTTAAACCAACCGAAAACGTCATTTGCTAAAGTGTTTGCAACTGGTAAAGCAATTGAATGTACTTGCTGTTGCTTTGCGTCCGTCCAATTCAGTTTTTTCCATTCGTTTTTGTTCCAATAATTAAACGGCGAAGTTTCTGCATTTTCGTTTAGTATTTCGTCAGCACTTTTAAAAATACCTAATTTTTGTGAGAGTTTATATACTGCAATAATGCCTACAACTGTAACCGCCGTTTTAAACATTTCTTTGTTTTCCATTGATTACATTTTTTGTAACATACTTATCAAATAGTTAAATGTTGGTTTGTCGTTCTCGGCAATATCAGCTAACTTATTTAAGTTTCTTGAAAGTTGCAAATCAACTTTTTTAAGCCTTTCAATTGCTGCCATCAATTCAACATCGTTGCTTTGTACTGTATCGTTTGCAGCTTCATTTACTCCCGATAAACCGCCTTTTTTTGGCCATAATAAACGTTCTAAACCATTGATTAAAATATTTTGCATTTGCTCACTTTTTAAAAAACCATTAATAAAATTATCTTCCTCGGGCTCTTCTTGAACTTCGTTTTTTTCTGCTAATAACTGCATTAATAATTGATTGTTTTTTTCATTACTCTCAATTAGTTTATTCATTAAAAAACTGCTGTCGTTAGTTCCTGCAATTGCCATTGGTTGCATTGTTTCATTGCCGTTTAATTGGAAAGTAACATTATAAAATTGGCTTGGTTTTACACCTTTTGCAGTTTCTTTTAACGTGCTAATAACTTGCAATAAATATTGGTTTGTGTTTTGTGAATTTTGTTTTAAGGCTTGTAAATTTTCAAACAATATTTCTGCCCCTCGTTCTTTGTTATCTTCATAATATTCAAAACGGCAATATGCCAATTCTGGTTTATTACCTGCATAAATTCGGAACATGGAGCTTTCGTGTTGCTCGTAAAAATTTAACACACTATCAATACTATATAATTCACTTTTCCAATTAGCCATTTTACAAATTTTAAGCGTTCAAAATGTAGTCTTCTGGTTGCAAGTATGTAACGCCAAAACATACTTTAACGTTACCAGTTGCAGGTGCGGTTGAAAACTTTACAAACGATTTCGTCCAGCTAATAACAATGCCATCAAACAATTGTTGGAAACCGTTATTTTGAGGTATAACCGTTGTTTCTTCACTTAGTCTTTGCAAAAATGATAACGGCAAATTTTTAACCCTTTCTAAATCACCCTCAAAAAAACTAACAGTACATTTTTTACTATCCGCAATGGTTAGCAATGCACTTGCACTATTTGGCGAAGCGGTTACAATTGTTGCAGGTATGTAGTCAACTGCTAAAATTTTTGCATTACGTAATTGCGGTTGATCGGGAAACTGAAAAATTGTTCCCGTTGTACCTGAAGGGATGTTTATTTCTAAAACTTCATACCTTTTTATAGGTCTTATTACATTGCTCATGTTTAACGGTTTTAAAATAAAAGGACGGCAAAGCGTTTGCCCTCCGTCCTTTTAAAATTTGAAAATAAAATTTATTTTACACTGGTTACATTTTGTAACAAGATACCACGATGCACAACAATTATACGGCTGTTTGTTTGCACAGTGCCAATTGACAAAGGCAAAGTTATACTTGCTTGTATATTGTTTGCACCGCTTAAAACAAAACTTGGTGCAATTGGATAAAAGCCATCTGTGCTGCCGTCTTGACTATCCAACACATTTACACCGCTTGCAGTATAGCCAACGTTTGCGGCCTGTTGTGTTCTTTGCGTCATGTAATGTCTCGCAATATCCCACGCAGGTAATACCTGAATATTGTCGTTAATAATACTGTAACGACCTGCCCACAATGAAGTTAAAGCGGCTGCCGCTCCCGCTGTACTAAATACTGTTGCATTTTCATACGTGTACTTTTTTAAAGTTGGTGCGGTTGCAGAACTTGGAACACTAACAAAAATTCCTAATTCTAAAGGAACAAAAACGTCTTGCAGGTTTAAACGTTTTTCTGTTGGGAATTGATTGCCGTTCTGACTATCATTTACTAAAATTGGTACATGATAATTCGCTGTTGTACTGTTAATTGCAATTTCACTTTGCAAAAAACTTTGTGTAGGATTGGCACTTCCAACACTTACGCCTAAACGTTCTAAAAGCTGTTGTGCAATTTCAAAGCCTAAGCGGCTGGTTGCATAATTAATTTGCATATCTAAAATTTAAAATTTAAAAAAATGTTTTTTATACTAACAATACGTTGCAGCAATTTTTGTATTTAATCCAGCAACTTTTGGCGGCTCACTGTAGCCGTTTAAATACCTTGCATTGCTCATAGGCAAACGACCTGCAACCATATTGCTTAAACCGCTAACTAAACCAAATTCAGTTGCTAAATTTGAAGCTCCAACGGCTGCCATGCCTAAACCTAAAAACATAAATTTGCTATCTTTTTTGCCCATTGTTGCAGCTAATAAGCCACCTGCCACCAATGGTAAAGCAGATTTAATTTTACTATCTGTATCCGAGTTGCTTGTTAACGCAACATCTTTTAAAACGCCACCAATAAATTTACTTGCAATACCTCCAACGGCTGCAAACATGATGTTGTTTACTAAATTCTTATCAATCCCACCAACTTTGCGGCGGCGGCGATGTGTAGTTTTTTTTGTTGTTTTTTTACGTGCCATTTTTTTTGATTTTTATTGAAAAAATTTTTAATTATTCTACTGGTGTGAACAATTGCGACGCTACACTGGTGTGAACAATTGCAACGCTACACTTTCGGCTGATTCCAAAACACGAACTATTGAACCATCATTATAACAAACTAAACAAGTGTTATATAAAAATTCATTATCTGAATTATTCAAATTATAACTTGCTTGAACTTGTTGAACATTCAAATTTGTTATTGTTGTTACTCTTTGTTCTATTAAATAGCCGACCGGTAACTGTACGTCATCATTAAAATTTGTAAACAATGGTAAATCATTATTTACTATCACTACACCGTTAAAAGTATTATTTGGTATAAAGCCTTCTGCCATAAAATTAATTTTTAAAAGTTGCCAATGTATTGAAGTATTTTTTTAAAGCGTAAAATTGTTTTTTTCTGTTACCCATTAAAACACGAATTTTATTTTTTTCACTCACCCCAACGGTTGTTTTTATACTGCTTTGTAAGTTGGCAATTTCATCATTTAATCTATCCAACTCAATTGAAGTTGAAGTTATTTTTTGAATATTGCCAACCTTTACACCTGCAATTTTTTTAACGCCGTTTTTTTTGAACGTTCCAGATTTACCTCTGGTTATTTGGTAAACTGCTTTTGGCTTTGTCTTTATAGTTTCATTTTTTTCAATGACTTTATAAGCACCAACCCTTTTACCTTTTAATTGCAAAGCAGCTTTTTTAATGCAGTCCGTCCATTTCATTTTTGGATGAGCAACACGAATTTTTTTTGCAAGTGCGGTTTGTTTTTGTAAATATGTATTTGCCATTTTATCCAAAAATTTTATATAAAATTAAAGCAGTTGCCGCCAACGGTACTACATTGTTTTTTTGTTTTGGACCACCGCCACTACTTCCTTCATTAGCACCGCCGTTTGTTGGCTTTATAGTGTTATCCAAATTTATTAATAAATCAGTATAGGGAATTTTCCAGGTACCAACGCCACCTGCAAAATTTGAACTTGGAAAGGTTTGCAAAATCAATTCGTTATAGTCCCTTGCATCATTAAAATTTAAGTTCGTTGTATCTGGTATTTGTTCCGCAACACGTCCAAACATTTGAGCATATTGTATAGCATCATCAATGTTTTTGTTTTGCCCAATCAACTGATAATAATACATTAACCGCTCTAACGGTGTGCGGTCTTTTAATTTTGCTAAACGGCTTTTCCATTTGTTCGTACTGTTGTCAAAAACATCGAAAATGCTGCCAAACCAACCTTTCACTTCGCTAATATCTAAACCAATTTTATTTTGATTATTAACGCCGCTGAGTGTATATAGTGCCATTGGTTTATAAATTTTATCAGTATAAATATAGGGCTTTTTTCTTTCGTCCAAATAATTTAAACAAACATCAATCCACAGTTCTTTACTTGTATTTGGATACAGAACAATAAAAACGTGTTCATAGGAATTGCTTTTTTTGTCGTAACCTGCAAAGCGAAATGAGTATGTAATATTTTCATTTTCAAAAACATTGTAAGCATTAAACACACCTGCAATAAAAAGAGAGTAGCTTTTACAATCAGCTGGTAAGGATAAGATTGCGGACGGACTTCGCAGCGTTTGAAAATGTTCGCTTTCGGCTTTGTATGGCACATTGTTTTTTAAAAAAACGAATAAATTTTGTGCAATATCTTCAACGGTTTGCCCATCAAAAAAATGATATATTTTTTTGTACTCATTAATATATTTATCGTGAGTATTTAAAACGCCTTCAATAATATTGTTTACACTTTGCCTTTTTTTTACCAAAATTTTGTTATCCAAAAAAGGTTGCAACTCTTTTAAAATTTCTTTTTTATTCATTTGATTAAATTAATTTTTTATCAAATTTCAAATAAATTTTTTGCCCATCTATTGTAACAAAACCATCAAATGAAACGGTTAAATTTTTTGCTGTTTGCAAGTTTAATAAAATTTTCAGCAAAGAAAATTTTAAGCCTTGAATATCTACAAAAACAGAGGTTGTTGTATTTGCTGCAATTAATACTGGATTGATTAAAATTGCGTTTCCAATTTTTGCACCATTGTATAAAAACAATTCTGCATTAATACCTTGCAAATTTGCAACGCCGTTTGTTTTGTTATTTACGATAAACTCTAATTTTACGGACGGTGTAATTAAATTACCATCTAACACAAAGCCTTTTAAATCGAAATCTATATTTTTTGCTAAACTGATTTTGCCAAAAACCAATTTTGCACCAAAAAATAAAACTGCTAAAAAAAAAATTTTTTTCATTTTAAAATTTTAACTACGTTAAATATTAAAAACATCAAAATAACGGCTTTTTACATAGTCATTCGGGCAGTATTTGCCCCGCCGTTATCTTGCAACTTCCTCAACCTGCAACGTTTGCCACAAAATAAATTTGCAATAAATTTGCCTACTCCAATAACCAATTTACCATAAGGCAAATTGTTTCCCATATCTTCTAAAAAACTCCAAAAGTTTTGAGGGTTGCCCAAATCGTCTGGAGCGTATCTGTATTGGTATTTTTGAGGGTTGCGTTCTGCATTTTGTACGGCAATTTGTGCCATTACTTGAAACAAAAATGGAAACTGTAAAGCCAATGTGTCAACTGTTTTAAGTAATTGGTCAGGCAGTTCAACGCCTTCATACATTGCAGAAATATAACTATTTAACAATTCACATTGTGGCATTGTTGCGGCTCTCAATTCAACAATAAATTTATTTATGGTTGCATTATCTGGTGTAAAATCGTTATCCGCAAAAGTTAATTTTATTTTATCCAGAACAGTTTTTTTAAACGGGTCAAGTTCGTTGTTCATTACAACAACGGTGTCGCTTACTTTCTTTTTTTTGAGCAATAAAAACAATGCTATTAAAGCCAACGGTACTGCAATTTTTTTCATTTTTATTTTATTTATAGATGTTGAAGATAAAAAAAAACCTACTTCAAAAAGTAGGCTTTCAGAAAAAATAAAATTTTCCTGCTTTGAACGGGAATTTAAAATTAGTGTTTTAAATTCAGTTTCAGTTGTTTTTTTCGTTCATTTTCGCAAATAATGGCTAATTGCTCACCAATGTATTTGTAACGTGTTTTACCTCTCTTTGCTGCAATTACTCTTAACAACTGTGCATTTTCTTTGCTAACTTCAATTATTATTTTTTGTGTCATTTTATTTTGATTTTTGTTGATGCTTGACTTTTTTTATATACTCTTCTATTGTTTCCGATTGTTCGAACAAATCTAACATTGCAGGCAAAAACAACTCGCTTAATTTATTGCAATTATCATTGTGAAAGTCAATGTTTGTTTTGTGTTTTTGCTCCTGTAATGTCGGTAAATGAAAATCGTTTGAAACATCCAAGTACAATGTGTGTATAAAATTGAAATACTCGCCTTTCAATTGCAAACACAAAAAATGCTGCCCGTTTTTGCCAATGCTTTTGAAGTAGTACCAGAACACATTGAATTTTATATATTTCTCGTTTTCGCCTATTTGTAATAAAGTCATTTTGTTTTATTATTATTTGTTAATAAATTAAGTGTCTTTAAAATTTTAAAAATTTCTAAAATATTAAAATCTTTGCTTACTTCAATTTTAAAAACAACTGCTTCTATGTTATCTAAATTATTTTCAAAATCATTTTCTATATCTATATTTTTTTGCTCCATTTTTGTTTTGTCGTGAATATATTTAGTTAGAGAATATTCTAAATTTAGTTTTTGCATTATATAAATAAAATGCAACAAATATTTTTTATCTACTTCTATTGTTATCGAACTCATTTTATATATTTATTTGTTGCCTGCCATTGGGTGCGACAGGCAGTTCAGCCCAAAAATCCACATCAACGCCTTTATCCGTAAATTCTGGACAGGCTTCTTCAAATCTTCGCATTGTATCATTCCAATAAGCGACCCATACTTCTTTATTTTTACGCATTACAACAATGTACAAGCCGTTCTGTTTTGGATAAGCAGACATCCACTCATTCCAACGGCAGGTAACACTCGTATTTGCGTTAGCGGCAAGCTGGGAGTGAACTCGCCAACTGTAATGCCTCTTCTTTCGTTTTTAGAGAATAAAAGCCATCAAACTTTCCGCTTCCTTTTCTTTTACAAACCATTGCACCATCATTTAATAAATGCCAGGAATTAAAATAAAAGCCTTCACCTGTTTCTTTAGGTAAAAATTCATTTACGACTTCATATCCATTACAGATGCCGATAGCAATCAGTCTTACAAGTCCAGCACTTAACGACTTTGGATAGCCTGCCGCTAACAAAGGCATTTGTGTTATGTCGGCGGACTGATTACGCCGCCTCATCTTCACCTTACTGTCGGCTGTTGTTCCAGCTTGACGTTCTTCGTTCAGCATAAGAATGTATTTTTATCATTAGTATTTTTATTCAGCATTTGTACCCGGCAGACGTATTCCAAATTCCGCCACAAACACAAATGCTTCAGCGTTGCCTGCTACTTGGCGGACACAGGCTGCGAACATTTACATTTATCTTTTAATGGGCAATTTTCTTTCGTTCTTAAATGTTCTTTCAAATTTGAAGGACAAGAACTTTCTGAAATTCTTTTTACTAAAACATCAAAAGCAAAATTTTTGCCTTGAACACCACCATTTAATAAATAATCAATTGCTTGCTTCATTGCAATAAAATCTTTTTCCCATTCAAACGCCATTTGCTCGCCAACAACAAACAATTTGTTTTCATCAGTCCATGGTTTACCATGCCTTGTATATTTTTTTCTTACATCTTCGTATCGCATTTATTTTTATTTTATCATAATTAATATGCTGGTTTTTTTACACCATTTTCAAAATAGTGTGTGAAGCAAT
>ERZ724517.2036-NODE-2036-length-10822-cov-6.694065_pt1 | contig 10822 bp, 10 predicted proteins | sample MGYA00376050_ERZ724517 | MGnify/ENA primary metagenome ERZ724517 (study PRJEB28724, sample SAMN07190886) | activated sludge metagenome | isolation source: activated sludge of sewage treatment plant in Hong Hong | place: USA: Christiansburg, Virginia | collected... | reverse complement strand
ATTCAAAAATTGAAAAAAGAATTGTATGAAATTATTGCTTTACATAGCGGACAAACTTATGAGAAAGTTTGGGCGGATAGTGATCGTGATTACTGGATGATTGCTCAAGAAGCAAAAGATTACGGTATGATTGACGAAGTTTTAATGAAAAAATAATTTTCGAAATAAATTAAAAAGCCCGCTATCGAAAGATAAGCGGGCTTTTTTGTTTTTTAGTTAATAGAACACTGATAACAAAGATGATTATGATTAGAAAACAGGAACACGGATCGGACGAATAAAGCTGATTTGCACAGATTTTTTATTAGTCAATCTGCATGAATTTTTCAATCTGTGTAAATCTGTCTAATCCGTTTCATCGGCGTTCCTATTAAAAATTAGAACCTAATCTTCTGCTACAACGATAATAAAATCTTCTTCACTAAATTTTACTGTATTAGCTTTATGAGGATTTAATGCAACACCAAAGTGTTTATCTGAATCTGAGCTTAAAGAAGAAATTCTGTAACCGATAGCAGTTTCGTTTAATTGAGCTGCACTTTCTAGTACGGTATAAAAATTTACTGGCTGTCCAGTTTTTACATATCTACTCACTGGCTTCAAATAAATTTCAGAACCTTCGGCTTCAAATAATACATCGTATACTTTTTTCAGGTCTTTGTTTTCGCTTAACTGACTTAACATTAAACTAATTAAGTTGTCGCCAACAATAAAGTCATCTGCTTTTGCTACCACTCCTAATTCTCTATTTCTAATGTCTAACATTTCAGAAACGATACTATAATCTTTATTAGCTTTCTCACTTAAATTACGTAAGTGTAATAAACAGATTAACGTTTTTGCATCGCTTTCTTGAACATCAATATCGGTGTAGCTTAATAAAATAATATGATCGTAAATTTCTGTTTTTAAATTTACTAAAGTCGTTTTGTCATTAATATCTCCTTTTTGATACACAATTTTAATTTTTTGAAGCGATTGTTTTAAATCTGCCAAATCATCTGCTATATCAACACCATCTGCTACAATCATTACTTCTGAACCAGCTGCCACGTAATTATCCAATTCTTCAATAATTCTTGTTCCTCTCGCATTCCATCCTAATATCAGTGTGCGTTCAATACTTGCTGGTTTATCAGCCATTCTATTAAAGAAATTTTCTTGAATATCAAACTTAGTTTTACCACTTAATACAACTGTATCATCATCTTCTGAAATTGCAATAACGGAATCACCTGAATTAAAAACTGTATCCATTGGAGGATTAATTAGGGCTTTTTCATCCTTTGTTAAAATTCCAATTACTGTAGATTTATCGTAAGCAAATAAAGTGTCTTTATACGTTTTGCCTGCTAATTTTGGTTCTGCCTGAAAATAAATTTCATCACCATCAAATTGTAATAATTCGCTATACACCACACTTAATCCAGATTGGCGACAAGTTTGTGCTGTAATACGTGAAATTAAATCAGCTGATAAAACAAAAACTGTTTCGTCATTGCCCACCAATTCAGCCGCCTCCATGTTTTTAGGATCTTTAATTTCAGCAACGATATTGTACGCTTCTTTCTTTCTATTTTTTCCGTTTGTTAAAGCTAAAACAGATTTAATCACATACGTATCTGCATTTGCTTCTTCGTTAGCTAATACAATAATTGAACGTGCTTCATTTGGACTAACCACTGCAATATCGGATGATTCTAAAGGACTTCCACTTCTAATAATAACTTTAGTGTTTTTTAGATTTTCAATCTTGCTTCTAATCTCATCTTCCATTTCCACTTTATCTCTATCAGCTAAGATCACAATACTTGGTTTTTTTTGATTAGAGTTTGCCTCAATAATTTCTAAAATAATAGAAAATACTTTTTCTGACCATCCCAATATTAAGGTGTGGTTTGTTTCTAAAACTCTTGAACGGCCTTTTTTTAGTTCATCCAATTTTTCATCAATACCCGAAGAAATAGTACCAATTAAAATAGAAATTAAAAAGATACCTCCTAATGTTGCGATAAATCGAACACCACGAAATGCCCAACCTTCGTCGCCACCCATGGTACCTGAATCTAATGTAGCCATTAAACTTTGCCACGACCCTTCAATAAAACCTAAATTTTCGGCCTCTGGTTCTGGCGAACCTTTTATTCCGAATACTAAAATAAGTAGTCCTAATATTAATACCATAAATAAAGAAATTATGGCAAGCCATTTAATAACGCCAGCAGGACCAGCTGACATGGTATTCTCAAAATAATAACGCGTTTTTTCGCCGAAAGATGGTTTTTTCATAAAATAGGGTTTTAGTAATTTATTAAGTAAAAATAATAGTTTATATGAACTTTCAAATAAACTAAAGGTTAAAATTTAAAGAAAATCACTCTAAATCAATTTACGATAAAAGATTATTAAACTCTTTTAAAACTACCCACTCCTCATTTTGGTGTTTTAAAAGGGAGAAAGAATTGCAAATAAAATCAGCAGAAAACGTTTTGGATTTATACTCTTCCCAAGCTTTATAAAAAGTAGGTTTTTTCAAATCTCTAAAAGCAATAGTAATATGTGGATGAAAACCACGCATATCATCTGATTGGTTGAAAATATTCAAATGACGTTTGACATGACTTACTAATTGCTTTTGCAAATTAAACAATTCTGCTTGTTCTAGAACATTAATAAAAATAACGCGAGGCTCAAAACAATCGTAGTTATTTAAGGAAATTGGAAATTGTGTTTTAAATTTAAAATCACTCAAGCATTCAATTAATTTATTCTCTTTACTTTCATCAAAAGAAAAGGGCATGTGAAGAGTAATGTGACCCGGAGAACGCAAGGCTCCTTTTGACTCGTAATTATCAGAAATAGATTGCTTGATGTTTTGAATATCAGACAATAAGGGTTCGGGAGGAACTATGGCAATGAAATATTTTTGTAACATTAAATCTTCACGCCAATTACTAATACATCATCCACTTGTTCCTGACTACCTTTCCAATCTAAAAACGCTTTGTTAAGCGCATTGTATTGGTCGTCGACTGGCAAATGAAAAGATTGTACCAAAATATCTTTAAATTGATTGTACTTGAATTTTTTGCCTTTTGGTCCGCCAAACTGATCAGCATATCCATCCGTAAAAATATAAATGCAATCATCTTTTTGAAGTTGAATAGTATGATTTGTAAAAATATCGGCAACACCATCTTTATTATTACCGATATAATTTTTATCAGCTTTAATTTCCATTAAATCTGTTCCATAAAACAACTCTCTATCCGATTTAACTTTATAGGTAGTAGAAATGTTTTTTCTTAAGAGCCACAATGAGTTAAATACTCCTGCATACTGAAGCGTAAGTGTTTTATAATCTAAACTACATAATGCTAAATCCATTCCATCTTTAACAGCATTAGGATCATAAGACTGACGTAATGTATCATTCACCCCTGCATCAATATATTGTAAAATATCTGCTGGCACATTTAGCTTTTTATCTTGTACTGCTTGATTCAATAGTTTTAATCCAATAACACTCATCATAGCTCCTGGCACACCATGTCCAGTGCAATCAACCGCCGCAAAAAATACTTTTTCTTCTGATTCATCTACCCAATAAAAATCACCACTCACAATATCTTTTGGACGATAATAAATCATACTTTTTGGCAAAAGTGATTTTACATGTTGTTGGGTAGGAATAATAGATAACTGAATTCTTAACGCATATCTAATGCTATCCATCACTTCCTGCTCCTTATGTTTTAAGGCGGCAGTGCGCTCTTCTACTAGTCGCTCTAATTCATTCTTTGCTTTTTTTAACCGTTTATCTCTTAGTTTAAATAAAATAAAAGCTACTAAAGCAAAAAATATTAATATTTCTGTAATACCTATTTCGTAAGTAACAGCAATGTTTAATGGTAAGAATTTTAACAGCATCAATCAGTAAAAAATTAAGAAATGTAGCAAACTATTTACTACTATATTTGTATATAAAAATAAACAAATTTACTTAACCACAAAACAATATATAACCAATGGCAGAAGATCTTCAAATTAAAGGAAACACCAAAGAAGAAAAATATCAATCTATTATTCCACAAATAAAAGCATTAGTAGATGGGGAACCTGATGCTATTGCTAATATGGCAAACATATGCGCTGCATTAAAATTTGGATTCAATTTTTTTTGGGTAGGATTCTATTTGATTAAAGATAAACAATTGGTGTTAGCTCCTTTTCAGGGGCCAGTGGCTTGCACTCGCATCCATTTAGGAAAAGGGGTTTGCGGAACGGCATGGAAAAACAATGAAGTGATTATTGTAGATGATGTAGATAAATTTCCCGGACACATTGCTTGTAGCTCATTATCAAAATCAGAAATTGTATTGCCAATCTATAATTCTAAAAATGAAATTATTGGGGTATTGGATGTAGATAGTGATGAATATGCCACTTTTGATAAAACAGATGAATTGTATTTAAATCAAATTCTTAAATTGATTGAACAATAATTTTAGTCTCATATTTGTATATTCATTTTAATTTGATAATCTTTGAATAGCAACTAATTTTTACTTTCTAAAAACAAAACTATTATATGGAAATTACTCGTGTATTTGACATTTTAGATTTATATAAAACAACTTATAAAAAAGAAGATGTTTTATCTGCCAAAGAAAACAAACAATGGAAAAAATATAGCAGCGACGATTTAATTGCCAAAACTAACTCTGTAAGTTATGGCTTAATGTCGCTTGGCTTAACCGATAAAGATAAAGTAGCCATTATTTCGAACAACCGCCCTGAATGGAACTTTTGCGACTATGGTTGTCAGCAAGCTAATCTTGTAACGGTTCCTATTTTTCCAACTATAAGCAATACTGATTTAACATTTATATTAAATCATGGCGAAGTAACTACCATCTTTATTTCTGATAAATCCATTTATGCCAAATTAGTTGCGATTGAAAAAGAAATTCCGAATGTAAAACACATCATTAGTTTTAATCCTATTGATGGCGTTATGTCTTTTGCTGATTTTATAAAATTAGGGGAACAAAACGCCAACCCTCAAAAATTAGCTGAAACAAAAAAAGCGATTTTACCAAGCAATCTTTTAACCATTCTTTATACATCAGGAACAACAGGAACACCAAAGGGAGTAATGATTACACATCATAATTTAGTGTCGAATGTTACTGCTTGCCAAGGATTTGCGCCATTTCAAAGCACCTGGAAAGCCTTAAGTTTTTTACCTCTAAATCATGTGTACGAAAGAATGGTGAGCACCTTATATTTATATAAAGGTATTTCTATTTATTACGCAGAAGGTTTAGAAACGATTGGCGATAATTTAAAAGAAATAAAACCTCAGATATTTGTTTCTGTACCTCGACTGATTGAACGCGTGTATGAAAAAATTACCGCTACTGGCGAAAAATTAACAGGCTTTAAACGTAAAATTTTTGATTGGAGTATGCGCATTGCCAATACATACGAGCTTAATAATAAAAACAGTTTGTGGTATAAAATTCAACATAAAATTGCCGATAAACTCGTATTTAGTAAATGGCGCGAAGCAGTTGGTGGCAATTTAGTTTGCATTGCCTCTGGTGGCGCCGCATTAAATCCTAAATTAGAACGCATCTTTTTATGTGCCAATATTGTATGCTTACAAGGTTATGGCTTAACAGAAACCTGTGTGGTTGTTAGTGTAAATAGATACGGAGAAGATAATATCAGAATTGGAACTTGCGGCCCAGTAATTAGTGGTGTAGAAGTAAAAATTGCTGAAGAAGATGGTGAGATATTAGTGAAGGGTCCTAATTTAATGATGGGTTATTACAAAAATCCAGAAGCTACGGCGGAGGTCATGGATAGCGAAGGTTGGTTTCATACAGGAGATGTAGGAACTTTTATAGAAGGACGCTTTTTAAAAATAACCGATAGAAAAAAGGAAATTTTTAAAACAAGTTCTGGAAAATACATTGCTCCGTTAATGATTGAAAACAAAATTAAAGAATGCCGTTTTGTAGAACAAAGTATGGTTGTTGGCGAAAATCAAAAATTTGCCTCAGCAATTATCGTTCCTTCATTTGTCAACTTTAAAGAATATTGCAAAGACCATAACATTACCTGGACTAACAACGAAGAAATGAGTGCTCACGAAGAATTAAAAAAACTCATTAACGATCACGTTAAGGTGATGAATAAATCGTTAGCACCCTATGAACAATTGAAGCGTGTGGGGATTTTAAGTAAAGAATGGAGCATTGAAGGTGGCGAATTAACTCCTAAAATGAGTTTAAAGCGTAAGGTTATCAAAGAAAAAAATATAGACGCTATTAATAAAATTTTTGCTGTAGAGGACTAACAGTCAGATATTAAGTCGACAGTTTAGAGATAGCAGTTTTATCTACAAACTGCCATCTGCAGACTTTACGCTGCCTACTTCTTTCTTTAACAATGAAAAGAACTCTAAAATAAATGCATCCTATTTCCGATAAACTGATCTCTTGGTACAAAAAAAATAAGCGTGATTTACCTTGGCGCAATATTAACGACCCTTATAAAATTTGGCTATCTGAAATTATTTTACAGCAAACACAAGTTGTTCAAGGTTTAAATTATTATTTAAAGTTTACAGAAACGTTTCCAACGGTTGTTGATTTAGCAAACGCACCAGAAGATAAAGTGATGCGACTTTGGCAAGGTTTAGGTTATTATTCAAGAGCCAGAAATTTGCATGCTGCAGCAAAAGCTATAAAATTAAATCATAAAGGAAAGTTTCCAAATACTTACGAATCGATTAAAGCATTAAAAGGTGTTGGAGATTATACATCAGCGGCAGTCGCCTCTTTTGCATATAACTTGCCTCATGCCGTAGTTGATGGAAATGTTTACAGAGTGCTATCTCGTTTATTCAATATAGATACACCTATCAATTCTACTCAAGGCAAAAAAGATTTTCAATTACTGGCAGATGAGTTGTTAAATAAAAATCAGCCAGCCTTGCATAATAGCGCGATCATGGAATTTGGAGCTTTGTGGTGCCGACCACAAAATCCAAAATGTGAAGAATGTCCATTGCAAGCACAATGCTTGGCTTTTCAAAATAAAACAGTTGCTCTTTTACCTGTTAAGGATAAAAAAATAAAGATAAAAAACAGGTACTTACATTACTTCATCTTTAATTACAAAAATTACGTTTACATTCAAAAACGAACTGAAAAAGATATTTGGCAAAATTTGTATGAATTTTATTTAATTGAAACAGACAAAGCAGAACCTGCCGATGCAATGTTAAAACATAAAGCACTTAAAAAATTAGTTTCAAACTTTAAAGTAAAATCTATTACACCAGTCAAAAAACATATACTCTCTCATCAGCATTTATATGCAACATTTTATGAATTAGATTTAAAAGCTGAACTGAAAAATAAATTTTTATTAAAGATAAAACGCAGTGACTTAAATAATTTTGGTTTGCCCCAGCTTATTAATAAATATTTAAATAAATCTGTCAGTTAATATAATTTGGGCATAAAACTGTTAAATATTTAGATAAACACATAAAAAATTCTACTTTTATACCTATAAACAAAAATAAGACTCTAATAAATGAAAGTATTTTCAATCTTAATCCTAACTGTATGTATATTGGTTTTAGTAGCATGTACAAAAGACATTGGGCCTAACCCAGATTTAGTGAAAACAGAATTTTGCGACACAATAACATTTACTAAACACGTTAAACCAATAATCATAAAAAGATGCGTGTCATGTCATGCTGCTGGTGGCTTTGCCGCTGCATATGGTGATTTTAATACTGATACATATACTGGAATAAAGCCAAAAGTTGATAATGGCACATTTAAAGGCAGGGTTATTGATTTAACTATAACGCCAACTATGCCATTTGGAATGACAGCACTTCCTGCAGATACTATTGCAATTTTAAAATGCTGGCTAGAGGCTGGGGCACCAAATAACTAACCTATTAAACTAAAAACTATGAAAAAAATAATTTCAACTGCATTATTCGTTATTGCAATAACAACTGCAGCAAGTGCTCAATTATATAGAGGAAAAGCTGATGCTTCTTCCATCTCTTTTTTCTCAAAATCACCATTAGAGGATATTGATGCTACTAACAAAAAAGTAACTGTAGTGATTAAAACAACTACAAATGATATTCAATTTGCCGTGCCAATGATTGGTTTTAAATTTCCAAAACCATTAATGGAAGAACATTTTAATGAAAATTATGTAGAGTCTTCGAAATTTCCTACTTGTACATTTAAAGGAAAAATAGTTGAAACGATTGATTTCACAAAAGATGGAGAACATAAAGTAAATGTAAAAGGTACTTTAGACCTACACGGAGTTACTAAAGAAATAGAAACTGCTGGAACTATTTCAATTAAAGGCACAGAAGTTCACGTGGTTTCTGCCTTTAAAATTAAAGTAGCAGATTACGGCATTAAAGTTCCTTCTTTATATGTTCAAAATATTGCTGAAATTGTTGATGTAAAAGTAAACGCCATTCTTGAACCCTTTACAAAAAAATAATTTAAAACTAGCATTATAACACGAAACAAAAGTTTCGTTTTTAATATTTATATTTGAGTGATTAAACTAATAAGTTATGATTAAAAAAATTACATTTTGCTTAGCTGCTTTTATGTCATTGGCATCTTTTGCGCAAGACGATTTACTGGATTTAGTAAAAGAGGAGCCGAAAAATGAGCCCGCTAAAGAAGTGTATGCAACATTTAAAACTACTAAAATTGTAAATGCGCAAAATATTGAAACTGTAAAAAAACGTAACATCGACTTTCGAGTGACTCACCGTTTTGGAAACATTTACAATAGTACGAGTGCTAATGCCTTAAATGAAGCTGCTCATAGCGCTTTTGGTTTAGATAATTCAACAGACATTAGAACATCTTTTGACTATGGTATTACTGATAAAATAACTATTGGAATTGGACGAAGCAAATTCAGAGAAATGAATGATGCTAGTATTAAATGGCGTTTTTTAACTCAACGCGAAAACAACAAAATTCCATTATCAGTATGCTTTTATGGAAGTGTAGGCTATACCTCTATGACCACTGATAATTTGTATGCAGGAACGATTCGTCCAAAAACAAATGAAGCACATAGAGTACAATACGCTAGCCAGTTATTAATTGCTCGTAAATTTAATAGTTGGTTCTCTTTACAAATTATGCCGACTTATGTTCACCGCAATTTTATTAAACAACAAGTAAATACTAATAATAATAAAGAAGACGAAAACGGATTATTATCTGTTGGAATTGGCGGAAGATTAAAATTATCAAAACGCTTTGCTTTGGTAGCAGATTATTTCTATAATTTTTCTGAATATCAAACCAATAACCCAAATGCCTACTATAATCCTTTAGGTGTTGGTATTGAAATTGAAACTGGTGGACACGTGTTCCATATTAATTACACAAATGGTCCTGCTATTTTAGAAAGCAGCTTATTAACTTCAACTCAAGATTCGTGGGCAAAAGGGCAAATTAAGCTTGGATTTAATATTTCGAGATGGTTTGCGCTATAAAGTAAATTTAAGTGAACAAGCAGGACTCTATCTTACAAATACAAAGTGATTCTTTACTAATCAAAAAAACTGAGGGCTATCATTATCCCTCAGTTTTTTTTGGTCATTCATTAAAACCAATTCACAGCACTCCGATTTTAAAAATTAACGAGGCATCGTATTGGGAAGGGATTGTTCTTTTTGTTATTTTCTCGATATATGTATTAATACGAGTTTCAGAACCCAGAAAAATATTAAAAATATTCACTTCAGTCTTCAGTCTTCAGGAATCTAAACAGCTATTTAGAGAGGAGTTTAAACTCACCAAAAGACTTTCTGTATTACTTGGTATTGGTTTTATTTTAGTGGCTGCCTTTTTAATTCAGTTTACTAACAATTACTTTGGACTCATTTTACACAACTATTCTCATTTACAGCAGTATAGTTTTTTTGTAATGATACTTAGTTTAGTGTACTTAATTAAATTTTTGGCGAACTACATTTTAGCTTTTATCTCATCAAATAATGAGCTATCAAAAGAGTATTTATTTAATGTGTTTGTGTTTGCTCAAACCATAGGCATTGTTATCTTTCCGTTAATTGTATGCCTTCAGTTCACAAAATACCCTGCTGAATGGTTTTTATACCCTGCATTGATCATTTGCGCTGGATTTTACGGTTTAAGGATGTTTAGAGGCTTTATTATCTCAACGGCTGAACAAAGCATAGGAATTCTCTATATTTTTTTGTACCTTTGTGCCTTGGAAATTTTACCAATGTTAGTATTGATAAAATTTCTACTAGTTAATTTTTAAGCGTCGATTTTTATATGCCTACAAAGAAAAAAAAATCTGTTAAAGCGTCTTCAAAAAAGGTAGCTTCTTCAAGCAAGAACAAAAAAGTAGCACGTCCAGTTGCCGCTGCTTCAAAGAAAACAAAAGTGGTGACAAAGAAAAAGGCATCACGTTCAGTGTTGGCAAAAAAACCTGTTACGAAAGTAAAAGCTTCAGCAACCAAAACTAAAAAAACGATTATTAAGAAGGCAGTTGTTAAACCAGTTGCAAAGAAGGTAGTGGCGAAGGCTAAAAAGGCAATTGTAAAAAAGGTAATAAAAAAAGCAGCTCCCCAGTCTAAAGTTAAATTAGCAAAAAAAACCGTTAAAAAAGAAATTGCTCCAGTTGTTGTAAAAAATGCGACGCCTAGAGTTGCCTCGAACTTAACTTCCAAAACAGAAGTAGCAACGACTAGTACTGAAAA
>ERZ724517.2028-NODE-2028-length-10846-cov-3.420721_pt1 | contig 10846 bp, 10 predicted proteins | sample MGYA00376050_ERZ724517 | MGnify/ENA primary metagenome ERZ724517 (study PRJEB28724, sample SAMN07190886) | activated sludge metagenome | isolation source: activated sludge of sewage treatment plant in Hong Hong | place: USA: Christiansburg, Virginia | collected... | reverse complement strand
AACATTCTCTATGCCGGGCGTATGGACAAGTTCAAGCGACCCGACATCATGTTCCGGGTGATCGCCGAGGTTCGCAGGCGCGCCCCCAATATACTGTTCCATTACGCGGGCGACGGCGACGTGGAACAATTCCCCGAATTCGCCGCGATAGCAGACATTACCGTCCGTCATGGTGTCAGGACCAGCCCGGAGATTGCCGAGTTGATGCGCTCCATGCATGTCGGGATTTTGACATCCGATTTTGAAGGCATGCCGCGTTTCGTCATGGAACTCTTGACCAGCGGCAGGCCCGCTGTTGCACTGCATCTGCCCCAACTGGAATCGGTCATCGCCGACGGCGTAAGCGGCTTTCTCATCCCTCGCGGCGAAGATCAGATCGTGCAGCAGGCCGAAAAGATACTGGAAACCTATCAGCTGGAACATACAGGAGCGCTAACCCCGGAAACCATAAGCCGTGCCGTCGAACCGTTCAGTCCGCAATCGCTGCTTGGCAAGATCTGGAAGGATCACAGGTGGTTGCATGGAATTCCGGCTTGAGCGATCGCCCGGTGACATGATGCTGACCTCCACCAACATGAGTGGCAACAGGACGCGCCCCCCGAAAGAGATCCGGGTTATGGGTTACCGCCTGCACCCGATGACCGGACAGGAAGTCATCGCTCAGGTAGCGGGCGCCGTGCGCGAAAAACGCCGCCTCATCATGGCGAACCTCAACCTGCACGCCATGGCGACCATGTATGAAAGCAAGGCCATGGCGTCATTGTTCATGCAGCCCGACACCTATGTGATGATTGACGGGATGCCGGTGCTGTTCGCAGCGAAAATATTCGGCCATTCCCTGTCCCGGGCGAAGCGCGCCACATCGCTCGATTTCTACGATCATATGTTTCATCTGGGCAAGACGGAAGGCTGGCGCTTCGCTTTTGTCGGTGCCGATCCGGTCACGCTGAAAAAGGGTATGGACCTGTTGCAGGCACGCCATCCGGGCCTCGATATGGAAGGGCGTCACGGCTATTTCGATATACAGGACAAGAGTCCCGGGTCGCCTCAGCGCGAAGTGATCGACTGGCTGAAGGCGCGCTCGCCGGACGTGCTTATCGTCGGTATGGGTATGCCCCGACAGGAAGAGTGGATCGCGGCGATCCAGCATGAAGTCGATGTCCGTGTCTTTATGCCGACCGGCGCCTATCTCGATTATCAGGTGGGAACCCAGCGGCTTGCCCCTCGCTGGATTGGCCAATTGGGGCTGGAATGGCTCTATCGACTCCTGTCCTCGCCCCGGCGGCTGGGGTATCGCTATCTTATCGAACCAATCCGCCTGGCAGGCCGCCTGTTATTGCGGAGGCATCCTCAAAAGGCCGGATGATTATCGTGGCGCAGCCGCATCAATAGCGGCGGCAATTGCATGCCAGAGCGGTTTGCGCCGAAATTCATCGTCCAAGGGCGCAGCACGCAAGGGCAGGCGATCGCTGCGTTGCTTTTCCGGGACTCGCCGTAGCCAGTGATATTTATCTGTCGGACCCCAGCTCAGCAATCCGAGGCAGCCGGGATAACTGAACATGATGTCGAGATACGCTTTGCCCAGCGCGGCCGTAGCCGCATCGCGCACCGCAACACTGCCTATGGTCCCGCGATCTGACACGTCGAATTCTGTCACCAGTAATTTGAGGCCCATAGCTGTTATTTCATCGAGGAAAGCGCGATACCGCATCTCGGTAAAGCCGGTCATGGTCGTGAGGTGACTTTGAATGCCGACGCACTGGATCGGCACGCCGCGGTGCAACAGCCGTTCGAGTTGACGCAACACAGATGAGCGCATGCCATCCTCATAGCGGGTGTCCTGCTCCACATAATTGATATTATAGCATCGCAATGTGTCGGGGTCGGTATCTCGCACGGCATTGAAACACAGGTCGATATAATGTTCCCCCAGAATGGGTGCGAACAGCGTGTCGATCAGATTGCCCTTGCCATCGATTTCCTCATTCGTGACATCCCAGTGAACGAGCCTGCCCTTCCAGTCGCCTGCGACCTTGCGCACATAGTTCTGCAGGAAATCCCCCGCCTGCGCCGCGCTCAGGGTCGGGATATAGGCTTTCGCCCATGCCGGCTGCGCATTCCACCAGTGCAGGCATGTGCCGCGCACGGCAATATTGTGCAGCGACGCGAAATCATGAATGACCTGTGCATTGCGATAGGCGAAGGGGCCGGTGCGGCTGGGCTGTATGCGGCTCCATTTCAGTTCGTTTTCGGGGACGATGATGTTGCAGTCCTCGATCAGATTGTCTCGTATCCGTTTGTCGCCCGTCAATATTTCGTAACTGACCGCCGTTCCGCACAGCAGCCCCTTGCGGTCTGCCCGGGCGCGCAGCCCATCTGATCCTTTGCTTGTGATCGCCGGTTGTTCCCGGGGGAACAACGGTGTCGCCATGATCGCGCCGCTGACGGCGAGGCCCGACAGGAGCAGCGCACGCCGATCGACACCATCGCCGGGTTCAGTCTCCGCCATAGGTTTGCTCCATCACTTTATGCCAGCTCGACCGGCGCGCACGATCCAGCGCCGCATCAGCCATCTGGTGTCGAAGGTCGTCATCTTCGAGTAGCTTCGTCAGGGCTTCGGCAAGCGCCACCGGATCCTTTTCCGGTACGAGCAGCCCGGTGATGCCGTCATCTATGGCGTCGGGAATGCCGCCTGAGCGCGTCGCGACCGATGGCACACCATAGGCCGCTGCTTCGAGAAAAACCAGTCCGAAGCCTTCGACTATGCCCCTGTCATTATATCCCGGAAGGCAAAACAGATCGGCGGCGGACATTCGCAGTTGCACATCCTCGACGGGCAATGCCCCCCATATCCTCGTTTCAACCGGTAAGGAAGCGATCCGCGCGCGCAGTACGCCCTCAAAATCGGTATCAATGAGCGGTCCCATGATCCACCATTCCAGACGCGAAGCCAAAGAAACGGGGAGAAGCGCCAGCGCATCGGCCAATACCAGATATCCTTTGCGCGGCACTACCCTACCCAGTGAGGCAAGTATGAGCCTGCCAGATGTGACGCCGGTCCGCCTGCGCGCTTCACCCCGTTCGGTGCGGGCGCTGCACCAGCTCTCCGACACGCCGAGCGGCACCGGCCGGGCATCCTCCGGCGCGACAGGAAATGCCTCAAGCGCCAGCCTGTGCGTATAATTGCTGTTGCTGATCCAGCTCGCCCAGCCGCGTTGCCAGAACCGCAGAATGTCCAGGATGCGTCGCCTTTTGGGTGACTGCATGTACCGGACCTCGGTTCCATGCAGCGTCAGAATGCATCTGGGCGCCAGACGTCGGGGCAGCAACCGTGCGGCAATGAAAAACGGCCAGTCGGCAGCGTGAACGACGTCAAAATCTTGCGATCGGGCCGCGCGCCATGCCGCAATTATTCGTTTTGGCAGGCCGCGCATGTTGGCGGGGCCATCATGGTAGCGCCGCACGGCAAAGGGCAGTTCGGCATCTGCGGCAACGGTCATTTCCCCAAAATCGGGCGCAACTACGGTGACGATATGCCCGTGATTTTGTGCTGCGCGGGCCAACTCAAGCGCATAGGTGGCGATACCTCCCCGAAAGGGGGGAAATTCGCTCGAGAGAATAAGGATTTTCGCCATGTCACCCTGGAGTTCGACATGCCCTCAGAGAGAGCCATATCGGGCGGGCATAGTTACAAATGCTGCTTTGCACAATCCGTCCAGACGGAACGAGGCTATTTGCGGCGAGAGGCGCGACCATAAGGAAAGAGCATTCCGCGCAATTCTCCCCGCAGCGGATGATCCAACACAAAAAGCAGTATGACCCACAGCAAGACCCCGCCCAATATCGCGGCGGCAAGGCGAAACAAATTCGTTGACGCCTCGTTGGCAAAAATCATCAGCACGGCGCTCGGCCCGCATGCAGCGACGGTCAGCAGCGCAGCACGGCGATATGCCGGAATAAAATCTCGGAAGCGCGTATCGGTCATGGCATTGAGGTGCGGACGATATAGATAGAGAGCGAAAAGCGCATCCACAATGCGCGCCGCCGCCGCCATGTTCAGGCTGATGAGGCAACCTCCCACAAAGGTGACGAGTGCAAAAATGCTGCGGATGATTTCCACCCGTGTCTGAACACGCATCCGGTCGGTGGCGGCAAAAAGTTCCCATGTCATCGTGATGGCGACCTGAATGGCGGATGCAATGGCGAGCATCGCCAGCGGCGTTGCGGCGAATTGCCATCTTGGCCCGAACAGCAGCGTAACGATGGGCTGCGACAATATGGCGAGGCCGATAAACAATGGCCAGAGCAGCGCGGTTATCATCTCGACCGTGCGGATATAGCGTTCCCGAAGCGAAATGCCCTGCCGGTAAAGCTCCGCATAGTCGACAAGCATGACACGGCCGATGAACAGATGGATGTTGGTCCACAACAGGCCATTGAGCGCGCTTGCGCGGTTGTAGAAGCCCAGCGACGCCAGCCCGGAAAAATAGCCCAGAAACACGTCTGAACTGCGCGTCGACAAGTTGTTTATACCGGACACGGCAACCATCTGCAGGGCAAAATCAGCGACGGAGCGCCATGCGGTGAGGCCCGGTCGAACACGGGCGTGCTCCCTGCCGACGATGGCCATGGCAAAGGTAACGATGCACGCATTGGTCCACTGGCCATACACGACGCTCATGTAGCTTTGGCCGAGTATCGCCGCCGCCACGATGACGATCGCTCCGGCGATGGTTCCCGCTGTTCCGATCAGGGCGATCGTCTTGAATTCCCCCCGCCGTTCCATCATCGCGGCGGGCAGGAAAGAAACGATGCCCAGCAGCGGAATCGGAGCCAGGGCGAACAGGGCGTGGCGGACGCCTGCATCCCCCAGCAGCGCTTCTCCCGCATAACTGATAGCAAAAATGATCGCGGCAAGCACAACCGACACCAGCGCATTGATCGTAAAGGCCGACCCCGTCAATTCCGCGGTCAGATCCTTCTCACGAATGATAAGCGCCGACAGACCGAGCGTTTGCGCCATGGAGAGCAGGCTGACGATGGACAGGGCGGCGGCGTAAATTCCCGTTTCATGAGGGCTGAGATATCTCGCCACGACGAGAGAGGAACCAAATTGCAATAGAAACGAAATGCCCTGCGCCAAACCCATCCATAATAGGGAGTTCTTAATGGGCATGCGTTAGGGATATCCTCGGGTCAGGCGCTGTTGTCCCGACCTTTCTAGGGTCTGGGGTTCGGCATGTCGACGGGAATACGGGTCAGTCACATCAAATTCCCCCCACCCCAGGTGTTGGACGGAAAGAGTCTCGTTCCGTTTCCTGCGGCCATTTCGGGATTTCTGGATAAGGAAGTCATGCATGCCCTTTCCGATATTCAGTAAAAAGCACGGTTGACTGTGCCTGCAAACTCTACAAGATGTCACGCAACCTCTGCATCGCGGGTCGCGGCAGTGCGTGAAGGTGACACGGCAATAACAGAAACTTACACCCAGAAACTGTATATTGCTGCGCCTGACGGGCAGGCCGGCGGCGGAATGGGCCGCGTCAAGGACTATATTCTGCGCACGGCAAGCGATGCGGGCGGCAGGTTCTCCTTCGCGCCACTCGTCACACGCGATATGCGCGGACGGATATTTTCATTCCTCCTGATGATGAAGGCCATAGGGCGGATATTGGGCAACCGTCTTCGCGGCCGGGTCGCGCTGGTCCATGTGCATATGGGCGACCGGGGCAGCGCCGTGCGCAAGGGTATTATCGTTCTGTTTTCCCGCATGTTCGGCGTTCCGACCCTGCTCCACCTGCATGCCGTCGAAATGGAGCGCCACTACGCGGCGGCATCCCCGGTGATGCGCTGGCTGATCCGCCTGCCGTTTCGCGCATCGACATCGATCATCGTTCTGGGCGAACGGTTCCGGGCATGGCTGGTCAATGATCTGGGCATTCCGAGCGCCAAGATAGACATTCTCTATAATGGCGTGGACGTGGGCGAAGCCCTGCCCGCGCGGCAATTTGCCAATGGGCGGAGCCAGACCATCCTGTTCCTGGGTAATCTGCTGGAACGCAAGGGAATGTCCGATTTTATCGCGGCTCTGGGCGCATTGCCCGCCACGGCGGATTCATGGCATGCGGTCATCGCTGGCGGCGGATATCAGGAACCCTATATCGAACAGGCGACCCGCCTTGGTATTGCCGACCGGATCAGCTTCACCGGCTGGGTCGATCAGGCAGGCGTCCGCGCATTGCTGGCTCAGGCCGATATGCTGGTGCTGCCGTCTTATGAGGAAGGATTGCCACTCGTCATTCTGGAAGCTCTGGCCGCCGGACTGCCGGTAATATGCACGCCGGTCGGTTCGATTTCGGAGACATTGAAGGATGGCGACACCGCCCTCTTCTGCGCTCCGGGAGACAGGGCGGGGCTGGCGGTTTGCATGGAAAAAATGCTCGGCGACCCGGCTTTGCGGGCGGCCCTGTCGCAGCGCGGGCGGAAATTGTTCGACCGGGCTTTTTCGCTTGGCGCCTTTCAGGCCGGATTGCTGGCCATATACCGCAAAAGATGCGACGTGGATTATGTACTGGCGAGCAGCGAATGCTTGCCGGGGGATACGGGTTCTGTAAACCTGAACTGATGCGAATCCTTGTCATTGGTGCGAACGGCTTTGTGGGCCGACATGTTGTGGCGTCGGCAATCGCCCGGCATGGGGTGCAAGCGGTCGTTGCGGGCGTTCGCCGCCCTGTTGATGCCGCAATATTGCCCCCTTCCGTCGAGCAGCGGGTGATGGACGCGACCGACAGGCAATCGTTGATGGCCGCGCTGGGCGGCGTAACGCATATCGTCAACAGCGTGATGGGCAGCGATCACGCCATCGTCGAATCGGCACGGACGACCCTGGCGGCGCTTGAGATCGGCGCGGTTTCTCGCCTTGTATGCCTCAGCAGCATCGCGGTCTATGGCGACAAATCGGGCGTTCTTTATCCCGCCGATGCGCCCGGAAAACCAACCGACGGCTATGGTGTAGCCAAGATCCGGGCCGAACAGATTATCGCTGACGGACGCGCCAGCGGATTTGTCTTTCTGCGTCCCGGCCTTGTCTATGGCCCTGGCTCTGCGCTCTGGACCTTGCGCATAGCGCGACTGCTCAAGGCCGGACGGCTGGGAGATATGGGCGCGAATGGCGAAGGTGTGTGCAATCTTGTGCATGTCGAGGATGTCGCGGATGCCGTTATCGCGGCCTGTGATGCGCCGCAGGCCGATGGAGAGGCCTATAATCTGGCCATGCCCTCGCCGCCGACCTGGAACGCTTATCTGAGTGAGTTCAGCGAAGCCCTGAGCCTGAAGCCGGGGCGCATTTCGCCGTTTCGGCTCAGGGTGGAGCGGGCGCTCGCCTATCCGCTCAAAGCGGCAGAACTGGCGGGAGGCAAGCTCGGCATTGCAGTTCCCGAAGCGATAACGCCCGGTCTTGCGCGCCTGTTGAGCCACAAGGTCCGGTACGACAGCACCGCCACGTCCCTCCTCCTTCCGCAATGGAAAGACTATCACGAGGGCGTGATCCAGAGCGCGCTATGGGCCAAGCAGGCATTGGCATGAGCGGTGAAGGTGGGGTCAGGCTCTGCCTGTACAGCCCGGTATCGCGTGGCGGGGCCGCGTGGTTCGTATCCGCTCTCGCCATGGCCATGGCCGATGCAGGTGCGCAGATCGACTTTATCGCTCCACCGCTCGAACCCGCCAACCGGGAGCCTGTTCATCCCCATATTCACCGGATATTCCTGCCGCGCGGTGGCGGCGGGGCAGAAGGCGGCAATAGATTCGTTCGCGCAATTCGATCTGTTTGGCGCATTGCCTCGACATTTCCATTGCTGACTCGGTCCCGCATCGGAACGCGGGAATTTGTCGTCACATTCTACGACTGGTTGCCGATCCAGATTGCACAGTTCCTCTGGTTCCGCATGCTGGGTGCGCGGATAACCTATATAGTTCATGATGTGACGCCGCATGCGTGGCGGTTCCCCCCGGGGCTGATATGGCTGGAGAAGCGCCTGCAACGCCTCTCCTATCGCCTGCCGCACCGCGTCGTCACCCTTACGCAGGCTGCCCGGCGAGATCTTGCGGAAAACTGGCGCCGGAGCGAGGGCGTGTATGTCATTCCGCATGGCGCCTTCGACGAGGGCACGTCCTCCCCCTTGCCAAATTCCGACAGTTTGCTGGTTTTCGGCATGCTACGCCGTAACAAGAATATCGTGGAAGCAATCGAAGCACTTCGCGCCATGCACGGCGAAGCACCGGGGGTCGAAATGGTGATCGCTGGTGCGCGCCATGTCGAGGATATGGGCTATTGGGATGAGTGCGCGACGCATCTGGAAGGAATGGACGGCTATGTTCGTACCGAAATCGGGTTCATTGAGGAAGACAGGTTGCGGCTCCTGCTCGGGCATGCGAGCGCCGTCGTGCTGCCCTATGACGATTTTGCCTCGGCATCGGGTGTTGCCATATTGGCAGCGATGAGCGGGCGTGTGCTCATCACCACCGATGTGGGCGGAATCGGGGAACTGATCGCCCATGGTCTGCGGCCTGTCCTGATCCAGCGGCCAGTGACGAAGCACAGCATCGCCGATGCCATAGGCCGATTCCGGGCGCTGCCGCAGGACGAACGAGTAAACATGGCGCGGGACGGGCGCGCGGCGATCAGCGACTATCTGTCATGGGATCGGATCGGCCGCGAATATATCAGGGTCATCGGCGGCTGATGGCACAAACATATATCATCCTCGTCAACTGGAACGGCCGTGATGACACGATCGAGTGCATGGAATCGCTGTTGCGGCTGGAAAGCGATGATTTCGCTATCGTCGTGGTCGACAACGGGTCGACCGACGGCTCGCTCGAAGCGCTTCGAGCGTGGGCAGATGCCCCTCCCCCTGCTCGGCCATCCGGTCAGCCTTGGTCCCGCCTGTCCCCGGAACGGCGCTGGAAACCGGCCATTGAGATCCACCGCCTACATTCGAGCGACGAGCCACTCCCCGCCCCCCGCGAACGCATCACCCTTGTCGATACAGGTCGCAACATGGGCTTTGCGGCAGCGTGCAATCTGGGAATGCGTGTCGCCTGTCAGGATGCGGAAGCGCGGTATTTCTGGCTGCTCAACAACGATACGGTCGTTGCGCCGGACAGTCTGAGCCAGCTCACCGTCCATGCGGCGGCGCATGACGACCAGGGGCTGATCGGTGCGATGTTGCTCTATTATGACCGGCCCGACATCATACAGGGGCTGGGCGGGCGGATGGATGTCCGGCGCGGATATGCCGACCATATCGGTTTCGGATTGCCCATCGATCAAATTCCGGCGGAAACGGAAATCGCCGCCCAGCTTTCCTATGTCATGGGTGCCTCCATGCTGGTGCGGCGGCATGTATTCCAGCAGACGGGCGGAATGTCGGAACGCTATTTCCTCTATTTCGAGGAAGCGGACTGGGCGCGTCGTTTGCCGCCCGGGGTAACGCAAGGGGTCTGCATGGCGGCGCGCGTCTATCACAAGGAAGGCGGATCCATCGGCACCAGCAGCACCGCCCGGCCGAGCAACACCAGCATCTATTACCTGACCGTCAACGCCCTGCGTTTCTATGGGCGATATGAACGAAAATGGCTTCCGGTGTTGCTCGCGCGTACGGCGAAGGTGACAGCGCGATATGCTTTGCGCGGAGATAGCACGGCCGCACGAGTGACCCTGCGCGCCATCGCCGATGCGCTGTTCGGGGTTTACCGGCGCGGACCGTATGACAGTCCAGAATTTTGCACTACAGCGAGGAGCCTGAGTTCATGAACGATACGCCGCCTGCACGCGATCATGATCTGGTGGCTATCCAGTGCCTGCGCGGGATCGCCGCCATGATGGTGGTGGTCTATCATTGCTTTCCGCAACTCGGGCGCATGGGGTATCAGGGGAGCAAGTTCACCGCGCTTTCCGCCGGTGTCGATATATTCTTCATCATCAGTGGCTTCATCATGCTCTATTCGACATCGCGTTCGCCGGAGCGTGGCGGCGGCGCGTTCCTGCTCAATCGGGCGATCCGCATCCTGCCGCTCTAGTGGTTGCTCACCGCCATCATGACCGTGATCGCGCTGGTCGCCCCGCACCTGCTGCAAACCAGCCGGTTCGAGCTGGGCCATGTCGTCAAATCCTTCCTGATGATCGCCGCGCCACACCCGTTCAGCGGGCGCTGGGAACCAATGCGGACACCCGGGGTCGGGCTGCCAAAGGTCATCGGCGACGCCTCCTACTCCCTCTATCTCTCTCATTTCATGCTCATGTCGGCGCTGGGGCAAGTGTGGCGCAAGGCGCATCTGGCGTCGTTGCCGGGCCGCGACATCATTTTCATCGTCAGCAGCCTTGCGCTTTGCATCCTAATCGCCATCGGCTTCTACCGTCTTGTCGAGATACCCGTAACCCGCTGGCTCAAAGCGCGCCTGACGCCGGACAGGCCGCGCAGCGGGGCGGTCATTTCCGCTGGTGCTGTGCCTGATATTCGGTAAGAACTGCCATCTGCGGACGATCCGTCCATTTGCCGTCCGTTGCCGGCTGAACCGTGAGGTTCCAGCTATCGGTCCAGTCGCCGCCCGCCCAATAGGTTATGCCGGTCAGGACATCGCCATTCCTGCCGCTATCCTCCAGAAACCTCTGTAATATCCCCAGCCAGCCCTTTTCATCGCCCGGTACGCCAAACTCGCCAATATGGCCCTTGAACTTATGCAGCCGCAGCCAGCTCACAAACGGACGTAATCGTTCCGACGCGGTATCCGCATCAACCCCATCCTGCGCCAGCCGGTTCTTGTAATAGCCGCTGGTATCCTTGTC
>ERZ724517.2016-NODE-2016-length-10889-cov-6.111132_pt1 | contig 10889 bp, 10 predicted proteins | sample MGYA00376050_ERZ724517 | MGnify/ENA primary metagenome ERZ724517 (study PRJEB28724, sample SAMN07190886) | activated sludge metagenome | isolation source: activated sludge of sewage treatment plant in Hong Hong | place: USA: Christiansburg, Virginia | collected... | reverse complement strand
ACTGGGTTTTGTGACCCGCGAGCCGCGCTGGGCAGTGGCCCACAAATACCCGGCTCAGGAGCAGCTCACCACCGTGCTGGACATCGACGTGCAGGTCGGGCGCACCGGAAAGCTGACACCGGTGGCCAAGCTGGCGCCCGTGTTTGTCGGCGGCGTGACCGTCACCAATGCCACGCTGCACAACGAGGACGAGGCGCGCCGCAAGGACGTGCGGGTTGGCGATACCGTGGTCGTGCGTCGCGCCGGTGATGTGATCCCGGAAGTGGTTTCAGTCCTGTTGGAGAAGCGCGTGGGTGACGCGCCCCAGTTCACGATGCCGCGTACCTGTCCGGTGTGTCGCTCGGTGGCTGTGCGGGAAGAGGGCGAGGCTGATTACCGCTGCACCGGCGGACTGTTTTGCAGTGCCCAGCGCAAGCAAGCCATCCTGCATTTTGCCCAGCGCCGTGCTGTCGAGGTTGAGGGGCTGGGTGACAAGCTGGTGGACCAACTGGTGGATGCTGGCGTCGTCAACACCCTGCCGGATCTGTACCGTCTCGGGCTGACAGCACTTGCGGCTCTGGATCGTATGGCCGACAAGTCCGCGCAGAACCTGCTGGAGGCGCTACAAAAATCGAAGCAAACCACGCTGCCGCGTTTTTTGTTTGGTCTGGGGATTCGCCATGTGGGCGAGGCTACCGCCAAAGCGCTGGCCCGGCATTTTGGCAAGCTGGACGCCGTCATGGATGCCAGTGAAGACCAATTGCTGGAGGTAGCCGATGTTGGTCCCATCGTGGCCCGGAGTATTCGGACCTTCTTCGACCAGGCCCATAACCGCGAGGTGGTGGAGCAGCTGCGCGCCTGTGGGCTGACCTGGGAGGAGGGCGAACCAGCCGTGCTGGCCCCAAAGCCCCTGGCCGGCAAGACCTTTGTGCTGACCGGCACCTTCCCGACGCTGAGTCGCGACCAAGCCAAGGATCTGCTGGAGGCTGCCGGAGCCAAGGTGGCGGGATCGGTCAGCAAGAAGACGGACTATGTTGTGGCCGGTGCGGAAGCTGGCAGCAAGCTGGAAAAAGCACAGGCGCTGGGCGTGGTTGTGATTGATGAGGCCGCCATGAATGCCCTGCTGCAAGGAAAACCCGAAGGAGACCCAGATGGCAGTGCGTGACATTCTCAAAATGGGCGACCCCCGCCTGCTGCGCCTGGCCAAACCAGTGCCGCAGGACGGTTTTGATTCCGACGCGCTGCACCTGCTGGTCAGCGATCTGCTGGACACCATGAAAGGCGCCAACGGGGCCGGCCTGGCGGCGCCCCAGATCGGGGTCGATTTACAGGTTGTTGTATTTGGCAGCCGCGAGTCCAACCCCCGGTACCCGGATCGCCCGCTGGTGCCGCCCACGGTGCTGGTCAATCCGGTGATCACACCGCTGGCCGCCAATGGCAGCACCCAGGGCGACTTTGACGAGGAAGAGGATTGGGAAGGTTGCCTGTCGGTGCCCGGGTTACGCGCCAAAGTGCCGCGCTGGTCACATATTCGTTACACCGGCTTCGACCAGTATGGCGACCCTATTGACCGCACCGTGCAGGGCTTTCACGCGCGGGTGGTGCAGCATGAGTGTGACCACCTGTGGGGAAAACTCTACCCCATGCGGGTGCGCGATTTCAGCCAGTTTGGCTATACCGAGGTTTTGTTTCCCGAACTCGCCTGAGCGCAAAGCAACACCCGGCCGGGGTTCATGGTATTCAGCGGGTCCAGCGCCAGCTTGATGGCACGCATCATGGACAGCGCCACCGGTGACTTGTGTTGCTCCAGTTTCGCGCGCTTGAGGCTGCCCACGCCATGTTCGGCGGAGATGGAACCCTTGAACTCGTCCACCATGTTGTAGACGATGGAATTGACCGCTTTTTCCTGCGTTTTCAGAAAGTCTTCGGCATCCACGTCAGCGGGGGCTTGCACGTTGTAGTGCAGGTTGCCGTCACCCAGGTGGCCGTAGTTGACCAGGCGCATGCCCGGGAAAGCCTGGTCCAGCAGCGCATCGGTCAGGCGCACAAACTCGGGGATGCGGGACACGGCAATCGAGATGTCGTGTTTGATGTTCAGACCCTCTTGGGCCTGGGCCAGCGGAATACTTTCACGGATGTGCCACAACGCACGTGCCTGGGTGATGCTTTCGGCCACCACGGCGTCCACCACACAACCGTCTTCCATGGCCACTTCCAACAAACGCTCAAAACGCTCACGGGCATGGGTCTCCGACTCCTGGTCGGAGTTCTCAAGGACCACACAGTACGGCGCGTCACTGTCTTGGAACGGCACGCGCAATTGGGGGAAGTGTTTGGTCACCAAACTCAACGCAAATCGGCCCATCACCTCAAAACCCGTCAGGCCAGCACTCAGGTGCCGGTGTGCCAGGCCCAGCAGTTGCACGGCCGCCTCCAGCGACGGCACGGCGGCAAAGGCGGTGAGTTGGGCTACCGGTAGCGGGTACAGCTTCATCGTGGCGGCGGTAATCACCCCCAAGGTGCCTTCGGAGCCAATCATCAGGTGGCGCAGGTCGTAACCGGTGTTGTCCTTGCGCAGGCCCGACAGTCCGTCCCAGATCTCGCCCTGCGCGGTGACCACTTCCAGCCCCAGGCACAACTCGCGGGTATTGCCATAACGTACCACCTGCGTGCCGCCAGCGTTGGTGCCCAGGTTGCCGCCTATGGTGCAGCTGCCTTCGGCCGCCAGACTCAGCGGGAACAAAAATCCGGCCTTCTCGCAGACTTCCTGCAGGGTTTGCAGCACACAACCGGCGTCCACCGTCACGGTCAGGTTGCCGGCGTCCAGCGCGCGTATCTGGTTCATGCGCAGCAGGCTGAGCACAACTTGGGTGCCGCTGGCATCCGGTGTGGAGCCCACCACCATGCCGGTGTTGCCACCTTGCGGGACGATGCTGACACCGGCCTGCACACAGGCTTTGACCACGGCGGCTACTTCTGGTGTGGAAGCCGGGCGCACCACGGCCAAGGCGCGCCCGCGTTCGCGTTTGCGCCAATCGAGCTCCCAGGCGCTGAGGTCGCCTTCGGTTAACACATGGTCTTTGCCGGTGATGGCGCGTAACTGCTGCAGCAATTCGGTGTGGGTGGTCTTGGTCATGTTGATGGCGTGGCGGTCGCGGTGGCGTCGGGTGTGTCAGGATCGTGCGGGTGGGCCAGGCGCAGGCGCACATGGGCGGTGCAGGCCACAAACAGCGTGATGCACAGTGCAATTTCCAGCATGGCCAGGTAGTTGCTGGGCACTTTGTCGCTCCAGGCCCGCACCACCCCTTCGATGAAGTACAGCCAAACCACCAAGCTGACCCAGCGGTAGGTGTACATGCGGTTTTTCAGCAGGCCGGCCAGCGGAATACACAGCGGCAGGGCCTTGAGCACCAGCCAGGAGCCGCCGGGGCGCAGCGGTGCCAACACCAGTTCCCAGGCCAGGGCCAGCACAATCAGACCCAGCAGGCTGCCCACGGCGAGCCAGCGGGTGAGGTTGACGGACAGAGAGGGGGCAGGGGAATGGGCGGGCGTGTTCATGGTAGGTGGCATCATAGCGGCATGCACAAGCTTGAACGTTTAAGAGGCTGGCTCAATGAAGTCGCCCAAGTCCCCTGGCTCGAAGCCATGCGCACCCTGCGCGAGCGCTTTCGGGACGACCGCCTGGGCCTCACGGCCAGCAGCCTGACCTTTACCACCACCATTGCGCTGGTGCCTTTTATCACCGTGGCGCTGGCGGTGTTCACCGCCTTCCCGATGTTTGCCAAGTTTCAGGACGTGCTGCAAAAGTGGCTGATTGACAGCCTGGTGCCCGACAACATCGCCCGCCAGGTGCTGGGCTACCTGAACCAGTTTGCTGGCAAAGCGAGCAAGTTGGGTGTGCTGGGGCTGGCGGTGTTATTGGGCACGGCGCTGGCTTTGGTGTTCACCATTGACCGCACGCTCAACAATATCTGGCGGGTGCGTACCGCGCGGCCATTCGCGCAGCGGGTGCTGATCTACTGGGCCGCCATCACGCTAGGGCCGGTGTTGCTGGCGGTCAGTTTGAGCATCACCTCGTATGCCATTTCGACGTCCGGTGGCTTGGTGGGTGTGATGCCGGGCAGTGTGTCCGTGCTGCTGGACCTGTTGCAGTTTGTGCTGGTGGCGGCAGGCATGGCAAGCCTGTTTCATTTTGTACCCAATACCCATGTGCGCTGGGGACATGCATGGATTGGTGGCGTTTTTGTGTCTGCAGGCATCGAGATTGCCAAAAAGGGGCTGGCCTTGTACCTGAAAGGGGTACCGACCTATTCCGCCGTTTACGGTGCGTTTGCGACGCTGCCCATTCTGCTGATCTGGATCTATGTGGTGTGGGTTGTGGTGCTTTTGGGTGCTGCCTTGACCGCCTATATGCCGAGCCTATTGGCGGGTGGCACCTTGCGCCGTCTGCCCCATGGCTGGCGATTCCAGCTGTCGCTGGAAGTGGTGCAGCAACTGGAGCTGATGCGGCTTGCGGATGCCAAGGGCTTGACGCTGGACCAGTTGTGCCGGGTGCTGCAGGTTGACCCCCTGCGGCTTGAGCCCTTGCTGCAAACACTGAAATCTTTCGATTGGATAGGCCAGCTGCGCGAAGTCTTGCAGCCAGGAGCCGAGGCGCGGTATGTGCTGCTGGTGGACCCGGACATTACGCCGCTGCAGCCCCTGTTGAGTGCCTGGCTTGTCGAGCGCACCGCGCAGACCGAAAAGATATGGAAAATTGGCCACTGGCCCTCGATAACACTGCGTGAAGTGTTATGAATTCATGAGCGTTTTGGACTGTTAGCAGCCACCAGTCCGGGACATTGTTCAGAGATTCCCGACTGCTTTCAAAAAATCGCGGATGGCAAACAGGGTTTCGTCCGGCGTTTCGGTCATCTGGTGGTGACCCACGGGCAGGTTCACCACCTGTACCGTTTTGCCACTGGCTTTCGCTTTGGCAATCAACGGCTGCGCGGCTTTGGCGGCGGTCATCTGGTCCTGCGTACCCAATACAAAGAGTACGGGGCAGGTGATGGCTCCGATTGCGGCTTCGCCATTCGCATAACGGTCACAGGCCACAAAGCCGCGGTGGAACACATTGACCGCCGTATTGCTGGCCAGCACCCGTTTTCCCAGTGCCATGCTGGCGCCAAACACCCAGGTACCGGGTCCCAGTGCCGATGGCGGAGCCGCCAGCGTGCTGCGCGAGAACACATTGACCATGTGCAGCGCCTTCAGCGGTTCGTTCAGCGAGGTCTCGATCAGCACCGGCGACACCTTCATCGGGAAAGCCGTGCCCACCAGCACCAGATGCGTGACCCGATCTTTCAGCTGTGACGCCGCCTCCAGTGCAATCAGTGAGCCCCAGCTGTGGCCCACCAGCGCCGCTTTTGGCACACCAGCAGCGTCCAGCAGGGCGGCGATGAAGTCGGCGGCTTCTTCGACCGAAGACGGGGCCTCGCCCGCGCTGCGGCAGTGCCCCGGCAGGTCCACTGCCAGCACGTTGTAACCGTGGTTGGCCAGGTAGCGGCTTTGCAAAATCCAGACGCTGTGGTCGTGCAGCACGCCGTGGATGAAAACCACGGTGGGCTTGGCGACATCGAATGCCTTGCCGCCGGTGTAGCAATAAGTCTGGGCGCTGTTGACAGTGAGGTACATAAACGTGACTCTTCAGCAATGTTGTGAGGTAAATTGGCTTATAGCCCTCGTGGAATATGCATTAGCAGCTACGAAAACAATAGCAAGTGACTGCTGGAGCTTGGGCGTTGCTCATGCCTTCTCGGCCGCCTTGAGCGCCCGTTTGAGGTCGTCAATCAGATCGTCGGCATCTTCCAGCCCAATCGACAAGCGAATCGTGCCCTGGGTGATGCCAGCGCCGGCCAGGGCCTCGTCCGTCATGCGGAAATGCGTGGTGCTGGCGGGGTGGATCACCAGGCTGCGGCAGTCGCCCACATTGGCCAGGTGGCTGAACACCTTCAGCGTCTCAATGAATTTTTTGCCCTGTTCGCGGTTGCCCTTGAGGTCAAAGCTGAACACCGAGCCCGCGCCGCGCGGTAGCAGCTTTTGCGCCAGCGCATGGCTGGGGTGGCTCTCCAGCATCGGGTGGCCAACCCGGCCCACAAAGGGCTGGCTGGCCAGGAACTGCACCACTTTTTCGGTGTTGCGCATGTGGCGCTCCATGCGCAGGCCCAGGGTTTCGACGCCCTGCAAAATCAGCCAGGCGGTGTGTGGGCTCATGCAGGCGCCAAAGTCGCGCAGGCCTTCGCGCCGCGCGCGCAGCAGGAAGGCACCCACCGTGCTTTCCTCGCTGAAATTCATGTTGTGGAAGCCTGCGTAGGGTGCCGCCAGTTCCTCGAATTTGCCGGATTCTGCGTAGGCATTTGCCCAGTCAAAACTGCCGCCGTCGACCACGATTCCGCCGACCACGGTGCCGTGGCCGGACAGAAACTTGGTAGCCGAGTGGTAGACCAGATCAGCGCCCAACTCCAGAGGTTTCATCAGCCAGGGGGAGGTGAGGGTGGAGTCCACCAGCAGCGGCACACCGGCCTCGTGCGCTATGGTTGAGACGGTGGGAATGTCCAGCACATCCAGCCCCGGATTGCCCACGGTCTCGCCAAACAGCAGCTTGGTATTGGGTTGGATGGCGGCCTTCCAACTGTCGATATCACCGGGCTTGACGAAAGTGGTTTCAATCCCAAAGCGGCGCATCGTGTAATGCAGCAGGTTCTGCGAGCCGCCATACAACGCCGTGCTGGCCACGATGTGTGAACCGGCGCCCATCAACGTGGCAATACTCAGGTGCAGGGCTGCCTGACCGCTGGCGGTAGTGATGGCGCCAATGCCGCCTTCGAGTGCCGCCACACGCTGCTCCAGCACCGCATTGGTCGGGTTGCTGATGCGGCTATAGACGTGTCCCGCACGTTCGAGGTTGAACAGCGACTGCGCGTGCTCACTCGACTCAAAGACAAAGGAGGTGGTCAGATGGATGGGAACCGCCCGTGCCCCGGTGCTGGGGTCGGGCGCGGCACCTGCGTGCAGGGCCAGAGTGTCAAAACCGGGATCAGCGTAACCGGGCATGTTTTGCCTCCTGTAGAGCCGTCTCAAAGGAGGCAAGCGCCCCCTCGGGGGGCAGCGAACGCATGTGAGCGTGGGGGTTCATAGTTTTTCCAAATAAAACGTCCCAATTGTGGGCTATATTTGGGCGAGATTCTTCATCCATGTGCCACGGGGAAACACCATGAAAGTCAGCGACATTCTGCGCGTCAAGGGCAACACGCTTTACACCGCCCAACCCGACGAACCCTTGTCCCGCGCGCTGGACCTGATGAGCGACAAAGACATCGGTTCCCTGGTGGTCATGGAACATGGCGATCTGGTCGGTATGTTGACCTTTCGCGAGGTGATCAAGACGCTGGTCAAAAATGGCGGCTCCATCGGCAAAACCCTGGTGCGCAGCGCCATGGACGACCACCCGCTGACCTGCACCATGGAGACCGACATGGACGAAGTACGCCGCATGATGCTGGACCGTCACGCTCGCTACATGCCGGTGATGGACCACAAGATGCTGATGGGTGTCATCAGTTTTTACGACGTGGCCCGTGCGGTGGTGGACAGCCAGAATTTTGAGAACAAGATGCTCAAGGCGTATATCCGTGATTGGCCCGAGGGCGAGGGCGACGCTGCAAAAGCCTGAGCTTCTTGGCGTCGGTAGCCCACATCGCAGCGGGGCTGGCGTGGTTTGGGTACGTGAGAAGGCTAGATCAGTGGGTGATCGCCAGCTTGGGGGCGGAGGCGGTCGCTCAGCTCGACAGTCCGGTTACTGCCGATCAAAATCGGCCGCGGAGTGTGTCGTCATGCTGATGTGTCCTCACGAAATGTTGCAGAATCACCTCATCGGAATTGAAGTGGGTGAGCGTGCACAGTAAATCGTGTCAGGACGGGGGCGGACCACTCCGCGTAGCGGCTTCGTCCAACCCTTCCATCGAGAGGGACGTCCAAGGGATAGCGCCCTCGGCCGCCCCTCTCGTCATTCGTTAGCGACACAGGGTGAGCACCTCGCGAATTGGACTCGTGCCCTTGGATCCAGCCGGCGAGCGACTCGTTGCGTATCCCGAACGGAGGACACCATGGGACTCTTGACCTTCAGTATCAACGTCACTCTGGACGGCTGCGTCGACCACCTGGAAGGAGTCGCCGACGACGAGACACACGCCTTCTTCACCCGCCTCATGGACGAGGGCGGGGCGATGCTGTGGGGCCGCGTCACCTACGAGATGATGGAGAGCTACTGGCCAGCGGTCGCCCGCGGCGACGCACAGGCACCGCCAGCGATGCGCGAGTGGGCGGTCAAGTTGGAGGCCAAGCCGAAGTACGTGGTGTCGTCGACGCGAAAGGACTTCCCGTGGACCAACAGCCACCACATGGCCGTCGACCTGCGCACGGGCGTACAGAAGCTCAAGGACGCGACTCCGAACGGCGTGATCCTCGGTAGCGGCAAGCTCGCGACCGAGCTGGACCGGCTGGATCTGATCGACGAGTACAAGTTCCTCGTCCACCCCAGGATCGCCGGTCACGGCCCGACCCTGTACGAGAGCGGGCTGCCCAGCACGCGACGGCTCGAGTTGATCTCGGCAAAACCGCTGCGCAGCGGCGCGGTCGCCATGCACTACCGGCGCGCGCGCTGACTCGGAGATGGGTCATGTCACTTACTGCTCATTCCACCGGAAGGTTTACGTCGGTGAATTTCGACCTTCGGCCGCGCACTCCCAAACCGTGACTACCGTGGACTTCGCTTACCGCCGTGCTTCACCAGCTGATGCATTGGTGCTCAGCACGCTCGCCACTCAAGTCTTCCTCGACACGTACGCGACCAACGGAATCAATCCGGACCTGGCCAAGGAGGCGGCCACTGTCTACTCCCCTGAGGTCTTTCAAAGCCGACTCAGCGCCGCTTCTATCGAGCTACTTGTCGCAGGCGCGGGTGAGTACGCGGTGGGCTTCGTCGATGTTGACTTCGCTACGACCTGTCCGGTCGAATGGGTACGCGGTGCTGAAGTCTTTCGCCTATACGTCCAACGCCCGTTTCAACGGATGGGCCTCGGACGCATACTGATGTCTAAAGCCGAGACATTGGCGCTATGTCGAGGCGTCGGTTCCGTCTGGTTGACGGCTTGGTCGGGGAACCACCGCGCCCTTAGCTTCTACAAGTCGGTCGGCTATCAAGACGTTGGCGACACGCAGTACGTCATTGAAGGCAAGAGCTACGAGAATCGTGTGCTCAGCAGGCGGCTCGCCAGCAGCGCGGCCTACCTCGAACGTTCGAACCGGAATTGAACCCCTCACAACGTCATCCGCCTGACGCGAAAGGCAGAACCATTCGGGCCATCCTGAACCCATCCCCGCAGCTCGGGGATAATCACCGGTTATGAGCGGCAACACCTTCGGCACCCTATTCGCAGTCACCAACTTTGGTGAATCCCACGGCCCGGCCATTGGCTGCGTGATTGACGGCTGCCCGCCGGGCATGGACCTCAGCGAGGCCGACATCCAGGGTGATCTGGACCGCCGCCGTCCCGGCACCAGCCGCTTTGTGACCCAGCGCAACGAGCCCGACGCCGTGCAAATTCTCAGTGGTGTGTACCAGGGCAAAACCACCGGCACGCCAATAGCGCTGCTGATCCAGAACACCGACCAACGCAGCAAGGACTACGGCAACATCCTGGAGACCTTCCGCCCAGGCCACGCCGACTACAGTTACTTCCAGAAATACGGCATCCGCGACCCACGCGGCGGTGGCCGCTCTAGCGCCCGCCTGACCGCGCCCATGGTGGCGGCTGGTGCGGTGGCCAAGAAGTGGTTGTTTGAGAAATATGGCACCAAGTTTCGCGGTTGCATGGCACAGATTGGCGAGATGCCCATTGCGTTTGAATCCTGGGACCACGTGCCCCACAACGCCTTTTTTGCTCCGGTGGGCGATGTTCAGGCCTTGGAGGATTACATGGACGCGCTGCGCAAGGCCGGTGATTCGTGTGGTGCCCGCATCCGCGTCAGTGCCTCGCGTGTGCCGGTGGGTCTGGGCGAGCCCTTATTTGACAAGATGGACTCGGCAATAGCCTACGCGATGATGGGTATCAACGCCGTCAAGGGCGTGGAGATTGGCGCTGGCTTTGCCAGTGTGGCGCAACGTGGCACCACGCATGGCGACTCTCTGACGCCGAATGGTTTTGCCAGCAACAACGCGGGTGGTGTGCTGGGCGGCATCTCGACTGGCCAGGATTTGGAGGTCAGCATTGCGATCAAGCCCACCAGCTCCATCATCACACCGCGGGATTCCATTGACGTGGCTGGCAATGCGACGCAGGTGATTACCAAAGGCCGCCACGACCCCTGCGTTGGCATTCGCGCCACGCCGATTGCCGAGGCCATGCTGGCCTTGGTGGTGATGGAGCATGCCCTGCGCAACCGAGCCCAGTGCGGTGATGTGGTGCCGAAGTTGACACCGATTGCGGCACAAGCCTAGCCACAAATATTTGAATGAAATGCGGCTATACCCCTCGTGAAATAAGCGCAAGTAGCTACAAAAAATATAGCAGATGGTATCCGTTTTCTGAAAGCACCTGTATATGAAAACCGTGTTTGTCCTGAATGGTCCCAACCTCAATTTGCTGGGCACACGCGAGCCGCAGGTGTATGGCTCGCAAACGCTGGACGATGTGCAGGCCTTGTGTGAACGCGCCTGCGCCGCCAATGGTTTTTCGCTCGATTTTCGCCAGTCCAACTCGGAGGGGACGCTGGTGGACTGGTTGCACGAAGCAGGGCATTTGCACACGTCCGGCAAGCTGGCCGGGGTGATTCTCAACGCCGGGGCCTACACCCACACCAGTGTGGCC
>ERZ724517.2004-NODE-2004-length-10935-cov-7.681710_pt1 | contig 10935 bp, 13 predicted proteins | sample MGYA00376050_ERZ724517 | MGnify/ENA primary metagenome ERZ724517 (study PRJEB28724, sample SAMN07190886) | activated sludge metagenome | isolation source: activated sludge of sewage treatment plant in Hong Hong | place: USA: Christiansburg, Virginia | collected... | reverse complement strand
ACGAAAAATCGCCGTCCTTCACGGTCAGCCCGACCAAGCAGTTCTACCACTGCTTCGGCTGTGGCGCCCACGGCACGGCAATCAGCTTCGTCATGGAGTACCAGGGGCTGGGATTCATCGACGCGGTCAAGGAATTGGCCCAGCGCGCCGGCATGCAGGTGCCGGAAAGCGAAGGCCGCGGCGCTAGGGACGAGAAGCCCGGCCAGACACGGATGCTGATCGAGATCATGGCGCGCGCCGCGCAGTACTACAAGGACCAGCTCAAGGCCTCGCCGCGCGCCATCGAATATTGCAAGAAACGCGGGCTGACCGGCGAGGTGGCCGCCCGTTTTGGCATGGGCTACGCCCCCGATGGCTGGCAGAACCTGCAGGCCGTCTTCCCGGACTACAACAACGACGAACTCAAGCTCGCCGGCCTCGTCATCGAGAACGAAGCGGGCCGCCGCTACGACCGTTTCCGCGACCGCCTGATGATCCCGATCATCAACCCCAAGGGCGACATCATCGCGTTCGGTGGACGCATCATCGACCAGGGCGAGCCGAAGTACCTCAACTCGCCCGAAACCCCGCTCTTCGAGAAAGGCCGCGAACTCTTCGGCCTGCCGCAGGCACGCCAGGCATTGCGCGACACCAATACCGCCATCGTCACCGAAGGCTACATGGACGTCATCGCCCTCGCCCAGAATGGCGTCGGCAATGCCGTCGCGGCGCTCGGCACGGCGACCACGGCGACCCACGTCACCAAGCTGCTACGCCAGGTCGACCGCATCGTCTTCTGCTTCGACGGTGACAATGCCGGCCGCAAGGCAGCCTGGCGCGCCCTGGAAAATTCGCTGGAGGCACTTGCCGACAACAAACGCCTGGCTTTTGTCTTCCTGCCCCAGGACGATGATCCGGACAGTTACATCCGCGCGCACGGCAAGGAAGATTTCGAGCGTCTCGTGAAACAGGCGATGCCGCTTTCGGATTTCCTGCTGCGCGAGCTTGGCCAGCGCTGCGATCTGACCAGTTCGGAGGGCAAGGCGCAACTCATTTACGAGGCCAAGCCCCTGCTCCTCAAGTTGCCGACCCCGTTGCTGCGCCTGCAACTGGTCAAACGGCTGGCCGAAGCCAGCGGTTTTGCCCAGCCGGAGGTCGAGCGCCTCTGCGAACTGCGTTCCTACACCCCCGCCGCGCCGCCCAGGGCGAAGCGCAGTGCCCCGTCGCTGACCCGCAACCTGTTGCGCATCGTCCTGCAGAAGCCCGGGCTGGCCCGTGAATTGCCGGTCAACCTGCTGCCCGATACCGCAGAGCGTCCGGCGCTGCTGCTGCTGCACCGGCTGGTCACGGCCAACCCCGAATCGTCGAGCTACGCGAGTCTGCGCGAGCAGATCCGCGGCCTGCCGGAAGAGGCTCTGTTCGAAAGCTTCGCGGCGGAACTTCTGGGGAATCCGTTTGACGAAGGCGAGGCGGAGACCGAGTTCCGCGCGACGCTGGAAAAGCTCCAGGAAGGCGATCAGAAGCGCGCCTTTGACGAGTTGCAGACCCGGGTTCAACGGCTGGGCGTGGCCGGGCTGACGCCCGAGGAAAAGCAGGCCTACATTCGTCTTTCCAGCAGGGAAAAACGCGGCTAAGTTGTGGTATAATCTACGGTTTTCTCCAATTACATGGATTGTGGTCATGGCTAAGGCAAAAGCAAAAGACACCGCTAAGGAAGCCCCCAAGGCTCGTACCAGCAAGGCCAAGGAGAAGGCTGCCGAGAAGGCGCTGCTCGCGGGCGCCTTGACCGAGGCTCCCGCGCCGATGGATGCAGAAGCGCGCAAGACGCGGCTCAAGAACCTGATCAAGCTCGGCAAGGAACGCGGCTACCTGACTTACGCCGAAATCAACGACCACCTGCCGGACGATGTCGTCGACGCCGAGAGCATCGAGACGATCATCTCAACCTTCAGCGACATGAGCATCCAGGTCTTCGACGAAGCCCCGGCTGCCGAAGACCTGCTGATGTCCGACACCGCCGCCGCGGCGACCGACGATGAAGAGGTCGAGGAACAAGCCGAACAGGCGCTGTCCACGGTGGACTCGGAATTCGGCCGCACCACCGATCCGGTGCGCATGTATATGCGCGAAATGGGTTCGGTCGAGTTGCTCACCCGCGAAGGCGAAATCGAGATCGCCAAGCGCATCGAAGATGGCCTCAAGCACATGGTGCTGGCGATTTCAGCCTGCCCGACCACGATTGCCGACATCATCGACATGGCGACCAAGGTCGAGGCCGAGGAAATGCGTATCGACGAACTGGTCGATGGCCTGATCGACCCCAACGCCGTCGAAGCCGCACCAACCGCCGACCTGCCGGATGACCTCGCAGACGAGGACGATGACGGCGACGAAGACGGGGACGGCGGTGCCGGCGCCGTGTCGGCATCCCTGCTGCAGCTCAAAAACGACGCCCTGCAGCGCTTCGCAACCATCAAGGCCCTGCACGTCAAGATGCAGAAGGCGCTGGCCAGCAAGGGTTCGCAGGACAAGACCTACCTCAAGTTGCGGCAGCAGATCTCCGACGAGCTGATGAACATCCGGTTCACCTCGCGCTCGATCGAGCGGCTGTGCGACAGCGTGCGCGGCATGGTCGAACTGGTCCGCAAATCGGAGCGCAAGATCCAGCAGATCAGCGTCGAGAAGGTCAAGATGCCGCGGCAGCACTTCATCCAGGTATTCCCTGGCAATGAAATCAATCTCGCCTGGGTCGACGCCGAAATCGCCGCCGCCCCCAAGACCTACGTCGCCATCCTGACCCGCAACGCGCCGGCGATCAAGGAAGAGCAGAAAAAGCTGATCGCCCTCCAGGACCACATCGGCATCCCGCTGAAGGACCTCAAGGACATCAACAAGCAGATGTCCACCGGCGAAGCCAAGGCCCGCCGCGCCAAGCGCGAAATGACCGAAGCCAACCTGCGCCTGGTCATCTCAATCGCCAAGAAATACACCAACCGCGGCCTGCAGTTCCTTGACCTGATCCAGGAAGGCAACATCGGCCTGATGAAGGCCGTGGATAAATTCGAATACCGCCGTGGCTACAAGTTCTCGACTTACGCCACTTGGTGGATCCGCCAGGCCATCACCCGCTCGATCGCCGACCAGGCGCGGACCATCCGCATCCCGGTTCACATGATCGAGACGATCAACAAGATGAACCGGATCAGCCGCCAGATCCTGCAGGAAACCGGTGCCGAGCCGGATCCGGCGACGCTGGCCAAGAAAATGGACATGCCCGAGGAGAAGATCCGAAAGATCATGAAAATCTCCAAGGAGCCGATCTCCATGGAAACGCCTATCGGCGACGACGACGACTCGCACCTCGGCGACTTCATCGAGGACCAGGCAACCCTGGCCCCCGCCGATGCCGCCATGTATTCCAGCCTGCGCGGCGTCACCAAGGAGATCCTCGACACCCTGACGACACGGGAAGCCAAGGTGCTGCGCATGCGCTTCGGCATCGAAATGAATACGGATCACACGCTCGAGGAAGTCGGCAAGCAGTTCGACGTCACCCGCGAGCGCATCCGCCAGATCGAGGCCAAGGCCCTGCGCAAGCTGCGTCATCCCAGCCGTTCCGACAAATTGCGCAGTTTCCTGGACACCAACGGCACCTGAAGACTTCGGGCCTGTAGCTCAGTTGGTCAGAGCAGAGGACTCATAATCCTTTGGTCCAGGGTTCAAGTCCCTGCGGGCCCACCAGCAAGACCAGCATTAGACCACTCCCCTGGGTGGCCTGATGCTTCAATGTAATCAGTAAATCAGCACACAGAAAAGGATACAAAATGCACACTTCCGAGGTTTACGAATACCTGAAGAAACACGGCCAGCTGCTCGACCTTGAAATTGCAGCGGCTACCGGCATTTCCCTAGATGAGGTGCGCACGTCCCTTTCCGAGCTGTCCGCGCAGGGTGACATCTCCAGATGCAGCGTCACCAGCTACCAGAACGGCAAGCCCGTGGAAGGCTTCCAGTGCCGTATCGCGGGCTTCATCCCGCGTCCTGCGCCGGGCCGCAAACCTGGCGTCAAGAGCTAGTCAGGATAACGGATCCAGGCCGGCCGCAGAGGCACCGATTGCGGCGGCCGATTTCCCTGCAAAAACCGGCAAGACCGCCGGTTTCGTAGTCGCGTTTCGCCAGCCTTCCTTACGGTGGCTGCCTTGAAGCAGATCAACTTTAACCACCCCGGAGCATCACCATGTTTCCCGAATACCGCGATTTGATTTCCCAACTCAAGACGACGGATGCCCATTTCCTCAACGTATTCGAAAAGCACAATGAACTGGACCAGAAAATAAAGAATCTGGAATCAGGCATCGAGCCGGCCACTCACGTCGAGATCGAAAGGCTGAAAAAGGAAAAACTGGTACTCAAGGACCAGCTCTACGGGCTGCTCAAGAAGGCCAGCGCCGGCTGACCTTCATCGATCCAGCTTCGCCAGGACGCGAATCAGCCGGGCCACCTTGCGGGGTGGCTTTGGTTTTTCCGGACCAATGAATTGCCGAGCCCCGCCAATTTCCGGGACGAGGCCAGCCGATGGGGTCCCGGTCACGCCTCCAGGGGCGCAATGCATTGCGGCCCCTCGACATCACCCCGATTCAGCGCGGGACTGACCGGATGGGCAAGCATGTGCTCCGCACGGCTTGGGCCCATCATCTCCTTCAGGTCATCGGTCCGGTGATTGTCGAGATCGAGCCAGGCATCGAACTGCGCGCGCTCCAAAATGACTGGCATGCGGTCGTGGATCGGTGCCATCACCGCGTTAGGCATCGTGGTGATGATGCAGGTCGAGACGATGACCTCCCCCGCCGGCGCTTTCCATGCCGCCAGGAGTCCGGCGAAGGCAAACATCTCATCCGGCACGTTGGGGTGTATGTACCATGGCTGCTTCCTGGGCTTGCCGCCGACGGTGAGCGCCTGCCACTCGTAGAAACCGTTGGCGGGGATCAGGCAGCGGTGTCGGGCGAAACTCGACCGGAAAGCCGGCTTCTCAGCCACGGTTTCACCTCGCGCGTTGTTCAACCGGTTCCCGATCGCGGCATCACTTGCCCACGAGGGAATCAGGCCCCATCTGACCAGCTGGCCAACGCGGCCGATGCCCGGCTTGTGGCGGATGACCAGGATGCGGCTCTGCGGCGCGATGTTGTAGCGCTCGGGAAAATCCGGGCAGTTTTCGAGATCGTAGACTGCGCGCACCCTGGCAGCAGGGCCGTAGAGGGCATAGCGTCCGCACATGGATGCATTTTCGCCGGCCCAGGCATCCCCTGCAATGAATTTGACCAGCATTCGCGCCATTCTCATCCGGCGACGCTTGGTGTAGGCTGAACCTACTTCAATCAGAAACCGGGGAATGACATGAATGCAACGGCGCTTGCCCTGACGGGATTTATCGGCTGGTTCATCCTTCTGCTGCTGTCGCTGGGCGGGGTACGCATTCTGGCGACGCTCAAGGGCAAGGCGCCGAACAGCTTTCGACCCGACGGCACGGATGTCTCCGATTTTGCGGTTCGCCTGGTTCGTGCTCATGCCAATTGCTACGAGAGCTTTCCATTTGTCGGCGGCTTGATGCTTCTGGCAATGGCCACGCAAACCACCGAGATCACCAACCCGCTGGCGCTGATCGTCCTTACGGCGCGTATCGGCCAGTCGTCGATCCATCTTGTTTCAACCAGCAACCTGGCCGTGCAGGCACGCTTCTCGCTGTTTCTCGTTCAGGTCGTGATTTCGCTCTATTGGCTCACGGCCTTCTGGCAACGCTTCGCTGGCTGAGCACCGGGACGCTGCGTCCGGCCAATAAGGTTGGCAACGACCATCCGGCTTCGTGGCAACGAATTGACAACGCACACCCCGGCACACTCTGTTGCAAACCGTTACTTGAACCGGCGATGCTTCACCGGTATCTTGCATCCATGCGCTGACCAGACATCAGCCTTGACGGCCCGCCTCTCCCCCTCCCCCTGAAAACGGGCCATCCAGAAAGCCTCGCATTCCCTCCCTGATGCGAGGCTTTCGCCTTTCTGGCAGATGAATTCGCCCGCGATCGCTTGATAGCACCCAGCAAGACCTGTGGTCAGCGGCAGGCCAGTGGCAGGAAGGAGCCGGGAACATTGGTGCGGTTGACCCCCTGAATGATCATTTTATCAGGCGCCTGGGCATTTCCGCAGACCCAAGCGACGGGAACCACCGGCGCATCTGCCACGACTGCGGGTCGCAGGCTGAGCACCTTGCCGCCAATGGCTTTGCTGGCTCGATTGCCGAAGGTGATATGGATCGCGCCATCCTCGACCGAAAGCGAACTGACATGGTTGCTGACGACCTTCTCGGCCACGGGCAAGCCAGTGGCGGCATTGTCCGCCGGGAAAGCATGCAATAGCCCCCATGCATCGGCGACGGGCTTCTTGGCGATGTCCGCGAGCGGCAAAGCGGCCTCTATCTGCTGGCGGACAGTGCGATCCATGTAGGAAGGGACCGCCATCAACGCGAGGATGGCAATGATTGCCAGTACGGCCATCATTTCGATCAGGGTAAAGCCACGCTGCGCGGTCTTCATTCACTCTTGCCCGGCAATGATCACAGGACCGTCATGATAGCCCACCCATCCGGGCACGGTTGCGCAGCGCCATCCCCGCACGGTGTCTTTCGCCTTTCAGCGCACCACCCGAATGCCCTTCGGTAAGGGCCCCTGGCCACACCGGCCGGCCGCAAAATCAGTATTTCGCCCGTTCCGTGATTTCATTCACGGTCACTTTTGGCTGCCCTTGGCATCATGACTTCACCCAAGGACGAACGGAGAAAAACACCATGCCACCCAGCCTCAACTTTGAACCCTCGATGCAGCGGCAAGCGGGCTTTGCAACCGCTGGCGGCTTCCGTTCAGGCGATGACGGCGCGAGCAACTTCGAACTGCGCGACACGCTTGCCGCAACCGTCGTGCGCGAACTCTCCTTCGCCGAATTCCGCGCCGCACTCGAGAAATCGGGCAAACGCTTTATTTAGGCCGGAAAACCCAACAAGAACACGCATGGCGACCGGCCATGCAGACAGGAAAGTGACCATGCCCACCCATGCAAGCATCACGCTGACCAAGAACCTGTTCGTGGCCGCCTTGAGTGATGGCAGACGCTTCGAGCAGGCCGACCTGCGGGAATTGGCGCATACGCTTTTCCATGCCGGCGTCCCCGCCAGCGAAATCCGGTACGAGTGGCGGGCCGGGTTGCGCATGATTACCGCCGGCCAACAGGTTCGCCTCTCGGCAGAAATGCGGCGTCTGGAGCGCGACGGGCGCCGCCTGACGATCGCAGCATAACCCCCTCCACCCAAAGAAATCATGAACCCCAATCTTGGCCACCGTTTCACCAGACTCTCCTCGCTTGCAGTCCTTGCACTCGGTTCGGCATTCCCCGCCCACGCCGGCCTCATCAACGGCGGCTTCGAGACCACGCCCGCCGTGTCGACCTACATCATCACCGACCAGGCCAATGTCCCCGGCTGGCGCACGACCGCAAGTGACGGGCAAATCGAGATATGGAAGAGTAGTTATAGCAACACGAGCGGTGGCGCGGTTCCCGCATACGAAGGCACCCGGTTTGCCGAGATCAATGCCAACATGTCTGCCGGCCTCTATCAGGACGTGAGCGGCATCAGCGCGGGCAGCATCTTCGGCTTTCAGTTCGCGCACCGCGGCCGGGCAGGCACCGACAAGATGCGCCTGAGCATCGTTGACCTGGGAGGCGACGGCATCTTCGGTAGCGGCGACGACGTCTCCCTGTTCGCCAAAGACTATTCGACCGGGAATGCCGGGTGGGGGTTTTACACCAGCGCGGCAGAGGGTCGGATCACGGCACTCGGCCACCTGACACGCTTCTCCTACACCGCGCTATCAACAGCGAGCAGCGCTTCGATCGGGAATTTTCTCGATGCAGTCGATATCAGCGTCCGCCCGGCGCAGATCCCCGAACCGGGCACGGTTCTGCTCGTCGCCCTAGGTCTTGCGGGGCTGACACTGGCACGCCGCAATGCGGGCGTTCCGGCGCGCCGCGAATCTAGTCGCAGCAGCGGCTGACGAAACAGAATCCCACTACGGCCAATCCATCCACGGATGGCAAAACCTGCGGGACGCGGTTACGCTGCCGACATGCCTGACATCGCATGCCCTTTCTGCTCCCTGACCTGCGGAGAGATCGTCCTCTCCAACCCGCACGGCCTCGTTCTCCGCGACAGGTTTCCGGTGTCGCCCGGGCATACCTTGGTCATTCCGCGCCGGCATCTCGGCTCGCTTTTCGACCTTAGTTTGCCGGAACGCGACGCGCTTCTCGACTTGCTTGAACAAGCCAAGCGCCAACTTGATGCGGAATTCACCGCCGACGGATACAACATCGGGATCAACGACGGCCCCGCCGCCGGCCAGACCATTCCCCACCTGCATATCCACCTGATTCCGCGCTATCGCGGCGATCGCCCGGATCCGCGTGGCGGGGTGCGCTGGATTATTCCCGCAAAAGCAGATTACTGGTCGCACGGCTAAACGGCTGCCGGTTTGTCTCAATGCCGGCTGCGTCCCGGCAATCGACTGCAGGCTGGCGGGCAGTCATCACTCAAACGATATTTCACGCGGCTTGGCAACCGGGTGCCCACCGGCCACCCAGGCATCGAACCCGCCCGCCACTGAAACGACATTCGAAAACCCCATGCTGTGCAGCGCGACCGCCGACAGCGCAGCCCGGCCGCTGGTCTTGCAACAGACGAGGATAGGGCGATCCAGTTGCTGCAGTGCGGGCTCACTTGATATCTTGAACTCGAGCATGCCCCGTGGAATGTTGACCGCACCGGGAATATGGCCTTGCCGGTACTCGTCAGGCTCGCGAACATCGATGATCAGTGCATGGGGAACCGCCATTCGCGCGTGAAGTTCCTCGGGCGAGCATTCATTGACAAGCTTCCTGGCCTCGACGACCAATTCGTGTGCCGGTTTGAACATGGGGCTCCTTGTTTGATTTAGTGGCCACTGTGCTCGGATCAAATACCGAGACGAACCTCAAAACAGTTTATTGTCGACCGACCAGACATCGGAAACTTTGATAACGTATTGTGGGAAGGCTTTGTCGTGTTCTTCCATCAATTTGAAAAGGGCAAGCATTACTGCCTCGGGAAAACCCTGCCTGCCTGCCCTGGTGTCGTTAAGCAATTCATTGACATATGCAGTGAATGTCGAATGGCCCCAACTGGAAGTCAGGCGCCTCCCGATTCGCGGAAATCTTGAGTTTATCGTCTTGAAGTACTCGATCTGCTCGAGTTGTCCGGCACTGACCGTTTCTGTTTGAATCGCATACTGTGGAAACTCCCGGTCATGCTCTGCGCCTAGGCTTGTCAGAGCATGAATGACGTCATCGGTGAATTCCGGTCTTGCACCACTCCGCACCGCACCAAGCAAGTCGCTGAGATACTCACTGAGTTGCAGCGTACCCCAATGCGTGATCAATCGTTCGACAACATCTGGGGAGCACTTGTTGATTGCTCTAAAGAGTTCGTTCTTGTTCATAGCCACCTCACCTACGGCACTTCTCTCTGCAGCACCATAAACCAAACTCTCGCAGATTGCCACATGAGCACCCTACAGCCTCGAATAGAAAGCAAAATAGCCAACCTGTGGAGGCCGGCCTTTCGCTTGAATCGTCTTGGTGGATGGGCGGCACTGGAAGCCGACCTGCGGGACATGTATCTGAAGCACTGTAGCCTGTTGACGGTCATGCGAACCCGATGATGGCGCAATCATCGATGGAACGGCACGACTTCCGTTCGTGCCATTTGCCAGGTCGCGCCGTGCTTACTCCGCTGCTTCAGCCACTCGCCGCGCCCGCGCCGCCGCCGCGAGCTTGTCCAGCACGAGCAGGCTGTCGTCCCAGCCGATGCAGGCATCGGTGACGCTCTGGCCGTAGGTAAGCGGCCGGTCGGGCGAAATATCCTGACGCCCTTCGACGAGGTGGGATTCGACCATGACGCCGACGATGCGCTCCTCGCCGGCGGCCATCTGGGCAGCGACGCTGTCGCAGACTTCCATCTGCAGCCTGTACTGCTTGCGGCTGTTGCCATGCGAGAAATCCACCATCAGGCGGGCGGCGAGGCCGGCCTTGGCGATTTCGCTGCACGCCGCCGCGACGCTGGCCGCGTCGAAGTTCGGTTCCTTGCCGCCGCGCAGGATGACATGACAGTCCTCGTTGCCCATCGTTGACACGATGGCGGTGTGGCCGGACTTGGTGACCGACAGGAAGTGGTGCGGCGAATTGGCCGAACGGATGGCGTCCACCGCGATGCGCATGTTGCCGTCGGTACCGTTCTTGAAGCCGACCGGGCAGGACAGGCCGGAAGCGAGTTCGCGGTGCACCTGCGATTCAGTGGTTCGCGCGCCGATGGCGCCCCAGGAAATAAGGTCGGCGGTGTATTGCGGGGTAATGGTGTCGAGGAATTCGGTCGCGCAGGGCAGGTCGAGTTCGTTGACCTCGAGCAGAATGCGCCGGGCCAGGCGCAGGCCCTCATTGATGCGGAAGGTGTTGTCCATGCGCGGGTCGTTGATCAGGCCCTTCCAGCCGACGGTGGTGCGCGGCTTCTCGAAATAGACGCGCATCACGACGACCAGGTCGTCGGCGTACTTCGCGGCCTCGCGCGCCAGCTTCTTTGCGTATTCCATCGCAGCATCGTAGTCGTGGATCGAGCAGGGGCCGATCACGACCAGCAGGCGGTCGTCAGCGCCATGCAGAATGCGGTGGATGGCCTGGCGGGCGTTGAAGGTGCTAGTGGCCGCGCGGCTGGACACCGGGTATTCGCGGAAGACGTGTGCCGGCGGCACCAGTTCCTTGATTTCCCTGATGCGCAGGTCGTCGGTATTCGGTTTGCTTTGCGGCGTCATGGCCAGCCTCATTC
>ERZ724517.2003-NODE-2003-length-10936-cov-3.315136_pt1 | contig 10936 bp, 14 predicted proteins | sample MGYA00376050_ERZ724517 | MGnify/ENA primary metagenome ERZ724517 (study PRJEB28724, sample SAMN07190886) | activated sludge metagenome | isolation source: activated sludge of sewage treatment plant in Hong Hong | place: USA: Christiansburg, Virginia | collected... | reverse complement strand
CGACGATGATTGCCCAGAAGATAGCCCATTTCTTCTGCTCGATGGGCTCTGCGCGAGCATTGACGAGGGCGCTGAAGGTGAACTTGATGGGGAGCAGATAACAGAGCGCGAGTTCTGCCAAGCAAGTGATGCTGACCATATTGAAAACAAATATTACAAATACGCAAATCGGTACGAGATCGAATTACATAGATGAAGCGCGTTGGCACGCAGCATAAATCTAAATATTCCTTAGAATCAATTACAGCATATAAACCATCCGCTTCCTGGGTGCTGGCATCCGATAGAAGCCCTTTGAGAGTCGCTTGCGATAGTATTACTGCAGCACAATGAATTTCGGTTTAGTTCATGTTCAGTGAGCTGTAACTCGAACTTAAGAACGTCATAAATCATGTAAATAGTCCAGACAACAGATAGTTTTAATCATTCTGTGAGCTTCCTTCGTGCCGACCTGTACCTTGACAGATGATACTTGTGCCGTTCTTGGATGGTCTACTGTTCCTCTTTGGTCAGCGAAAGGAAATCTTCACTAAGAAAGGGAAACGGGTTGTCGATGAACGGCTCACTCCAGAGACTCGCGCCTTGAATGGTGTCCAGGATGGCTGCCTTCTCCAGCATGACTTCGTCGTTTTCCTCGGAGACTTGCTTGCTTTTGGAAATCCTGAGAAACTCAACGAAGCCCGGCAACTCTCCGATCTTCAGCTTGTCCTCCAGCAGCTCATTCTTCTTCAGCTATAGCAGGCCCGGGATATTGTAGGTGTCACAAATCAGCACAGCAGGCGACTTGAGGCGACTCAGAATCAGATAGAGAAATTTGTCCTCAATCGGCACGAGCAGGTTCGAGAAGGTAAATTTGAGCCACTCGGCCCCGTAGACCTCGGTGTCCTCAGGCTGGGCCTGCTTGATTTCTTCCACGAATTCGAGGAACTTGGTCTTGAGAGTTACCAGGGATAGGTTCCACATCAGGACCCTCCTCATGAACAGTTCCGAAAGGCCTCCGAGGACGACCTCGTTGCTGCTATAGACTCCGTTTTGCACGAACTCCCCCTTGTGGGGATGCACGTTGTAGTGGTCGATCAGTCGCTTTACCATCTCTTTCGGGTTGTTCTTGTGGAAGTTGATGACCTAATCGCTCTGCTCGTCGGTCGGGTCCACCAGTAGCTTGCCGAAGCCTTCCGGATGCAGCAGCAAGTTCTTGATGATGTACAGCTCGTCGATCGAATCCGGCAGCTCTGGGTTTCTTTTCTGCTTCTCCTCATTGAGCTATGAGATTCCGGTCTGCTGCTCCATAAAATTGCGTGCGAGTTCGCGGTTGAGTCCGATGTTGGCAGAACAGTCGTTCTTGATGACGATGGTGTTGTCGTCGTTGAAGACTGACACTAAAGTCGACTGGAAGAGTTCGGAGTTAACGGTTTCGTTGGAGCATCGCTCGGGAAGGCCGATGAGTTTGACAGAAGAGCTGTATTCTGCTTAGGCAAGGGAGTACTAACAGTCTCGATGTGCAGGTCTCCTCGCCTGAGCCAGTCCTTCATAAGATCCAGCTTGGTTGCAAGTGTTGGTGCTGCAGTCGTCGGCTTGGCGTCACTGAAGGCCCGGAAAATGCCAGGAATTCCGTTTCGCAGCAAGTGCTTATATCTCAGTGTCAACATTATGTCAATTCACAGCATCACACATAGAGCAGCTTCAAGTTTATCTCCTTGTCGACGATCTTTCGACTGATGACGGACGATGGGTCAACCCAGTGCTCGACTTCGAGGCCAGAAACTAGCTTCCTCGAGGTTCTTTCCATTTTCAAGCCCGATAGCACCTTTCCCAGCCGTCCCGTAAGCTCTTCGTCAACTGAGTAGAAGGTCGACTCTCTCGCGTAGCTTCCGTCCTTGCGTTGGTAGAGAAACATGTGGAAGTGACAGGACTGCTGTCTCTCGTGCAGGTAGTGGAGCTCGTGCTTTTCGATTGTCTCGGCAGTATGGTGGTGCTCGAAGGTACTGGGAGGAAGTAGGATTATCGAGTATGCGACTCGGAACTTCCCGTAGGTGAACTCCTTGTAGTCCTTCTGGAGGATTAGCTCGAGCGGGAGGTTGCAGTTCATGGCCTCGTCAAATTTGATCTGCTCCAAAGTCTCGAAACTGAGCAGCTCCCTGTCCGAAAGCCTCTGCTCGATGTTCTGAACTGCCGACCGGTCTTCCTGAATCCACCGCTCGGTCTCCTTGGGGCTAAAGTTATAGCTGTCCAGCAGTATCCCTGTCCTTAGCAGCTCGTCGACAAGACCATCGAATTCTGGATGCGTTGTTGGATGGCCTAACCCGTAGTTGGCATACATCTAGAACCATTTTTCATTTGTGTTTCGGTTTAGCTACTCCGGGTGCAGACTGTAATACAGGAGAGTCATTGCACTTGCGCAATGAGCAACAATCGTACGTGGACAGGCTTTATCCTTCATGAAGTGGTGGTCTACAATTTCGGCTGGTTGTATTCCCTCACGTACGTTGTGATCGTAGAGCAACACATTTGTCCTTTTCTCAAGGTCTGGAAATTCATGGTGATAATAAAGATGTTCGTGGTGCACACCTATTCTGTTGAGAACGTAAGTGATTTCGAAGCGTAATGGTACTTCCTGTTTTGGGCAGTCGATGAGTGGAATGAACAGTGTATTGTACAGCAAGAATTTCATATAGCCGTAGATAAGACTGCCGAAGAACGAATCGTAGTCAACGGACGAGTTGCCAATGATGAAGTTTTGGTGTTGTAGATGCTGGTTCGTAAGTCTGAGCTGCAGTAGTCTTTCAATATAGTCTCGAAACTTCACTACCATATTAATAATCCTAAAAGAGCCGATCACTTCTTTCCTGCTTTTTTGGTGTCCTTCTTTGAGTCTTTTTTATCCTCCTATGGCTCAGGGGGAGGCGGAGGGGGATCGACAAACCGGAATGTCCCAACCTCAAGCCATTACTGCCCTGAAAGTGTTAACATAATGAGAATTGGTGACTGCTTGATGCTGATTAGCAGGTCTGGAGTGGGTGAACGATCTCCAAGCAGCCAAGCTAAGGGAGGCATTTTGAAGGTTATTTTCTTGTTAACTTTGTCCCAATTCAAAGACTCAATGAGCCTTCCCAACTAAAAGGATTCCTCTAGGTGCTTTACCTGAGTCTTAAGGTAAAGCTTCAACTCGTTCGAGCTGAACAATCCTTCCGCTGACAAAGAGAGTTCGTAGCCCCCTTCAGGCAGCCCCTCGTTCGGGCCCACCGATATATTCTTGAGCTCATAAAAACGGAATGTACTGGGCATGCCTGTGAATTGTTGTCCATTCAGCGAAATATCCACATGGTAGAAAGGGCGATCTGGTTTGTATGCAGGAAGTTTAGGCGCTTTACAGATCACTTCGCCGTTTGAGTAAACTCCTTCAACACATACCCATGACTTCTGTCTTTTGGCCTACTCCATCTCCTCCTACTCGGTTGTCGGCCGATGACTATCACCTTCTGGTTTTTTTTATTCTGTGTTGATTTCTTTGAAGCCGACAGTAATATGAGATAAGGCTTTGAGAATCGTTGGATGAATCTAAATACCCAGCTGTATGTTGGCTCCACCGTGTACTGAACCACATTTGGGAGTTACGGAATGAGTAGCGAGATCAGCAGCTAGATTAATTAAGGCCTTACGGTAGATGAAGAGTTTGTCGTGGAAGGGAACGTAGCTCTCCCCGTCTAAACTCACTTCAATTGAGCACTAGGTTGGGAAGGTAGTGATATGAGTCTCAAAGTCAGGTGTCCTGCAGTAAAATGTTGAACTTTCCCCATCGTAATGCACGGGTAGTACTACTTAGGCTTTGTTCGGGAGCTTAAACTTGACAGTTTGTTGATCAGTATGTATGAAGCCGGTGCCAAATAAGGTTAGCTATGTGTGGCCTTTCGATGGGGTCATATTTGGGCGGAAGGAGGTTGTGCGAATGGGTGCAAACAGGACAACAGAATCCTCGTTCGCAACAATATATTCGAACTTTCTTTCTTCAGTTGATTCCACGATCTTTCTCGGAGAGGTTTAAAACCGACTCTGAATAACGATGATTTGTTACATTTTTAAAGCCGATATTGCCTTGTCCCCAAGCCCACGCAAATCCCTCCACATCAATAGCGAAACTACGATGGTGCCCACACGCAACGAATTTGAACTTCGGGAGCTGTACTCCTGAGGCGTCTTCTTGAACTTGAGTCGGTTCATAAATAGCACCCTTCTGTTCACCTTTCTTTCTAAGCCATTAGCCCAAACCAAGCTCACCCTTAACATTCATGCCCCATGAAAAGATCTCTCCTTCAGTCGTGAGGGCCAAGGTTTGACCAAACCCTCCTGAGACCATTTCTATCTTTTTGTCGACTCCTTCTTTTTGGATTTTCACCAGAGTTGGCAGTGTTTCCTTGATTGTCTTCCCATGCCCTGTTTGCCCATAGCGTGCTTCTCCCCAACAATACAGCTGTTGGTTACTATCGACTGCCATCGAATGATATGCACCGCAAGCAATGAATCGAACTGGCGATTTGATCACCTTTTTCAACTCAGTTCCCTCCTTTCTGAAGTAGTTTGGAATGAGAAGTGGGGATGAGCTTGTTTCCACGGATTTCAGAATACCAAGCTGTCCTTCGAAACCTCTTCCCCAAGAGTACACATCTCCTACATCGCTTAGAGCCAGCGTGTGGAACAGTCCACATGCCACTGACACAATTACCCTCGGCTAGAGCTTTTGAATGAGCCTGGGCTTTTCTTCAAATATGGATCCACCATGTCCAAGTGTTCCGAATTCACCGAACCCAAACGAGAAGAGTCTGCCGCTTTGAGTGAGGATTATGTTGTGCGAACGACCACTTGCGATATCGACTATCTTCTCTCCGACTTCAAACTCTGCTATCATTTCCTCGACCGCAGAGACTCGCTTTCCATTGAACTCGCAAGCGTCGCGACTAGGATCATGCAGTGCTGACACAATGTTCTCTTCCTCGGTGGAGTCCTCGAAGATGAATATTTTGCGGCCACTGCAGCTCACGTTTAAGATCTTCTTGCCTTTGAACCCATGAATCGATTCGAGACCGACGATGTGTTCATCACATAGGAACACCTCCCCGTACTTCGGTGGGGTAGTCAACTGCGATGAAGCAGGGCGGCTGGGTGGTTTATCGTTCTGATTCATCAGTTGTAAAATTAAGTTCTGTGCACATTGCTCCACACAGACTACCTCTAATAATTGTTAAGAACTGCAGCAATGAACGAGGAAACCTACTTCCAAACCAAGGTTGATATATTCGCTCCATCCGAATCCTATGAGCAGGTTCTTCCAGAACAGGCCCAAAAGGACTACAAGTAATGCTCTCTCTTCGATGCAGAATCAAAAGAAAGGACGAGCGCGTGCTCTTTGGCTATCGAGCAATCGAGGAAGAGGGAAGGAAAATTGGTTACGACTTCTTGCTAAACAACCTCAAGGCCCGAGCAATCAGAGCTAGTGATATCATGGATAGTCGCATCCGCAACATCCATGCCGAGATTCACGGAATTCTGGATGAAATCAGCACACTTGATTGATAGCTACTCGTAATAAAGGCCGATATGCACATAGATTCTAGTTTACAGCCCAGCACATTGACAAAGGCAGTCAGCGATTCTACCCTATAGCGATAGCCTTACTCCCTCGACGACTCCCTTGAGCAGCAAAAATGGTACACTGGCAAGCTGATCCATCAACGAAAAAAAGTCAAGAAGTTTAAGGAAAGCTATGAGATGCTGAGGTTGGAACTCGATGAGAAGCAACACTTGATATCGCGACTGCGGAGTATCATTGAGGTTAAGTAGAGGAGAACATAGTCCTGCAGGTCGACAACACAAAACTTCGTAATGAGCTGATTCAACTCAAACGCAACTTTGATGGACATGAAGCTGGCTGCAGCGAGCTCGAAAGAACTCAGATACAACCTCCGTTGAACAGTCAAGTTGGAAGCAACCAAAGTTTAAGAAAAAAGCTGCAAAAGGATGTAGCTTGCTCAAAGGTGTAGGAGCGTTCGAAAGTGATAGAATCTAAACAGCTAAGCCTGTAATTGGCCGAGAAATCGAACAGCATCGACTAACTCACCCGTGACAATACCAGACTTGAGCTCGAAGTAGTACGGCTAATCGAGGAGCTCCGCTATAGGAATGAGCGGTATTCGAGTATCTCAGATCAGTACCTACGGACAGTAGAGGAACTGAAGTAGGAGATCGCTGGAGTACACCGGTAAGCAGCAAACCGGAATAAACGAATCGAAGAACTACAGCAGCAGGTCAGCAAAGGAGGAGTTTTGAATAAGCAGCTGAGTGATGAGAATAGCCAACTCAGTAAGCAACTTGTGGCAGTAAGAAAAAGTGGAGAGTAACTGCAGAGGAAGCACACTGAGCAGACTCGGGAGCTAAAACAAACCATCGAAGGCCTAACAAACTAAAATTGGAAGTTGCAGCAGCATATCCGGTCACTAGAAGACGAAGTGTTAGAAGCAGATCGCCTATACCAACTGTGCCTGGTCGAGTTGGAGCAGCAGCAGCATTTATTGGACAAGCTGCTGCGCAACCACCACAAGTATTCGAACGCTATCGACACGATCGAGTCAGCACTCAACCAATGAATCAATCTCAGCAATGTGTCAGTTTCTCAGCTTCAGCAGCTTGAACGATAAGTTTTTGTTCAGGCTGTCCGTATAGTGCTTTCTGTACTGCAGTCGCTCCTGAAGTCGGACCCAGCGGCTCGCATCTAACGTCGGACTCCCAGCTCTATCAGAACTGTTCTCCTTCTCGGGGTTTGTCGCTGAGAGGTCGGGACTCTTTGCGCTAAGTTTCACTGCAGGACGGTAGTACCTCCCCTAGTCTGACATGTTCAGCAGGTCAGAAGCAACAACCGCGCTCTGTTGCTGGCTCCTCAGCTTTTAGACTTACTTGAGGGCGTTCTCCAGCAAGAGCTTTTATTCTTGTAAGAGTTGATTGGCCTTCAGAATTTCCTTTTGATCCCTCTATTTATCTTTCTTCAAAGAAGCAACTTCCGTTTCGATTTCATTGCTTCTTTTTACCTCCTTGAGTAATGTTTGGCTGAGTTCGGAGTTGTGCTTCTTGACTTTGCTTAGATCGACCTGAAGTCGTGCCAGTTCTGCCCTATCCTTGTTCTTTGTGGATTGTTGTTTGTTTCTGTCGATGCTTCGGTTGAGCTCCTCGACAGTAGCCTTGAGCTCCGCAATAAATTCATACAACTGCTCCTTCTACTGATACTGTTCTTGCAACCGTTGCATCAGATCCTCCCGCTATTCGATATCCCCGTCTGATATCATCCCTTCGTATTCCTCGTTCTGCAGTTCCTATAGGTGCTGCCGAAGCTCTCCCGCAGACCTTTCGGCATGTTATAGTTCTGTTCGGAGGTATCTGGATTGATCTTACGACTCATGCAGCTTCTCCTCCAGCCCAATAAGAGCGCTCCGACACTCAACAAGATCCTTCTCTGTCTCGCTGGTACGAGCCGCCAGCTGATTCTTTTCAGCTTCCAATTCAATGATCTTGCTGATCAGCACATCCACTTCTTCTCGCTGGTTTACGTTCCGATGAGTTGATTCCCGAGCTAGCAGCACTTCGAACAACATCAACAGGCGCCCCATCAGTTGCTAAAACGAGGGATCTGGGAATTCGAACCTACTACTCACAATGCTTTTTCGAAGAGAGTCAAACAGTTGGTCTGGCTCTGACCCCAACCCATCCATGATGGTGTCTTCTTCAAGAATAACTGAGTCCTTTTGGGTGCGACTTGCCTCTCTGCTTTCAAGCACTCTTGCTTCCATCCGTTAAAGCAGCTGCCCCAACGATTGCTCAAACCATGCTAGACTATCTGCTCGTTGCTGGAAGCGTTCGACTTCGGCTTGCTGATGAGCTAGTTCTTGGTAGTCCCTGTTCGATTGTTCAGTGAGTCTGCTGATCTATTGGCTGAGTTGACTAATTGATTGGTGACATGTCTGAAGTTCCTGGTTGAGTGCAGCATTGAGCCTATCGACCCCCTGGATGTATTGTTCATAGTGGTGAACGAGTCCTGCATAGTTATCGGGCTTCGAAAAGTCCGTTTGTGCCGACATTGGATTATAGAGATAGAAAACTCAGTGAGAGGAATACTGATCCGTTGTTGACGCTGTCAGGAAGCAAAGAAGATAGACTTTTCAGCCTAGCTACAGCAGGGAATAGCAGACACAAATGAATTTTGTCGTGGGATGAGAACCTTGATTAGTTATGAGTGACCTTTCAGCTGATATTGGTATTCCTCCTGTGAGGTCGATACTATAGAATTGACCACCTGCCTTGCATCGATCCAGATTGATATTTGAGTGTAATAATGACACATAAATTCGACATAAACACCCTTACGCTGTAACGTCCGGTAGAAAAGCATCGGCTATTCTACCTCCTTGTTAAGGTAAAACCAAATATCACTCAGGTCTCGGAGACCTACTGGTTTCGCACGGCTGAGCAACACATGAACCTGAACAATACCGTCGCCTTCATGGAATCCAATGAATTCGAGGTGCCTGCCGACCTCATGATCTACTACAGCATTGCCCTGTATGAGAAGGTCGAGGGCGACAGTAGGCTGCTCCACAAAAAACTACTATTCAAGAAGGACATCGTATCGCCACATCCTACTTCAGAAAAAGGAATCCATATCCTTCAAAATGGACAATGACAACTCGGCAGTGCTTCACTTCAAGGCTAGTGTGACCAAGAATGCTGCGAATCTGACACTCACTTCATTTGAAACACAAATTAGTGAGCACGCTAAAGAACTTGCCGAGACTCAAGACGCCAGCAAGCTTGAAATGCTCAAGATGGGTGGTCTAACCTACCGGTTTGTCAACAAACTCGATCTTCTGGTCTACATCAACAACTATCTTAGAGAGGTAGCCAATTGGAAAAGACCACTTCACACGATCTTCTTCGGATCATGTCTGACTTTCTTCATTCTGAACCCTCGGCTGGCTCTAATGATCCTCGGGGCGGTGCTGCTGTGGTACAAGGACAATATCTTTGTCATGTGCGAAAACTATTCGAAGCGAACATACCGAAGATTGGTTCCACCCGAGGAAAACTTAAAGTTTCTGCAGAATCAAATGACGATGTTTTGTGATCTGTACGACAACTTCAAAGAAATGATCTATGGGGAGGATACCACTCAGTTCATTGTGTTGCTCAACAGCCTTATTGCTGGAGCTTGGGTTTTACTTGTGCTGCCCATCTTCATCAGCTTCGATACGATGATGGTGATTATGCTGTGGGGGTCGCTGCTCATGGGAAACAGTGTGGCGAGGTTAGTGCTGGAATCACTTCATAACATTCACCGCAATAGTCTGCAGCAAACTCTCAGTAAATTTGAAAGTAGTGCTTTCATGCACAATAAGTACGTTGTGTGGCTTATCAACTTCCTGTAAAAGAGGTTTCCAGGAGTGATAGAAGCTCCAGTTAAAAAGATCTTCTATGTCTACGAATATCAAAGGTGGTGGCTTGGAAATTGGGGATAGCCGTACCGCAACGAGCACAAGTGGTCAGATGAGCAAGGGAAGCTAAGCGTACTACCTCGCGTGAAGCCGCCACCGGGGTACCAGTGGATGGGCGACTGGCGAATTTTGATAAACTTGGAAGAGACAGACGAAGAGGGCTTCATGTATAGTTCCGACATCCTGACGAGCTTCCACAAAGACAAGAAAATTTTAGATGTTGTCCGCAGAAGACGATGGACTCGACTGTGCTAGAAGATTAAGGCTGCTGCAGTCGAATGATATTTTACAATGAGTAAGGCAAAGTATTTCTTACTGTTCTGCAGCAAAGGCTCATAACCACCACGAATGTATAAGACCAAGGCCACAGTGGAGCGACACAAGTAACGAAACCCGTCGCTGATGTATGAACAGTTCAACGATGTGTAAACCATGGAGCAGCGTTTGAGGGAACTCACTTCCCGCGGCGCAGGCGTCAAGCAAAAAAGCAATATCATATCAGTCAAAGACGATATCCACACAAACACCCCTACCAATCGAGCAGATGCGTCGAACTTCACTCCTCCAGACATTGCTTCAGTTGAGAATTCACGTGTAGCCGAAATCAGAAAGTTTATGCAAGCTAGACCGGAGGTGTTTGCTGGGTTCGAACCTTCGGTGCTTATTGAAGCGCCAGCTCCCAAAGAAATAGATTTGTATTTCGATGGAAGTTCTCTGAGAAATCCAGGACCCTCCGGTATTGGTTATCTCGGTGTGGTGGGCAAGACACTCTACTTCGCCAAACATTCCCATCTTGGACATCGTACGAACAACCAATCGGAATTCACGAGTCTGCTGTGGGGCATCGCTGATTGCGCTATCAAATAGATTCCTGTTGTGCGTGCCATGGGAGACTCCAAATTGGTGATCGAGGGGATGCGCAAGAACTGGAACATCGTTGAAAAGGGACTGCTTCCATACTACCACGCTAGCCTCGACCTCGAGAGGTTCTTTTGTAAAGACAACTACCGGCATATCAGTAGGCGAGAGAATTAGGATGCTGATAAACTATCGAAGCGTGGCTCAAACAATCCGTGACTTACTTCGACACACAATTGAATAGAATCAGCTGAACTGCTTGAGTTGCATCTTTGGCAGCATGGGTAGGTTGCGACGTGCCAAATCACGTCTGTTCCATTCAACCTTGTAGACCTCCTCAAAGTGTTCGGGATATCGTTCGGTTCGGTAGATTGAAGTGCCGAAAGAGTGGCATGCTTCGAATTCGCTTTTGCCTTTCGAGCGGGCTGACAGTACAAGTCCTCCTGCTTTCTCAGTTTCTCTGACAATGTTCAGGTCGAGTACTGGCACCTTTGATTCGATTTTCTGGATTCCTCCTTCAGTTTGTAGGAGCTTTTACAACTCAATCT
>ERZ724517.2002-NODE-2002-length-10940-cov-7.732660_pt1 | contig 10940 bp, 10 predicted proteins | sample MGYA00376050_ERZ724517 | MGnify/ENA primary metagenome ERZ724517 (study PRJEB28724, sample SAMN07190886) | activated sludge metagenome | isolation source: activated sludge of sewage treatment plant in Hong Hong | place: USA: Christiansburg, Virginia | collected... | reverse complement strand
ATCAGGACTTGTACTTCACGCTGCAGCCGTAGGCCTGGCTGGTGGACACCGACAGCGGTTTGCCGGCCTTGATCTCGCCCAGCGCCTGGCGGATGTACGGGTTGGCCTTGGGGATATCGTCCACGCGGGACGACGGGATGCTGTCGATGCCGCCGGCATACACCAGCACGCCCTGGGCGTTGACGATGTACATGTGCGGCGTGACGCGGGCGCCGTAGGCCTTGCCCACGACGCCGTCCTCGTCCATCAGCGTGGCGGTGGGGGCGGCCTGCTTGTCCTGCATCCAGCGCGCCAGCTGCGCGGGGCTCAGGTAGTCGCCGCTGGCGGTCTCGGTGGAGTTGATCGCCAGCCAGACCACGCCCTGTGCGGCAGCTTCCTTTTGCAGCGACTGCATGTTGCCCTGGTAGTGCTTGCGCACGAATGGGCAACCGGGGTTGTTCCATTCCAGCACCACGGTCTTGCCCTTGAAATCGGCCAGGCGCACCGGTTTGCCGGCGGTGTCCGTGAGCGTGAAGCCGGGCGCGCTCTGGCCCACCACCGCGGGTGCGGCCATGGCATGGCCCTGCATGAGGATGGCTGCCGCGGCGGCGGCGCTCAGGAATGAACGACGTTGCATGATGCTTTCACCTTCATTTGAGAGACGGAACAACCGAACCCCATGTCAGAGCGCGGCCAATGCCGAGCGCAATTCGTCCACGCCCAGGATCTCCGACAGCACCACCGGGGCGCGGCCCTTCTGGTAGAGCACATACACCGGCACCCCATTGCGCCCCAGGGCGCTCAGCGCGGCGGTGATGGCGGGGTCGCGGCGGGTCCAGTCGGCGCGCAGCAGGTGCACCTTTTTCGCGTCGAAGTCGGCCAGCACGGCGGTGTTGGCCAGCGTGGTCTTCTTGTTGTACTGGCAGGTCACGCACCAGGCCGCGGTGAAATCGACGAACACCGGTTGCCCGGATGCCAGCAGGCTGTCCACCTTGCCCGTCGCCCAGGGCTGCCAGCGCTCGGCGGAGCCTGATACCGGCGTGGAATCGGCAAATTTCACGATATTTTGGCCAATCCCCAGCGTCAACAGGGCGAAGCCTGCTATGGATAACGTAGCGAAAACCAGACGGGCGCGGCCGTTCAGCGTGAGCGCCCACACCACGAATGCGCCGCTGACCAGCAGCGCCAGCAGGGCGCCGGCGCCGTCGATCCCGGTCTGCTGGCCCAGCACCCAGACCAGCCAGACCACGGTGGCAAACATCGGGAAGGCCATCAGTCGGCGGAAGGTCAGCATCCAGGCGCCGGGGCGGGGCAGCGCGCGCGCCACCGCCGGCACCAGACTGGCGGCCAGGTAGGGCAGCGCCAGCCCGAGACCCGTGATGGCAAAAACGGCCAGCGCCTGGGCAGCCGGCAGGCTGACGGCCAGCCCGAGCGAGGCGCCCATGAAGGGCGCGGTGCAGGGCGAGGCCACGGCCACTGCCAGTACGCCGGTCAGGAAGGCGTCGAGCACCGGATGGCGCGCCTGCAGGCTGGCCACGCTGGAGGGCAGGAACGAGCCGAACTCGAACAGACCGGCCAGGTTCAGTCCGATCAGGGTGAACAACGCGGCCAGCGCCGCCACCACGCCGGGGCTTTGCAGCTGGAAGCCCCAGCCCAGGCTTTCGCCGGCGGCGCGCAAGGCCAGCAGCAGCGCACCCAGCGCGGTGAAGGACAGAACCACGCCGGCGGTGTAGGCCAGGCCGCTGAGGCGGTGGGCGCGCCGGTCATCGGCGTGGCGGGCGAAGCCGACCACCTTGATGGCCAGCACCGGGAACACGCAGGGCATCAGGTTCAGGATCAGGCCACCGAGCAGCGCGCCCAGAAGGGCCAGCAGCAGCGAGGTGGAGCCGCCTGCGGGGGCCGCAGCGGTTGCGGCGGCGTTGGCCTTGAGGGCGGTGTCGGGTGCGCTCGATACGCCTGGGCCGGCGGCGACCTTGGGCCATTCGCCCACAACCTTGAGCTCGGCGCGCCAGCCTTGGCCGCCCGACGCAAACACGACCGGCATCAAGGAAGGACTGTTCAGCCGCTGCGGTGCCAGCGGGATGCTCGCGGTCCATTCGGCGCCATTCCAGGCCTGTTTGGGCGTGGCGGCCGTCTCGATCACTTCGGGCGTTTCCGGGAAGACATCCAGTGTCTTGCCGCGCAACTCCACCGGCAGGCCCTGCACGCTGAAGCGCAGCAGGTTGCCGTCGATCCGGACCACGCTGTCGGGCAGGATGCCCTGGGTGGTCAGCGCTGGCCGGGGCTGGGCCTTGAAAGCGGCCTCAAACGCCGCCCCGTTGAGCGCCGTGGAGCCCTTGAGGGGGATCTGGAGGGCAAATTCGCCTTCTTCCGGAATGCACTCCTTGCGGCACACCAGCCAGGACGCCTTGAGCTTGATGTCCAGCGTGTTGCCCGTCAGAGGCGGTTTGAAGTCGGGTGTGATCGTCAGCGGCACCGGCAGCAGCACCGTGCCCTCGTAGCCGTAGTTGGCCAGGCTGCCAATCGGGATCTTCTTCGGGATCGGCCAGGCAATGTCGCCGGCGATCACGCCCGGCGGCAGCGTCCATTCGAGCGTGGTCGGCAGGCCGGAGTCGCCGGAATTCTTCCAGTAGGTGTGCCACTCGGGCTTGTGCGCGAGCTGCAGCCCGACCCAGACCGGTTGCCTGGCCGCTGCCGCTTCGCCGAGTCCCACCGGAACGCCCTGCGGTGCGAACGCCAGCAGCTCGGCGCGCACCTGAGGCGTCGTGACGACGGTTTTGGAAGAATCTTGAGCCCATCCCAGCGTCGAATGGACCAAGCCTGCTATCAGAATCAAAGCAGGAAAGAGAATGCGCGGCAGACGGAATCGAATCATGGGTGATGCTGGGGCTGAGGCCGTGGGAGTGCGTCGGGTCGGATTTGGTTCCCCGGCAGCACCCGCCGCTGCCCGGTCGGGCGCGACAGCTGCCATTGTCGCCGCTTGCCGGGCCGGCCGCTGCAGGGGTGCTCAGCGGGCACGGCGGGGTGCGGCCGGGCCTTCCGCGGCGGGCGGCGGTGCGGCCCCGAACACGGCGGGCAAATTTTGAGGCGCCTTGATGCGCAGCTGCTTGTTCACATTTTCCTGGCCGAACACCACCTCGATGTCGGCCACGCGCACGCCGAACAGCGGCGCCAGGAACTTGACCATGTAGTCGGTGGCCCGGCCGTTCTCGGGCTTGGCCTTGACGCTGACGCGCAGCTGGTTGCCCTGGGGTTCACCGATGGCGTCACTCCTGGCGCTGGGCTTGCCCAGGATGTTGACGATCAGGGTGTCGCCGTCCCAGCAGAAGAACGACTCACCGGTGATGTTGCGGTGCTGCATGAAGTCGGCGGATGTCCGGGCGGGCCTTGGTCCGGCGCGCGACGCATCAGGTGGCGAAACCGAGCACCACACGGCGCGTGGTGGCCGACTTCTTTTCGATCTTGGTCACGACCACCGCGCCGATTTCCGAGGTGTTGGCCACGTGCGTGCCGCCGCAGGGCTGGAAGTCGATCAGCTCGGTGGCGCCGATGCGGATCGTCCTGATGGTGCCGCTGCCGCGCGGCGGCTGCACGCTCATGCTTTTCACCAGTGCCGGATTGGCGTCCAACTCGGCATCGGTGATGCTGCCCACCGTCACCGGATGCGCGGCGGTCACCAGCGCGGCGACGGCGGCGGTCAGCGCATCCTTGTCCAGTGGATCGGTCATGTTGAAGTCCAGCCGTGCGTAGTCGGGCGTGATCGAGCAGCCGTTGACCAGCTGCGGCACCACATGGCACAGCAGGTGGGTGGTGGTGTGAAAGCGCATCAGCCTGTGGCGCCGCGCCCAGTCGATGCGGGCGGTCACCGTGTCGCCGACCTGCAGTCCTTGCTGTTGACAAAAGTCCTGAATTGATAGCGAAGAATGACCATCTGATGCTGGAATATGGCAGATATCGTTCGTAAATTGTCCTTCAGCGTCTTTTCCCTTGCGGGTGTCGCTGATGGGCAGCGCACGGCCGTCGGCGAGCACCAGGGTGCCCGCGTCGCCTGCCTGCCCGCCGCCCAGCGGGTAGAACACCGTGCGGTCCAGCACGACGCCCTGGTCGGTGATCGCCGTGACGGCGGCGGTGCATTCGGCCAGATAGGCATCGGTGCGGAAGAGGTCCTGGGTCATGGCCCGGATGATAGTTCGGCGGTGCGGGTGCTCGAACTGGGCGGCGCCTTTTCCGGGCGCCACGATGCAACCATTCGCATTAAGATGCAGCCGATGAGCTTGCTGCCTCGCTTCTGGTCCGACCTGGCCACCACCGACTTCGCGCACATTGACCCCGCGCGTGCGGTCGCGGTGCTGCCGGTGGCGGCCACCGAGCAGCATGGGCCCCACCTGCCCTTGTCGGTCGATGCCGACCTGGCCGATGGCATCGTGGCGGCCGCGTTGCCTCACCTGCCGGCGGATCTTCCGGTGCTGTTCCTGCCCACGCAGGCCGTCGGCTTCAGCCCGGAGCACGCGCGCTTTGCCGGCACGCTGACGCTGAAGGCCGAGACGGTGCTGCGCCTGTGGACCGACATCGGCGACTCGGTGGCCGACAGCGGCCTGAAGAAGCTGGTGCTGTTCAATGCCCATGGCGGGCAGGTCGGCCTGATGGACCCGGTGGCGCGCGACCTGCGCGCGCGCCGCGGCCTGCTGGTGTACAGCGTGAACTGGTTCAACCTGCCGATGCTCGATGCGCAAGGGCGTGATGTCGCAGCGCTGTTCAGCGCCGACGAGCACCGGTTCGGCATCCATGCGGGCGACATCGAAACCTCGATGATGCTGGCGCTGCGGCCCGAACAGGTGCGCATGCAGCACGCGCGCAATTTCCGGTCCACGTCCCAGGACCGCGCGGCCGCCTGGCCGCTGCTGGGCAACGGACGCAGCGCGAAGCTGGGCTGGCAGATGCAGGACTACCACCCTGCCGGCGCCGTGGGCGATGCGGCGGCAGCCACGCCGGAAAAGGGACGCTGCGTGATTGAGGCAGCGGGCCTGCAACTGGCCCGGCTGCTGCTGGAGGTGTCGCAGTTGTCCCTGTCCACCCTTGCCGATGCGGGTGGCGCAGCCTGACATCGCGCCGAGCAACCCATGATGCGCGCGACCTTGTCCGGACGATCACCGTGGATCCGGTGCGCGTCGGCGTGGCGGGCTTGGAGCGAGATCCTGGGTGCGGCTTTCCTGGCCTTCGTGCTGGGCCTGATCCTGGCCGGCGCGGCCCACAGCGCTCAGACCGCGCGACAGTCGCTGGACGGCTGGATCGAGAACGGCACCCAGGCCACGATCGATCAGGTCAGCGCCGCCGCAGCCCAGCGCTTCAAGCCGGTGCTGCCCGATGCGGTGCATGACCTGGGTCCGGGCAAGACCTTGTGGTTGCGCCTGCGGCTGCAGGCCGATCCTGGCGACAGGCCTGAATGGGGGCTTGACCTGCCGGTCCCCCTGCTGGATTTCGTGACGCTCTACGAAAAAGGGCCGGATGGCAAATGGTCAGCGCAGCGCGCGGGCGACACGCTGGCCGTCGCCTCCTGGAGCCGGCCCGGGCGCTATGCCAGCTTTGACCTGAACCTGCCGCCCGGAGCGACGCGCGAAGTCTTTTTGCAGGTGCGCCACCGCGACCCGATCGGATTCGAGTTGCGCATCGCGCCGGCGTCTGCGCTGGAGCAGGGACGCAAGATCGACTACCTTCCCCTGGGCATGATTCTGGGCACGCTGCTGCTGCTGACCGCGTGGTGCCTGATCCAGGCGGGCATTCATCGGGATCCGGTGTACGCCTGGTACGGTCTCTACGCGGCCGCGATGACCCTCACGATGGCCGCGGTCACCGGGGTGGCCGGCCAGTTGTTTTGGAATCAGTCGCCGTTCTGGGCCGACCGTGCGCAAGGTGTGCTGCCCATTGCGCTGTCCGGGATCAACATCCTGTTCCTGCGGCACCTGTGCAGCCTGGCCGCGCGCTACCCGAAGGTCGACCGGCTGGCGTTAGGGACAGGCGTTCTGGTTCTGTTGATGAGCGCTGCCTATCCCTGGGTCGAAGGCTGGGCCAGCAATGCCATGGTTTCCTTCAGCCTGCTGGCCAGCCTGGTTCTGACGTTCGTTCTGGCCGGTCTGGCGTGGCGCCGCGGCGATCCCGTGGGTGGCTGGGTGCTGCTGGCCTACGCGCCTCTGGCCCTGACGATCGTGGTGGTGGTGGTGCGCCTGTATGGGTGGATCACCGCGAGCTGGCTCACGTTCGACGCCAGTGCGGCGGCCTCGGCGCTGGCCGTGCCGCTTCTGCTGGGGGCGCTCCATGCGCGTTCGCGTGACCGCCATGGCGTGCGCACCCGCGTGAACAAGCTCACCCAGCAGGACGCGCTGACCGGCCTGCTGTCCGCCACGGCGTTCGAGGAGCAACTCAAGGGTGCGGTGTCGGGCGCCATCATGCGCCGGGAGGCCGCGGCCGTCGTGGTGGTGGAAGTGGTCAACCTGCAGGCCATCCGACAGGCCTATGGGGATGAAATGGCCGAGCAATGCCTGCTTCGCGCGGTCATCAAGCTGCACCGCGTGGTGCGCGATTCCGATCCGGCGGGGCGCATCGCGCCCGGCCGCTTCGGCCTGGTGCTGGAAGGCGTGCGCTCGCGCGCCGAGTTGCAGGAACGCATGGTGCGCCTGCTGACAGCCGGGCTGACACCGGCGCGCGGCGCGGCGCTGGATATTCCGCTGCAGTTTCACCTGGCCTGCGTGCTGCTCAGCGAGCGGGTCATGACGCCAGCCCTGATCCTGCGCGACCTGGACCGGTTGCTGGCCAGCATGTCGCCGCGCACGCGCCGTCCGATCCGCTTCCTGGATCCTGACGACAGCCGGGGGCCAGCACGGAACAACCCGACAGACGGGGGTGCGCCGGCGGGAACGGTCAGCAGCCAGTCCGGTTCCAGCGGCCGTTCGCAGGGCCGCTCAAGTGACCCCGACTCCGCCGGCCCGGGCGCGATCGTCTGATGACCGGGAGGGCGCCTGGCGCCCGTTGTGCGGGCGGCCGTGGCGGTGGAGCCGGGCGCAGGAACGATAATTTGGGCTTGTCTGTCCTTTGTTCACCGGAGTCGCCCATGACCTTCTCGCGCCGCGGACTCGTGTCCCGCCTGTCCCGCACCATTCTTGCCCTGGCCGCTTTTGGCGCGCTCGGCGTGGCCAGCGCCCAGACCGCCAAACCTGTCAAGCTGATGGTGGGCTTCCCGCCGGGTGGCGGCACCGACGCGATCGCGCGCATCCTGGCGGAGCGGCTCAAGGATGAGCTGGGCGTGCCGGTCATCGTCGAAAACAAGCCCGGCGCTGGCGGACAGATCGCTGCCCAGGCGCTGAAGGCCGCACCGGCCGACGGCACGACCTATTTCCTGTCGCACGACCACACCATCACCATCCTGCCGATGGTCACGAAGAATCCCGGTTTTGCGCCGGCGACCGACTTCATGCCGGTGGCCGGTTTCGCCACGTTCGTCAATGCGTTTGCGGTCTCCGGCGGCACACCGGCCAAATCGTTCAACGAGTACGTCAACTGGGTGCGCACCCAGGGCAACGGCAAGGGCTCGGTGGGCGTGCCGGCACCCGCTTCCACGCCCGAGTTCCTGGTCAAGGTGATCGGCGAGAAATACAAGCTGGATCTGGTGGCGGCGCCCTACCGTGGCAGCGCACCGATGATGGCCGACATGCTGGGCAACCAGATCGCGGCCGGCGTGGCCTCGGTGCCGGACTTCATCGAGAACCACAAGGCCGGCAAGGTGAGGGTCGTCGGCGTGCTGGGCGACAAGCGCCAGGCCGCGATGCCCGATGTGCCGACCTTTGCCGAACTGGGCCTGGCCGGTTTCGAGGACATGCCCTACTACGGCATCTTCGCGCCGGCCGGCACGCCCAAGGCGACGGTCGACCAGTTCTCGGCCGCCGTGGCCAAGGCGATCGCCATGCCCGAGGTGCGCGAGAAGCTCACCGCGATGGGTCTGACGGTCGGCTACATGACGCCGCAGCAACTCGCCGCCCGCGAGCAGGCCTATGCCCAGGTCTGGGCGCGCATCATCAAGAACAGCGGTTTCCAGCCGCAGTGATGGATTCGGGCCCGCTGGCCTTGCAGGACCTGGCGGATATCCGCCGCCAGTTGCGTGCGCTGGGTGCCGGACCCGGCCATGAGCAGCGGGTGCTTCGCCTGTGGGCCCAGGCCCTGCCCCAGGACAGTGGACGTCGGCGGCTGGAGGACTTTCTGCCCGCCGCGTTGCGCACCGCGTTGCCGGCGGTGGCTGAGGGCCTGGCCGGCCTGGCGCGCCTGCGATCGGAACACCCCGCGCAGGACGGTTCGGCTCGCCTGCTCGTCGAACTGGCGGACGGGCAGATGGTGGAGAGCGTGCTGCTGGCGCCTGGCCGCATTGCCGGACTGTGCGTGTCCACCCAGGTGGGCTGCGCAGTCGGCTGCGTGTTCTGCATGACCGGGCAGAGCGGCTTGCTGCGCCAGCTCGGCAGTGCGGAGATCGTCGCGCAGGTGGCGCTGGGGCGCACGCGCCGGGCGGTGAACAAGGTGGTCTTCATGGGCATGGGCGAGCCGGCCCACAACCTGGACGCGGTGCTGGAAGCCATCGATCTGCTGGGCACGGTGGGCAACATCGGTCACAAGAACCTGGTCTTCTCCACGGTCGGCGACGTGCGCGTGTTCGAGCGACTGCCGCTGGGGCGGGTCAAGCCGGCGCTGGCGCTGTCGCTGCACACCACGGATGCGGCGCTGCGGGCCCGGTTGCTGCCACGCGCGCCGCGCATCGATCCGGCCGATCTCATCGAACAGGGTGAACGCTATGCCCGCGCCACCGGCTATCCCATTCAATACCAGTGGACGCTGATGCGCGGTGTCAATGACGGCGACGACGAGATCGAAGGTCTGGCGCGCCTGCTGGCGGGCCGTTACGCGATCCTGAACCTGATCCCCTACAACGCGGTCGAAGGCCTGCCGTTCGAGCGCCCGTCCTGGGAGCGTGCGGCCGAGATGGCGCGGGCCCTGCACCGGCGTGGTGTGCTGACCAAGCTGCGCCAGTCGGCGGCGCAGGATGTCGAGGGTGGTTGCGGGCAACTGCGCGCGCGTAGCCTGTCGCCGGCGCCCATCCGCTGGGTGGCCAAGCGGTCAAGTGCACAGCATTCTGTCGTGCAGGCATGAAGCCCAGCCATCACCGCAGTGGCGGCTTTCGCAACAGCAACCCCGATATCGTGATCGGTAACTTTCCCTGGTACGAGATGGTCTGGCGCGGGTTGCGCGGCGATTTCACGCCGCTGTCGAAACCGGCCGGAGGCTATGAGGGCTTTGCGCGGGACTGGAGCATGCCGGTGGATCGTGCGGGGCTTGCGGTGCGCCGGATTGAGCCGGTCGTCACCTGGCTCGGCCATGTCACGGTTCTGTTGCAGGTGGCCGGTCTGAACATCCTGACCGATCCGACCTTGGCCGGCTTCGCAGGGCCGTACGGCCGCTATGGTGCGCCGCGCATGGTGCCGGCGCCGCTGATGCCGCACGAATTGCCGCCGATCGACCTCGTACTGGTCTCCCACAACCACTACGACCACCTGTGCGATGCGACGATCGCGGGCCTGATCGCGGCAGGCCAGCAGCCCCGCATTCTCGTGCCGCTCGGCCTGAAGGCCTGGTTCGATGCGCGCGACATCGGTCCGGTGACCGAGCTGGACTGGTGGGACAGCGTCGATGTGCCCACCCGTGTGGCCGGCGCGCACCTGCGCATCCATTTCACACCCTCCCAGCACTGGAGCCGGCGCACCCCGTTCGACACCAATGCCACCTTGTGGGGTGGCTTCATGCTGGAATGGCATCGCACGGGCGCCCAACCCTGGCGCTTCCTGTTCCCGGGCGACACCGGTTATTCGGGAGACTTCAAGCGCATCCGCGAACGCCTGGGACCGGTGGATTTCCTGGCGGTGCCGATCGGTGCGTATCTGCCGCGTGACTTCATGAAAGCCATGCACGCCAACCCCGCGGATGCGGTGCAGATCCTGCTGGACCTGGAGGCGAAACAGGCGATGGGTGTGCACTGGGGCACGTTCCGGCTCACGCAGGAAGCGTTCGACCAGCCGCCTCGCGATCTGGCTGTTGCATTGCGCGAACGCGGGTTGCGGCCGGATGCGGTCTGGCTGCTGCGTCATGGGGAAACCCGCGCGATACCTTTGGCGTCGGGTTGAGCAGGGCGACTTGACCTGCGCCGGCTTCAGGCCAGCAGCTTCACCAGCATCCAGCCGAACAGCGCGAGCTGGGCGCTCCAGAAACTCGCGCGGACGAACACGTTCACGGGCCCGGTTCCGGACAGGTGCGCGAGCGACTGCCCGATGCGTGCATACAGCACCCAGGGCGCCAATGCCTGGATGTCGGCCAGCCGGCCGAGGGCGGCCGCCACCAGCACGATCACCGCAAAGACCGGCAGGTTTTCCAGGCAGTTGGCGTGGGCGTCTTCGAGCCGCTTGACGAAGGGCGCGTCATCGGCGGGCTTGTTGCCGCGGGGCCAGTGGTTGATGGGGGTGCCGGTAAGGAAGCGCATGCCACGGTACAGGAACACGCCGGCGATCAGGAGCAGGGTCCACGCGGCAAATCCGAGAAGGGTTTGGAGGGCAGTCATGTCGGTCTCCGGTGAATCAAGGAACGAAGAAGTGTCAGCGCGTCCGCCTGGTGCGCGGCTCAGGCGTAGGTCACCCAGTCCTTGTAGTCGGCGTGGTCCAGATGCGGCAGCGTGTTGTAGGTTAGCAGCATGTGGCGTTTTGGGGTGAATGCGAACTCGCTCAGCGCGCTGTTTCGGATGCGCATGTTGAGTTCGATGGTCGTTTCCGGGGGCGTGCCGAGGATGTGGCCGACCGCGGTGGCGATCGGGCCGCCACTGGAGACCATCAGCACGTTGCCGGTGTAGGTCTGGCGAACGTGGTCGAGCGCGCTGGTGA
>ERZ724517.1999-NODE-1999-length-10954-cov-5.866593_pt1 | contig 10954 bp, 8 predicted proteins | sample MGYA00376050_ERZ724517 | MGnify/ENA primary metagenome ERZ724517 (study PRJEB28724, sample SAMN07190886) | activated sludge metagenome | isolation source: activated sludge of sewage treatment plant in Hong Hong | place: USA: Christiansburg, Virginia | collected... | reverse complement strand
GTGACCAACCGGCGAACGTCAGCTTCCATTTCTTGCCAATGACGACAAAGGGCACAGAGTACGCATTCGCCAGAAAGGAATGCGGCCCTTCAGACTGTGCACCGCATCAATTTCGCCATCTGCGAAGCACCATCATTCAACAGAAGCTGCTCCACTGCTACCAAATCCTGTGAATCGGATTGTCAGTAAACGATTGGCTGTTGCGGATGTATCGGTTCACCATTGCATCAGATTTGTGTCCGGTTTGCCCACGAATACTTGCCGTAGAGGCACCAGTGTTGGCGGCATTGGTGGCAAAACCCGCACGAAGGCTGTGCCCGGAATACTGCGATGAATCTAGGCCCAACGCCTCCGTTCGGTGTTTTACGATGAGCGCCACCGACGGTGCCGATAATCGTGCAGGCTGCAGCTGGTCATAGCGATTGAATCGCCGAAAAATCGCACCACCACTGATACCGGATTCCTTGAGCCATTCCTCCAGCTTCCGGGTGGGACAGCATTGTCCACGAACGCGCGGTATCGCCACGAGCCTTCCGTGCCCCTCTTGATCCGTCTTGCTGCGCCGGAGCCGAACCAGCATTCCCGCATCAGAAAACTCAACATCATTAACATCGAGCGAGACCAATTCAGAGCGCCGAAATGCCCCGGCAAACCCCAGGAGCAATAGCGAAGCATCGCGCAATCCATGGAGTCCGGTCAGTCCGCGCACCATTTTCTGTAAGTCAGCTTTTTGCAGCGGTGCCACTTGCCGGAGTGGTCGACTGCAGGTTCGCCGAACGCCACGCAGCATGGCGCGCACAAGCGCCGAGTCCGTGGGGGACGGCAGTCCGCGATCCGCATGAGCATGGGCAATAGCCACCAAGCGCCGGGACAAGGTCGAGGGTGCCAGCAGCGTTGCAAAATGCGCGACGTAATTGGCCACGCGTTCTGGCTTGGCGGGAATCGTCCCACCCCAAGCCAGAAAATGATTCAGGTCGGCGCGATAAGCCAGTAGCGTATTCGCAGACAGCGCGGCATTCAGATACTTGAAAACTTCTGCGCTGCATTGCTTCCCGGCCAAATGGGAGGTCGGTGTTTTCTTCGTATTTTTTGCCGTACCGGTGCGCGTGACCACAGAATTGGTTTTCATCTCGCGCGTCCTCATTCGACCGTGACATAGATGAAGCAGGTCGCCAGCAGATGGTCATAGTCACCCGATGTCGCCTCTTGGAAAAATGCCTCGGCCAGTTCCGGATGATTACTGTCCAGGATGGCGCGACGAACGCGCCCCAGAATGGCAAAAGCATTGCCATCCGTACCGGTGAGCATCACCGTCGCATCGGTCAGCGGCTGTTTGGATTCGTTTTGTGTCGTCATGTTGTGTATTCCAAATACATCGCGCGCAGCGCAAAAGCCTCGACTCGCGATAAGGGCTGTTTTAGCGAATCAAGATGGCATGCTGCTTAGGCACTGCGCCAGTAAAGCCCGACCGGGGTTTGATCTCAGTCGGGCCGAAGTGGGTGGCCTGGGGCCACCCGTGAAATTCAACGTTCGATTTGGTTCGGCCAGCGGGACTCAGTAGTCCTCAGGCAATAGCAGCGTCGTCACGCTTCGATCCCATTCGGTGATGATCCAAATACGTTCGGTGGCCGTCAGGTAGTAGCTGGACAGGATTCGCTCCTCGTTGACCACTGCCCAATCGTTGGCCTTGGCATCTTCGGCAGGGACGCTGCCCCAGTCGCCGTGTTGGTGACGCATCAACAAATCGAATGCGCCTGTGCCCGTTCGCTCCAGCAGGTCACAGGCACCGGGTGTGGAGACAATTTGTCCGAGAGTGAAGTAGGTGAGGCTTGTGTTGGCGGCAACGGCTTCAATGATTTCCATGATTTTTCCTTTCGGTGGACAAGCGGGAATAGACAAAGGCCGGTGGGCGTTTGTCGTGGGTGGTGATTTACGTTGGGACTACGGAGGAAGGACTGCTGAGACGTGGTGCTGAGTCAGGGTGACTCGTCTTGCTACGCTGGCCATCGCTGGGCGATGCGCCGAAAGAGTTACTTAATGGGTGTTGATGAAACCAATCGGTCGGCTGACTGCATTGCCTTTCGTTTTGCTCTCTTGGGTGAGCCGTTTCAACATCTCGTCAGGGGTCAGCGTGACCCCGAGCAACTTCGCTTGTCGTCGAACGGTTGCAAAATCACCCGGCGTTAAGTTGGTCAGCTGATCCAGAGCAGCGCGAAAGCGAGTGCCGTGCTGTGGCGGGATTTTCTTGGTCTGCGCCACGAACAGTTGCCAGCGTTGCTCGGGCTTCAAGAAATCAAACTTGATCTTGAGCGCGAACCGCCGCAGTGAAGCCTGATCGAGGCTGTGCATGAGGTTAGTGGTGCAAATGAAAATTCCCTCAAAGTTTTCCATCTGACACAGCAATTCGTTCACGGCGGTGATTTCCCATGAGTGCTTTGCATGTTTTCGGTCTCGCAGAAAACTGTCGGCCTCATCGAGCAGCAGTACCGCGCCGTCCTCTTTGGCCTGCTTGAACATCTGCGCGATGTTCTGCTCGGTTTCTCCGACATAGGCGCGTACAACATCCGAAGCGCGACGAACCAGCAGTGGCAACCCCATTTCTTGAGCTATGTAGTGCGCCAGCGCCGACTTGCCGGTACCGGGCGCGCCGTAGAAGCACAATGCGCCGGCTGCATTGGGTGCCTGCCTCATTTGTGCGACCAGCTGCGGCAAGTCAACATCAGCATTCAAGTGCTCAATGTGGTAACTGGCATCGGCCAGATGGTTCGGTTGTTCAGTTTTCTCCTGGTCCAACAGCGCCATGCTATTTTCGATGACGTGTAGCAAGGTCGTTTCACGCTCAGGTCCAATTTGACCGGACAGCTTTAGAAACTTCGCTGCCTTCTCGACCTGCGATGGACTTAGATTTTCTTGGCGCGACAGGTACGTCAATGTCTTCTTGGGGATGCCATGGCCACGCAGATACTTCATCAATATTTGCTGCCGAACCGTCATGGGCGGAATGTCCATCTCGAAGGAAAAGTCGAAACGACGCAGGTAAGCATGATCAATATGGCTCACGCCGTTACAGACCCAGATTGCTGGAACCGGGTTGTTTTCAATTATCCGGTTGATATACATCTTCCCTGCCACCGGTTCACGCGAGAAAAAGCCGCGCTCAACAGGGAACACATCCTCGATTTCGTCAAACAAGATCAAGGCATCACTGTTTTGCAGAAAACGCTGCATGACCTGGAAAAATGCCAAACGATCTAGACCATTGATGGCATCGCCGCGATCATCCGTCGCCCGTACTTGGTAGAGCCGTTTGCCCAACTGCTTGGTAAGTGCCCTGACGTATTCGGTTTTGCCACTACCGGGCACGCCAAATATCAGCACATTGCTACCGGTCGAACCACTACTTACTGCATTCGTGAAATAGGGCAGCAGTAAATCCGTTTCCTGCTGCAGATGAGGAAACGCATCCAGACCGAGTTTCGGTCTGGGCGAATGTTCCAAGAACGCGGTCATCAACTCTTCGAGACAGCCCGCAGGAGTAAATAACGCGGACCGTATGCTGCATGGCATCGTCAGCTGCAGGTGCCGACCAATCCGTGAAGATTCAATGCATACCAAGCGGATCGACAACAACGGACCATCGGGTCGTATGGCCTTCCTTACTTCGATGTCACGGGCCTTCAATGCCGTACACAGCATCTTTGAAAGCGCATCAATACTGTTTGACCGGATTTCCTCGATAACATCGGCGACAAACGGGTGCTGTTCAGACAGCGCGACAAAGGCCAGTACGTCCTGCTGTACAGCATCCAGATTTAATAGTTCGCTGAGAAATTCAATGTTGCGGATAAGAACGGACTTGTTTTTCAGTAACAACTGCTCGAATTCCTGAGCACGGGACTTGAGCAATGGTCGTATTTCTACCGAACTCAACTTTCCTTCTGTTGGGTGGATACCAATCATCTGCCGAAGCTCTTCTGAGCAGAGGCCGTTTACAAGTTGTGAGGCCGAAGTGAAGCTGGCGAAAAGCCGCGTAATCCAGAGACCGGCGAGCGCGTCCAGATCACAGGCAAAGCGCGGCTTCACCAGCGCAGGTTTTGCGTACATGGTGATTCCAGGTCAGAGTAAAACAGGGTGGGTTAGGTGCTAGCAGCCGAGTCCATTTGGCATGCTGCGGTAAGGCTAAATTCGGGCTACGGAAAGTCCGATGTTTATCCGTATGTGACTGATTATAAACGATATTAACAAATTTGTCAAGTCTGCCATGGATTGGCGATTTCCCAAGATCGCTCATCACGATGTGTCCGGCACGCTTTAATGTCAGCACTCAATGAACTAAATGGGATAGCGGTTGCATAGCTTGCAGCAATATCGCATATTCATATTATGTTGAGTGCAACGGAACATGGCCTCTTGGATATTTCAAGGCGACCCTTCTCTATTTGGTATTGATGAATAATCGTTTTGTTGACTGCGTTTTCCAAACTTGAGGCGGCTCGGTATTTAGCGCAGCCTGAAATGTCATAATGTCGTTTTTGAAATCAAAGGACTACCTCAATGGAACTCTCGAATCTTTCGCTTGCTGAACTCAAAAACCTTCTGAACCTGATCCCAGCGGAAATCAAACGTCGTGAAAAAGATGAGAAGGCGCAAGCGCTAAAGGATTTGGAAGCGTTCGCTGCGGAGCGAGGTTTTTCACTGGAAGATTTGTTGGGTGGGGCCAAAGAGAAGAAGGTCCGTACACCTGTCGCTGTTAAGTATCGCCATCCTCAGAATGCTGACTTGGCATGGACTGGTCGTGGACGCCAACCCAAGTGGATTTCAGAATACCTTGCCACCGGAGGTGAGCTGGAACAACTGGCTGTCTGACTTAACAGTTGGCAAAGCGGAAATGTCGCTGTTCTGAAATTTAGAAATCGAGCATTGGTTTGATAACGCCACGTCGAACTCAAGGTTCGTGCTCGGTCATCGTGGTCTTCAGACTTAGAAACGCCAGGTAGGGCTAATGACAGCTATCTGATTCTGATCCAGCCATTCGTATAATTTAAACGGCAGGCTGTTGATCGGCCTCAGCGGCCATTGGGTTTCTGCGCTAGCAACGGCTGAAATGGATGGGTCAACGGTCGTAGCCCTGTACGTCGCCTCGAACGACGGCTTGGCATTTGCGCAATCCGGAATGTGCCCGTTCCCGGTATCCACTGCCCCGATTTGCTGGCCGAGAAACTGCCGATCGCGTGGGCTGGCTTTACCCGCTTCCACGGGCAGGTATCGGCTTGAGTTTCAAGCCGGGCTTAGGGTCTTGATGACCACAGGAGCAGAGTTTTCCACCGGGGGCATGGCTTCTGCCACGAAGACGCCGACGGTGGTCAACCCGTGTTCGCTGCGCGGTATTGGCAAGGGGGCTCGCAGTTGAATGCTCGCTCCAACGCTTGCAGCGAGCCTCAGTTCGGGTCGTTGAAGGTAGTGCGACTGCACCGGCAACGCTTCGTGACGACTCGCCAAGCCAAGGACGAAGCCATCGCCTGACTGCTCTGGTACAACCAGACGCGGTTGTGCACGCGAAGTTGGCCCACTTGAGCCCGGCGCGGTTCGAGCACGACTGGACAGCGGCTCAGGCCAAGCAAGCCGGTTCGCGACTGGGCTATGGGGTACGGATACCGGGGGTCGGTGACTCTGCCGTGCGGCTGGCTACTGTTTTGCCGTTTTGATACTTCCAGGCACCTCCGTGACCTCGAACTTGAACGCATTACCGGACAAGGTTGGCTTTAATTTGAACGATCCCCCAGGCAAATCCATTTTCATTTCATCGATGTGGACCTTGTGCTCCATCGCAGATACGGGAATGAAGAATGTTCCGCCGAACAGGGTACCTATGCCTGCGCGCACGTTGTCATTTTCGTTGGCCAAAAACAAAGGGCCGACCGCGCCGGGAGCTGCGGCTGCCACGGCCAGAGAAGCCATGATGTTGCCTTCGGAGATGGCCCGGAACGAATTTCCCACCACCAGGCCTGCGACCCCTAGCAGTCCGCCGGCAACGGGACAGGTCACGACGATATGGGGATTCTGGGTGTACAAGGCATTGAGCAACCCAGGCTGCATCGTGACGGGGATCCGGAACGGGTTGACTTTGATGATCAGGTCCTGACCCGTGGCGACCACGGGAGGTGCATTCTCCGCGGGCGGCACCACCGGGGCAGCTTCGATGGTGGCCACCACCGCAGGCTGCGATCTGGAAAATGACAGCGACGTTTGAGCGGGGACCCTCCCTCGTGTGGGGCACACAAAAACGTGCCCAAGGACGTCGTACGGGATCCAGTCCAAGTCGATTTTCCCAGTGATCTTTCCGTCGATGACGGGGGTGAAACTCACACCGGGCCGTTCCTCGTTGAGCACCACACGCCGGACGTCCATCGTCAATTCACCGTGAACGCGCGCTTCGCCACCGATCTTACCCACACCACTGACTTCTGCAGCGCCGTTGGTGATGCCCCGTTTTAACTCGCAAGCGCCAATCCTCGTTTCGGCCTCAAGATTACATGCCACTTGCTTGGCATTTGCCTTACCATCACACGCGGCCCTGGTGGTTCCAGCGGCCACGTCGCAGGTGCCTTTTTTGAGCACTGCAGCGGCAATGCAAAGCTTCTCCTTGCCTTCGGCAGCCACCTCGCACGCTGCCTTGCGCCCTCGACAGACCAGATCCAAGTCACCGCAGGATCCTCTGCAGGTGTCTTTGCCGCAGTTGTCTTGCCGGCAACTTGGTGTTTCACAATGATCCAACGGGCAGTTTCGGCTCGTGTCGCAACTGAAACGCGCGTAGTCGAGAAGATTGATTTTTTGATCGATCATCTTCACGACACCGGTGTCGAAATTGCCATCGACCCTCGGCGCCATCTTGTCCCACGTCGCGTTGAAGACTGCTGCAAAACGATTCCATGATGCAAATCCTACCAGCGGCGCCCGTGGCAGATCGCCGTACTTCAGCTGAACGACCTTAGCCACCGCCGCGTCCAGGCTGTTGAATGTGGGCGTGGTGCCGGCCTCGAACAGATTGAGATTGGCTAGCTGGGCGCGTGCCGCCAAGCCAGGCGTTTCGATGTCGGCCAAGATCCACAGACCATTGGGAGTGACAGCGATCAAGGCCCGGCTCACGGACACGGCCGGCGTCAGAATTTTGGGCGGATTGAACGCCACCTGTCCACCGAGCACCTCCATCGGTTTGAGATCGATGTTCCGCGGGACCACTGCGGGCAACGACACTGGAACTTTCGGCAGCACCTTGTTGAGGTTGGTTCGCAGCGCCTCCAACCAGCCGTTGATCGTCGGCACCAGAATGGTGAAGTCCGGAGTGTCACCGCTGACCGAGACGCTGACCAACCTTACAGCCGCGACCTTCGGGCTCAGAAACAGCACCTTCTCGGCAGAATCCGTGGAGGCCACGGCTGCGAGTGCGATTGCCCAGACGCAATTGACGTTACCGCCCTTTCCAAACTTGATGTTGGAGGTGATTTTTCCGTTGAGCCCGATGACGCCGTTGTCAAAAGAGTGCTTCACATCGGATATGACGAAGTCCTCGCCCTTGAGGTCAGCGACGGTCTTCGCCATTGATGCGGTGATCAGGCGCTGTGACTCAGCCGCAGACACACGAAGGACAATGTCGGGACCCGACATCTCGTTAAGGACCTTGGCATTGCTGGCGACTGTGGTGGCCGCGACCGCTTCGAGCTCACCGGGCTCGGAAAGAGGTCCAAGAATCGTCTTCAAAAAAGCGTCAGCCACGTTCAAGCCAGGAGGCAACTTTTCCACCTCCGGGAATCGCTGTCGCACTTTGTCCTTGAAGGCCTGTTGAAACGCCGCCAGTTCTGTTGCAGCCGGTTCCTTTGCGGCAGGAACCGTCAATTGCACCAAGGCTTGAACGCCTGAGGCGTCCACCAGAATCGCAGGCGGAAGTGGCGTGATCCCAGGGATCTCGATTTCCTTGCTTCCGAGTTTGACCTTCAACGGCACTGAGGGTTTCGGAAGTGCCGCGATCGGCGCAACTTGGATGGCACCGTTGAGGTCCCCGATGATCCGGGCGATGATCGGATTCGCAAGGCGGACAATCTGGCTCGGAAACCAGTTCCACCCGGGGATGTGAATTTCATCGAGTTCAATTCGCTCAGCCGCAGGGCGCAGTATGAAGTCGTTGGCAACGAAACTCATGCCAACGACACCGTGGAGCCGGCCTTTGAGTTCGATTCCTGACTTGGGGTCCTTGCCGTCGATGCGGCTCGAAAATGTGATGGTCTGATCGGCCGTGGTCAACTCGGTCTCAGAGGTGGTGATGGGCAGCTTCAGGGAAGCGTTGGCCAGATTCAACGACGCGACTATGGTGTCCTTGATTTTCGGGGTGGGCAGATAGAGCAGCAGATCGCCTTGGGCGATGCTCGCCAGGGCGGTGGAGTTTTCCTTGAGGGACAGAGCGCGGACTTGGTCGGCTGTGACCTTCTGTCCAGATGCATTCAATTCCTTGAGTGCGCTTTTCAGCATCAAGCTCGCGACAAGCCAAACCAGCCCGATCAACACAACAATGGCAATCGATGCGCCAGCGATGATCTTGGTGGTTTTTTTATTGACTTTTGCGCCGGCCGAGCCGCTGGAACCCACCTGAGACTGCATGTGAACCCTCTCTCAGAATGTGAAGGTGTGCGAGTAGGCGACCTGCTCTGTAGCAGAGACGGCCATCTTCACTGTGTTCTTGGTGCCCCCCACGCGCAGCTTCGAAGAAAGCGTGAACGCAAACAAACTGGGTATTTCGAACGATGCGCCGTTGCAATGGTGTCCCAGCTGCTCGATCGTTCCCCAGGGCCACTTGATCCACCAAAAATCAGCACACGCCTCGTCTCCAGGCTTGGCCGCGATCTTGACGAACACCTTGCCCTTGATGTTGATGGAAAAATACGCGTCAGCGGTCTCGCCGGCCTTCATCTCAATGATTTCAGGGTCTGCAGCCCTGGAATCAGGGCAAACCAGGGCTGCAACAACGAGGATGGCAACGCGAAGCAACACAATCGCCCTTGTGGCAGCCTCTTGACCTGTCAGCGCCAATCTGGAACATATGATCATCGCAAACCCCTGGCCCGAACAGTCGATGATAAGTCAATAAAACCGGTAAGCTTCGGCAGTGACACAAGCCGCATCGCCGAAATTCGCGGCGAAGCCATCAAGCGATAGCAGATATATCACCCGCTTGTATCTCACCAAAACAGTTGAGTTAGAGACTACTCTCTGTCATATTGCATTGGCATCATCCAAATGGATGATCGGGTTGCACACCAGAGAAATTCATAAGTTGCCTTATTGATTCAGCCAGTACGTGGGGGGGGGACGGACCATTGATGACCGGCGCGGAAGCGGCGTGAAAATAGAATTGAATCAGCTTAATGGCGACTCTTTCCAAGGATTGCCATCAGCTGGTTCAGATTGTTCTCCCCTCTCCCACTCAGAACCAATGTGCCGGCAAATTCGACCGGATTGCCTGTTCGGCCCCCGGGGGAAACAACAGTGCATCGATTGTGCATTTCTCGAAGAAAAGCAATTCGGGGAAATTCTGGAAGCGGAGTTTCTGAAGCACTGCAGGGTTATTCGAGAGTTCATCGAGCAAACCGCTGGGGAGCTGTTTTCTGCTCATGTCGCTTCAATCCTTCTCACTGTCAGCGCTAACGTCCTTGATTGCGATTTCAGAGGCCGTGCATTTTTGACTACAGGCGGGATACTCACCATCTCGAACAACAAGCTTCGATGTTGTGATCACAGCTTGGATATCAGGCTTAACGAGGCCATCTCGGAAACAGCAAAAACTGGACGGGCAACGAATCTATTATTGGCGCCACCAGGTCGCCCGCTTCAACGTTACAGCGTGGTATTTGTTAGCCTAGCCAAGCGATCTAACGATTTATGGGCAACCAAACCAAATACCGCTGGCAGTGTTTTATGCCTCGTTGCCCCTCTTGATCGCCGGAGGTTTGCAACGGCACGCCAATTGATGGATTTGTTTAGTCTATCTGCTGCGGAAGCTCGACTTGCCCGCGCCTTATGCCATGGCGACTCGCTGGAGGACTACGCAGCAGACCATGGACTCAAATTGCCAACGGTAAAAACCCAACTTCGGTCGATTTTTGCAAAGACCGGAACGGAACGACAGGCATCACTGATTCGACTGATTTCTGGGGTTCCTGTAATACGTGACGATCAATTAAAGCATCATGGGCAACTTTGACATTATCCCCAGTTTGATCTGGAGCGGGCGCAGCAACTGGCCGATGCTTTTAGCCCCGATGTACTGCATCGGCGGCTGGATGATTATGCGCAACAATTTTGCCCGGTAACTCATCGCTTCGCAGACACGCTGATGAAGAAGCTCGACATCCAGGCCATCTAGAGGGGCGCCATTTGGCGCCGAATGATCAGGTTAGCGCCCCTGTAATCCGCTTTGAACGGCTGACAAAATGAAGGCCCCCGGCTATTCCGGGGGATTGTTACTTTCTCCGGTGTTCAACCCAATCATCCATTTGGATGATGCCAATGCAATATGACAGAGAGTAGTCTCTAACTCAACTGTTTTAGTAAGACGAAAGACCTTTGGGCAGTAATGTCAAACCTATGTCGAGACGGGCTATTTCAACTTGTCTTACTGCTGAATCCGATTTCCATCCATCTGGCGCCAAGCGTCCTAGTCAATTCCATGCTTCGTCGGAAAGCGGGCCAGCCGAACGAATGTGTCTGTGGAAGGCCTATTCAGGAGAATAAAAATGGATAGCGTATGGAAACATCGAAATACAGGTGCATCTCGGTGTATCCAATGAAACAGGTGAATGAGGAGGCTGCTAACGCTTATTGAGTAAAGAAAATTTGCCCCGGAGGATGGACTGGGGCTAGGGACTGTTCGAAGTAATTGATTTGTGTTTTTGCATCCTTAATC
>ERZ724517.1998-NODE-1998-length-10955-cov-4.165505_pt1 | contig 10955 bp, 5 predicted proteins | sample MGYA00376050_ERZ724517 | MGnify/ENA primary metagenome ERZ724517 (study PRJEB28724, sample SAMN07190886) | activated sludge metagenome | isolation source: activated sludge of sewage treatment plant in Hong Hong | place: USA: Christiansburg, Virginia | collected... | reverse complement strand
CGCGCCGGCGGATGTCGCTGCAGCCATCGTGCTCAACCCCAACGCCACGCTGGAACAGAAGCGCGCGGCGCTTCGTCCAGCGCTGGATGGCGGCCTGATCAAATCCGCTGACGTGCTGGCGGTCCTCACTGCAAAGGATGAGACGCCAGCCGCCAAGCCGGCAGGCGCACGCGCGACAGCCCCGCGCCCCGACCTCCTGGCAGCCGCCCTTGCCAGCTTCGCCACCGCCGACGCCAAACCTGACGCGCGCGCCAAGGCTTACGCCGATGCACTCAGGGCCGCGGAGACAATGTCTGACGCTCGCCTCACCGCCGTCGCGCTGGCTGACGCCATCAAGGCTCTTCCCAAAAACGACACGACAGCGCTGCACGCCGACGCGTTCGCCCGCGCGTCACTCTTCACCGGCGACACGAAACAGGCCGGCGACTGGCGCAAGCTGATGAACACCCTGCCGAAAGAGAGCGCCGACGCATGGGCCGCCGCCCGCATCGACCTGATGCTCTCCTATGCAGGCGCGACCACCGAAAAAGCCGGCGCGATCCTGGATCGCCTGATCGCCGCCGCGCCGCCGCCCGCAGCCGCCGAACCCGGCAAGCCGGCGCCCAAAATGGCGCCCGCTGACAAGCAGCTGGACCTTCGCCGCATCGAGAACGCCCGCGCACTGTTCCTCTATGTCGGCACGGGCCGCGACCTGTCGCCCACGCATCGCGCGCTTCTCGCGACGCAGAGAACCGCTGGCCGTGGCGTTTCCGACGCCGCGATCAGCCGCATCGTCTCTGCCGCCGACCAGGATGCGAATGGCGAGGCCGCCCTCGCCATCGTCGCCCTCATCGGCCCAGACGCGTCCGCCCTTTCCTTCGCCGGCCTGTCCGACCTTCTCGCCCAGCTCCGCCGCATCGGACTGGAGAAAGACGCCGACGCGATCGCGCTTGAATCGCTTCAGGTCTGGAAGGCGCTGTAGGCGCATCAGGCGTTTATGCCGTAACGCCTCAAAATGGCTTTGCCACCTGGCGTTTCAGGCCCAAGAGAAGCGCCTCGGGTCAACCCACCCTTGTAAACGATGACATGCTCGCTGGGGTGAAGCGTCCCCCAATCCGCATCGCGCCGTGTAACGATCACAGTTTTGCCACCCGCCAGCGCCGCGGGAATGAGTGAACTCCTGACGAACGCCTTCGCCTTCTTGGAGGATTCAAGTTTCTTGATGAGACCGTGCGCGCCAAAGCTGGGTGAGTGGTAGGGCACGAGCTCAATCTGCGCCAATCGCCGCGATAGATTTCTCAAGGCATCGAGATATCGCCCATTGAAGCGTGCCTCTGCGATACGCGTGATCGTTTTTCGCAGTTTCTTTTCCCACCACGCGAAGCCGCCATGCCAACAAAACTCAGGGTCCAGCCAAAGGAACGGAAATTCCACTCCATCGAAATCTTGTTTCAGGTTGCCTTCCGCCCGCGCTCTGAAAGCTGCTGACTTGTATTCGGCGTGATAGTCCGCGAACCCGAAGCCCGGGTTCAGTAGCAGGATGAAAATATCTGCTTTCGCCAAGTTTCCCCCATAAGGCGCAGGCAAAAGCGAGAGGTGAAAGCGGTTGTCCTTGAAGTCGCCAAATCTCGAACCGGCAACGAATGAACCAAAATCCTTGGACTCCATATCGGCATACTTCCCGCCCTTGGATGCCAGTGCTTCGAGATCGTCTGGATGCGCATAGGGAGCGCGGGACAGGTCAACACGTCGCCAAAAATCGATGAGATCGTTCGGCATTACCCCTCCCGCCAAGCACTTGGAGGGTACCGGCCAATGCGGGCCCTGTCGAATACGCATCAACTTCCCATAAACACCTCCGCGCCACTGTCGGCTGATGCTCGACACACGCCGCATTGAAGCCTTCCTCGACACCCTTCGCGCCGAACGCGGCGCGGCGGACAACACGATTGAAGCGTATCGCCGCGACCTGGAAGACGCGTCCGAATTCCTGAACGCCAATCGGACCTCGCTTGTTGATGCAGGCGAGCGCGACCTATCCGCTTTTGTGCGCGATCTGCATGAGCGCGGCATGTCCGCCGCCACCGTTTCACGCCGCCTCTCCGCCCTGCGCCGTTTCTTCCGCTTCCAGCTCGGCGACAATGAGCGGCAGGACAATCCGACCTCGCGCCTCGACGGCCCCACCTTCCGCCGCGACCCGCCGGATGTTCTCTCGCGCGAAGAAGTCAGCCAGCTGATTGCTGCCGCAGAAGGGCCGGAACCGTCTGACCTGCGCACCATGTGCCTGATCGAGCTTCTCTATGGCGCCGGCCTGCGCGCCAGCGAATGCTGCGACCTGCCACTGTCATCGCTTCCCGCGCCCACCACCACGGTCCTCATCGTGCGAGGCAAGGGCGACAAGGAACGCATCACGCCGCTGGGCAAACCTGCGCTTGTGGCACTCAAGAATTACATGGCTGTCCGCGAGACCTTCTTCCCGAAGACCGCGATCCGCACCACGGCCATGCGCTATGTCTTTCCCTCGCGCGGCGCCGGTGGCCGTCTTACGCGCCGCCGTCTTGGCCAGATCCTTGAAGATCTCGCGGTCAAGGCTGGCATCGCATCCGAACGCGTGACGCCTCACGCCCTTCGTCACGCCTTCGCGACTCACCTTCTTTCAGGCGGCGCGGATTTGCGCGCCGTTCAGCTTCTTCTCGGCCACGCCGACATCTCGACGACACAAATCTATACCCATGTCGTCACGGATGAACTGCGCGATCTGCTTGAAGCCGCTCACCCGATGGCGCGCGCCTAAGGGTCGCTTGCCTCCCCGGCATCCCCCGATATGGTGCCGAGCATGTTCAGACCTGCAGCTCTCGCGCTTGTCGTTGTGGTTGGCTCCGTCATCGGGGCATGCAGCCTGCCTGCGATGCCGTCGCTGTCACTGCCCGCGATACCGATGCTATCGCAGCCGCGCAGTATCTGCTCTGGCGCCGGGATCACGATCGACAGGGACTTCGCATCAGCCGGGCGTCACGCCTGTGTTGTCGGGCCCGACGGCGGCGTTGTGGTGTCCGTCGACCACGAGCCCGCCCTCGTCGAGGGCATCAACCCAAGTCCATGGTTCGCGTTCCGCATCACGTCAGATGCGCCTCGCCAGACATCCGTGACACTGGACTACACCGACTACACCCACCGTTACGCACCCTACACCAGCACGGACGGCCGCTCATGGTCACGGCTTGCGCCCGCGAACCTGACGCTCAACGACCGCAAGACGCGCGCAACCCTCAAGCTGGATCTTCCGCAGGGAACACTGTGGGTGGCGGGCCAGCCGCTTTCTCCGTCTTCCGACAACATCAACTGGACGCGCGATACGCTGGGCGGACGCGGCTTCAATGAAACCCGCTACGGCGACTCGCTCGAAAACCGCCCGTTGGTCGGCTTTGTCGGCGGCGGCGGCATCGACGCCATCGTCGTGCTCACCCGCCAGCACCCGCCCGAAACCAGCGGCCAGGAAGCCTATCGCGGTTTCCTCGAACGCCTGCTCAAGCGCACAGACGATCAGGCGAACACGTTCCGTGCGCGTCACCGCATCATCATTGCCCCCATGCCGAATCCCGATGGCGTCGATGGCGGTCACTGGCGCCTCAACGCTGGCGGCATGGACCTCAACCGCGACTGGGCGAAGCTCACCCAGCCGGAAACAAAAGCGCTGTCTGCGTGGATCGTGAAAGAGGTTGGCGGCCGCAAGGTCGTGTCGATGATGGACTTCCACTCCACCGACAAGACCGTCATCTACGCCCCGCCACTCGACTCGCCATCGCCGACAATCGACTTCCTCAAGGCGCTAAAGGCAAAGTTCGATGCGACCCTGAGCCAACCGCCAGAATGGAGCTATTCCCACAACGCCAACGGCGGCACATCGAAAGGCTGGGCGCTCGAAACCCTGAAAGCGCCCGGCATCACCGTTGAACTCTGGGACCAGATCCCGACCGCAGACGCCCGCGCCCTCGGCGCGGCTGCCGCCGACGCGCTGATCGAATACGCAGCGAAATAGCTGGCGCTAGAACGTCTTGCGCACGTTCACATACATGAACCGTCCCTGCGCGCTGTGCAGGTCGCCGAGATAGCCGAAATTGGTGTCGGCCAGCGACGGCGTCTCGTTGGTGATGTTCCGTGCGCCAATTCTCAGCCGTGTCGGCGCATCCGTGTCATGACCGAACTCGTACTGCACATAGAGATTGTGGGTCTGATACTCTTCGATGATCCACGGCTGATTGTTCAGGAGGTTGAAGTCGTCATAGACGTCGCCAACGAACGATGTGAACCAGCCAGCGCCCCACGCATCCTTCCGCCATGTCAGCGATGATGTGTAGCGCCACTCTGGCCGCCCGAAATCGCGCACCAGATCGCCCTGCCCGCTGACCGACAATTGCGACGGGATCAGCCCACCTGCAGCCGCCTGGTTGATCACCACGCCATTGGCCGACACGCCCTGATAGAACTTGTCGAGCAGCGCCGCATTGAACCGGAACGAGAAGTCGCCAGCCGGCGTGTCGGTGAGATCGTAATAGAACCCGAAATCCCAACCCTGCACCGTCCGCGCGTCGAGGTTCAGATAGTTGTCGTCGACGAAAAGAATGTCGCCCACCGGCGTCAGGCCGGTTCCGGCGAACGCTGCAACATCATCGACATCCGCAGCCGCGCGCACCACCGCCGGGTTCGATCCACCGCCCAGGCGCTGCACATAGTCGAGCAGGATCTGGTTATCGTCGCCGAAGATGCCGATGACATTGTCCTGCTCGATCCGCCACCAGTCGGCGGTGAAGGACACCTTGCCCCAGTCGGGCGGCAGGAATGCGCCATCAAACACGAAGCCGTAAGTCATGTTGGTCGACTCTTCCGGCTCCAGCGACGCGCTGCCCGCACGGCTTGAGATCACCGATTGCGACGAACCCGTTACTGTGGCGCAAGCCGTCGTGAAGGACGGCGGCGTCGTTCCCGCATTGCGCGCCTGACGCACCGCCGCTTCGCAGCGAACAAAGTCCGTGCGCACGTTCGAACGTTGCAGACCTGCTTCATACTGCTGCTGCAGGTTCGGCGCGCGGAACCCTTCCGACCATGCCGAACGCACCAGCATCCAGTCGAACGGCCGCCATGACAGCGCAACCTTCGGCTTGGTCACCGATCCGAACGTGTCGAAGTTCTCGTAGCGGACGGCCAGCTGCATATCGACCGACTGCACGAACGGCACGCTCATCTCCGGCGATACCAGCGGCACGGCGAATTCGGCATAGGCCGACTGCACGTCCCGCTCGCCCTTGGTGTCGAGCGACCCTGAATTGCCGAGCAGATCGTTGATGGTCAGACCGCTGACGCTGTCGGTGAAGTTGATCGTGCCGTCCTGACGCGGGTCCCGATCATCCTTGAACGTCTCGCGACGCAGTTCGACGCCAACCGCCGCGCCGATATCGCCAGACCAGATCGACAGCAAATCGGGCCGCGACAGCTTCAGGTCCCATGACGCAATCGATGTCTGGTTGCGCCGGAACACATCGACCGTGATATCGCCGATCGTCGCCGCAGACGTCGGCGTGCAGTCACCACTGGCCAGACTGCCGATGCAGCCGCCATTGAAGGGATTGTACGCATCCGGCGTCGAGCGCGCGAGCGCCGCCTGGAACAGCGTGTTGGAGATGCGGTTTTCTTTGTCCTCGGTATTGGCCTGCGAGTAGAGGATCGCAGATTCCCAGTCCCAGTCGGCAAAGTCACCACGAAGGCCGAGCAGCGCACGGCCCGACTGGTTCTCCACGCGCGTCTTGCGCGCGCGCGCATCCACGGGGCGATAACCGACCAGCGAAATCGCCAGTCCGCCTGCCGGAGCATTCGTTCCCGCCAGCCGGTTCGGCGAGCCAGTCGGACCAAACGGATTGTAGTAGTTCGTGGCCGGAATCACGATCGGCACGGCGCCCAGCATCGGCGCCTGCTCACGATAGCCAACCGAGTTGGCGAGATAGCCACCCGCCTCGGCGAACATCTCCAGCCCGCCATCGAACTCATGATTGAGGAAGACGAACGCGTTGTAGCGATCCACGCCATTCTGCGTCGTCGTCACATCGTTGACGTTGTAGCGCAGCTCAGCATCGCGAGCAGACGCGTCATCAATGCAAATCCCGTTGCCCAGACCAGCCAGACAGCCAGGCAATGTTGTCGGCTGGATATGGAACTGTCCTGCAGCGTTGGTAACCGCCGTGGCTCCGACCCTGATAGCCGCCGCAGGTGTCGGATCGACAACACGATCAAACCCGCCCCACGCCGACGTCGTCGATGTGTTGTTGAACCCGGCGGACGCATTCACGTTATTCCGCCACGCATCTGGCAGCTGCGACCTCAGATCCGCGTTCGCGCTGAACGAACGCTCCGATGCGTAAACCGGATCACGTCCAAGATAGGATGCGAATACCGACACATTGGTGCGGTCATCATTGAAATTGACGCCATACTCCAGCGAGGCGGACCGTTCCGTGGAATGGACCCCCTCCTCGCTGCCGAAATTCAGTTCGGCGGTCAGGCCCTCGAAATCGGTCTTCAGCACCGTGTTGACCACGCCCGCAACGGCATCGGCGCCATAGATGGCCGACGCGCCGTCCAGCAGCACTTCCACACGGCTCACACCCGTCGTCGGAATGGCGTTGGTGTTGACCGTCACAACCGGCACGAGGTTCTCGGCCTGCGTGCCCGGATGGTTCACCATCCGCCGGCCGTTCAGCAGCACCAGCGTATTGCCCGTTCCAAGCGCGCGCAGGTTGATCGACGCCGTATCGCCCCGGGCGTCGTTTACGCCGCCGACAGTCCGCGTCGTATTGAACGACACATCGCCCAACTGCGGGATCGACCGGAACAGGTCATCCCCGGATGTGGCCGCGATGGCGTCGAGTTCCTTCTCGCCCACCACCGTCACCGGCAGGGCGTCGGTCGGCTGGGCGCCCACGATCTGGGAGCCGACCACGATCACGACGTCGCGGCTGTCTTCGGGCGGCTCGCCCTCGGCCGTGCTTTCCTGGGCGAAAGCCGAACCGGCAAAAGCCAGCGCCGTCGATGCCAGAAGCAGAACACGAATGCTTGATGACCGGATGCGAGATCCAGTTCCCGGATACGACATGACGCTCCCCTCGTCCGTGGGCGTCGTGCGGGCTGATGCACCGCCAGGCAGCCACGCGCGCACATCCTCCCTCGGGCGACCAACTGTCAACCAGATTCCCTCTTGCGGGCAGGGCTTCCCCCGGCATGCCCCGGACCCGCCGCATCAAGCGGCAAAAGGCGCGAAAACCGCCTAGCCTCACAGCGAATTGACCTTTTGTTTTCTGACGTTTGACGCTGCGTCGTTGACCGAATTTCAAGCCCCGTTGTCTATGGTGCCGCTGTAAACGCTCGGCATCTGCTGTTCATTCGCATGTGAGACGGGCCGCGCACGGACGCGGAACGGTCACGATCTGGGGCTACGCCGCGTCGGCTGGCCGCAGACGGATAACCCGGCAAGGCGCGTATCAGGACGAGACCGTGGTGGTCTTTTGGATGGCCGTTACGGCGGCGGGCGTGTAGTGTGGTGGTGGAGTTACGACTAATGGTGCTGTCCAAGCCCAAACTGGTAGCAGGAGCCGTCGCGGTCGCCGTTCTGGCAGTCGGCGGGATCGCCTTTGCGGCGATGAACGGCTCGGGCGAGCACAAGCCCGGCATGACGGCCGGTAGTCCTGGCGGACCCGGAGGCCCCGGTGGCCAACGCGGACCCGGCGGCCCGGGTGGTCCCGGCGGCGGTGGACCGCCCACCCAGGTTGCGGCTGTCGAAGCGGCTATCCGCACCTTCACTGTAAAAGTCGAAGCTCTCGGCACGCTTGAGCCGCGCGAACGCGTAGTCCTGACAGCGAACGCTGCTGACCGCGTGACCAGCGTCAATTTCGAGGACGGCCAGCGCGTCGCCAAGGGCAAAGTCCTCATGACCATGGTCAATGAGGAAGAGAACGCCCAGCTCGCCTCTGCCCGCGCGACCGAAGCCAACGCCAAACTCGTATTCGAGCGCAACCAGCGCCTCGCCGAAAACGACGCCATCGCCCAGCTCGAACTTGAGCGCACCAAATCGGCCTATGAAGCCGCCAGCGCGAACGTGGGCGCCATCCAGGCCCGCCTGCGCGACCGCGTGCTGGTCGCCCCCTTCTCCGGCGTCCTCGGCTTCCGCCAGGTGTCCACCGGCGCTTACGTCTCGCCCGGCCAGGCTGTCGCGACCCTGATCGACGACACTCAGATGCGCCTCGAATTCGGCGTGCCGTCGATCTACGTGTCCGACCTCAAGAACGGCCTGCCGATCAGCGCGACGACCAAGGATGTTGTCGGCCGCACCTTCACCGGCGAACTCACCTCGATCGACAACGCCATCGACCCGACCACGCTGGCCGTCAAAGTCCGCGCCACATTGCCGAACCGCGACGGCGCCCTGCGCGCCGGCACGTCGATGACTGTCACGCTGACGTCCCAACCGCGCACGTCTCTGTCCATTCCCGAAATCTCGGTCATCGCCGAAGGCTCCAAGACCTTCGTCTATGTGGTCGACCGCACGCGCCAGCCCGCCGTCGCCGCGAAGACGGAAGTCACGCTCGGCACGCGCGAACGCGGCACGGTTGAAGTCATCAACGGCCTCAAGTCCGGCGACATGGTCGTCACCGACGGCGTGCTGAAGGTTCGCCCCGGCAGCCCGGTGCGCATCACCGGCGCAACGCCAGTTGGCGAGGGTGGCGCAGCCAAGATCGCTTCCGGCGACGGCGTGTCGGATAAAGCCGGCCTCAAACAATAACGCAGGAGCGTCAGCGCCATGCTTCTGTCAGATGTTTCCATCAAGCGGCCGGTCTTTGCGACCGTCATCGGCTTGCTTCTCATCGCCATCGGTGCGGTGTCGTTCACGCGCCTTGCGCTGCGTGAATATCCCGACATCGACCCGCCGATCGTCTCGATCCGCACCACCTATCAGGGCGCCTCGGCCAACGTCGTTGAGAGCCGCATCACGGAAGTGATCGAAGACCGGATCTCCGGCGTCGAAGGCATCCGCTTCATCAACTCGTCGAGCCAGGACGGCCAGTCCGCGATCGTCATCGAGTTCGATATCTCGCGTAACATCGACAGCGCCGCCAACGACGTGCGCGACCGTGTCGGCGGCATCATTCGCATGCTGCCCGAGGAAGCTGATCCGCCAGATGTGCAGAAGGCCGATGCCTCCGAAGAGATCGTGCTCTGGCTGCAGCTGCAAAGCGACAAGCGCTCCGCGCTTGAGCTGACCGACTATGTCGAACGCTACCTCATCGACCGTTTCTCCTCGATCGATGGCGTCGCCCGCGTCCAGATCGGCGGACAGCGCACGCCCGCCATGCGTGTCTGGCTGGATCGCCGCGCCGTCGCCGCCCGCGGCCTCACCGTTACCGACATCGAACGCGCCGTGCGCACCGAGAACGTCGAAACGCCCGCCGGCAGCCTGACCTCGCAGGACCTGATCTTTACGGCCCGTATCGAACGCCCCTTCCGCACGCCGGAAGAATTCGCCCAGCTCGTTGTAGCCAAGGGTGATGACGGCGTCGTCGTCCGCCTGGGCGATGTCGCCCGCGTCGAAGCCGGCGCAGAAGAAGACCGCTCGACCTTCCGCGGCAACGGCCGCGACACGGTCGGCATCGGCATCGTGAAGCAATCGACTGCCAACGTCGTCGAAGTGGCGAAGATCGCGCGCGAACGCGCCCTCGAAGTCGGCGCCACCCTGCCCGAAGACATGACCCTCCAGGTCAACTTCGACGGGTCGGTGTTCGTCAACGCCGCCATCAACGAGGTCTTCATCACGCTCGGCATCGCCGTGGCGCTGGTCGTGGGCGTTATCTTCGTCTTCCTCGGTTCGTTCCGCGCCACCCTCATTCCGGCCGTCACGGTTCCGATCTCGCTGATCGCCTCGTTCACCGTGCTGATGGCGCTCGGCCTGTCGATCAACATGCTGACACTGCTCGCGCTGGTCATGGCTATCGGCCTCGTCGTCGACGACGCCATCGTCGTGCTCGAAAACATCCACCGCCGCATCGAGGAAGAACACGAAACCCCGCTGGTCGCCGCTTATCGCGGCACGCGCCAGGTGGGCTTCGCCGTTGTCGCCACCACGCTGGTGCTGATCGCGGTGTTCGTGCCCATCACCTTCATGGAAGGGCAGATGGGTCGCCTGTTCTCGGAATTCGCCATCGCCATCGCCGCAGCCATCGCCTTCTCGATGCTGGTCGCGCTGACGATCTCGCCGATGATGGCGTCCAAACTCCTCAAGCCGCACAACAAGGATGCCAAGTCCGGCGGCTTCGCAGCCTTCGTCGATCGCGCCTTCGCGCGGCTGCGCCGCGGCTATAGCGCCGTCTACGAAGCAACCGTCGGCCGCCCTATCGCGATCATCGTCGCCTTCTTCGCCATCCTCGCCGGCAGCGCCGCGCTGTTCTTCGCCATTCCCGGCGAATACACGCCGCAGGAAGACCGTGGCTCGTTCCAGATCATGATCTCCGGCCCCGAAGGCGCGTCTTTCGAATACATGCAGCCGTTCATCGAACAGATCGAACAGCGCCTCCTGCCGATGATCAACCAGGGCGAAATCGACCGCATCTCGGTCCGCGCTCCGGGCGGCTTCGGCCCCGGCGGCGGCGGCTTCAACTCCGGCTCGATCCAGGTCGTGCTGACCGAGTGGGGCCATCGCCGCAACGGCTTCGAGGTCATCAACGACATCAACCGCAAGCTGTCCGACATTCCGGGCGTGCGCGCCTTCGCCAACATGTCCTCGGCCTTCGGCCGCGGCAGCGGCAAGCCGATCCAGTTCGTCATCAAGGGCCCGTCCTACGAAACCCTCGTGGAATGGCGGAACACCTTCGTCGATGCGCTGAACAAGGAAAATCCGGGCATCGGCCAGATCGACTGGGACTACAAGGAAACCCAGC
>ERZ724517.1995-NODE-1995-length-10961-cov-3.176600_pt1 | contig 10961 bp, 8 predicted proteins | sample MGYA00376050_ERZ724517 | MGnify/ENA primary metagenome ERZ724517 (study PRJEB28724, sample SAMN07190886) | activated sludge metagenome | isolation source: activated sludge of sewage treatment plant in Hong Hong | place: USA: Christiansburg, Virginia | collected... | reverse complement strand
GTGGGCAGGAACGCATTATCCCATTTGTACAGCATTAGTCCGACAGGCTGCTAGGGAATTCGAAAACTTACTGCTTGCTGATATCAACCCAGTCTTGATAGCACTCTACAAACGCATACAGTCTGATGCTCAAGGTTTTCTTGGGGATTTGCGGCCATTATTCAGTGAGGAATACCGGTCATCGAAAGCCTTTCTCAGGCTACGCAAGCAATACAACTCCCCCACTACTTCTATTTCGGAAAAGACAGTACTTATTGTCTACATCAACAAATTCGGCTTTAACGGGCTATATCGCATGAATCGTAGTGGTGAGTGCAATACGTCTTACGTGCACCCAGAGCGAGTCCCTAATTTCGCATTCGCCTGTGAGAAATAATTTGCCACCAGCAGCATAGTGTTTTCTTCACAATTTTTCATTCACAAATGGCCACGTACCGAGACCCACTCCGCCAACCCTACAAATAAGCCGTCGAATGACGGCTTTATTTATAATAAATCAAGTATTTAAGTTGGTTGGTTAAAGTAAATAATTTGTTTCGGTAAGTGAGTTTACAGCTCTAATCCTGGTTACTTTCCGGTGTCGACCGATAAAATTGGGGCACTTTCTCCGGATCAAGCCAATGCCCCGAATTTCTCTCAATAGCCAGATCCTGCTCGGCTGCCTGATCGGCATTGCCGGTGGCTTCTGGCTCAACGCCAGTGGCCCAAGTGAGTTTCGCCAAGACACACTCTACGGCGCCAAGCTGGTCGGCACGCTGTTTCTTGACCTGCTACGTATGGTGCTGGTGCCTTTGATCTTTGCTTCGATTGTGGTCGGTGTCGCCAATCTGCGTGCCAACCAGAAGATGCACCGGGTTTGGGTCACCACCCTGAGTTTTTTCGGTTTGTCGATGGCACTGGCGATCATCATCGGCTTTGGCGCTGCGCATATTTTCGAGCCGGGCAAGGGTTTGCAGCTGGAAATGTTTGCCGAGGCGACCAAAAACTTTCAGGCACGGCAAATGCCCTTGCCGGAATACATAGCTCAGTTCCTGCACGGTCTTTTCATGAATCCGTTCAAGGCACTAGCTCAGGGCGAGATTCTGGCTGTCGTCATCATTGCCCTCTTCCTCGGTATTGCCTTGGTCATCGGCGGAGAGCGTTACCGCAATTTGCGCGTGCTGATTCAGGAATTGCAGGAACTCTGCCTGATGATTGTCAGCTGGATCATGCGCCTCGCACCTTTGGGTATTGCCGCCTTGTTGCTGCAACTGGTCGCCAGCCAGAACAACGCACTCCTCGGCAGTCTGCTTCACTTCATCGCGGTGGTCATTGGCAGCACACTGTTCCATGGCGTGATCGTCCTGCCACTGCTGCTTTATGCAGTAACGCGGGTTTCGCCATTGCGCTTCTGGCGCGGTTCGCGGGAAGCGCTGATAACGGCATTCGCCACCAGCTCAAGCGCCGCGACCTTGCCGATCACCCTGCGCTGCACCGAGCAGCATCTGCACGTCAAAAAAGATATCGCCAATTTCGTCATCCCGCTGGGTGCAACGGTCAACATGGATGGCACTGCGCTTTATGAAGCGGCGGCGGCCCTTTTTGTTGCCCGACTCGCGGGTATCGAACTCGATATTGCCAGTCAGATGATCATTTTCTTCGTTGCCATGCTGGGAGCGATTGGGGCGCCAGGGATACCCAGCGTCGGCATGTTGAGCATGGTGCTGGTGCTTGAGTCAGTCGGTCTGCCGACGGAAGCAATCGCCATTTTGTTACCGATTGATCGTATTCTCGATACGGTCCGCACGGCGGTAAATGTAGAAGGCGATATGGTCGGCAGCCTGATCGTTCAAAAGCTGGCTGATCGATCAGCTTAGTGTTTCAGGAACAGACTGCCCCACTGTGCAAACTGCCCACCGTAAAAACCGGTCAAAATCAGCCAGAGCGGTGCAAAGGCAATAAACACCTTGAGCAAGCGACGGATAAAGGGGTGCGTCAGGTCAGACTCGATGAAATAGCGCGCAACCATTGTGCCCTTGACCCAGACAATCACCGCGACCAGTAACGGTAGCCAGGCCGCTGCGTGAAACCATTGACCCAACCCGAGACTAAGCACCGTCAAGACGCACAGAACAAGCCAGGTCAGAGTTAGCGGAACCAGCGAGGTAGCGGGTGTTTTGTGGAGGGTAGTCATGATTCAGGCCAGTACGTAGAACATCGGGAAAATGATCAGCCAGATGATGTCGGTGGCGTGCCAGTAACTGGCCAGCGCTTCAAGACCATGATGATCCTCAACGCTATAACCGCCGAACGAATGACGCACCAATACCCACAAAATACCGAGGATGCCCCAGGTGGCATGGACGAGATGGTTGAAGGTCAAATAGTAATAAACGGTGAAAAATATCCCCGATTCGCCGTTGATACCTTGTGCCAGATTCGAGCTGATTTCAAGATACTTGGCAATCGGATAACCCAACGCAACGACCAACCCGGCGACCAGCCAATAGATTGACTGACGGCGTTTTCCGGCGCGCATGGTATTGACCGAGCAGGCAATGAAAAAGCTGCTGGTCACCATCAGCAAGGTGATTACTGTGCCGGAAACCCGCGACAGGCGTTCGGCGCCATTCTGAAACGCATCCGGAAAATTGGCGCGAGCAACGAAATAGACGATGAACAGCACGGCAAATTCAACGAACTCGCAGGTAATGCCCACCCACATGCCCTTGTTGCCGGGAATCCGGCCACCCGCTTCTGTCTCTATACCTGATTCCAGCACAGCCTCCGCCGCCATGACGGTCCTTTTTTGCCAAATTAACGGGCCGATTCTGGCAGGCGAGAGATCAAATTACTCTGGCACGGATCAAGATTTCGGAAGATCCGCTTACTTGTCAGGAACTTCAACGTGGTGACGCCGCAACCACTCCTTGTCGAGTTCCCAGCTCACACTTTTGATACCAGGCTGCGCCAACACAATATCCTTGGCTTCGTCCTGAACCTGGCCGAGCAATTTTTCAACTGCTATGAAGGCCGGATTGTTGTGATCCTTGACGTTGATCTCCGGGTAGAGCACGGCAAGAAAGCGAAAAGCCGGCGATTGAAAATTCCGCGGAGTCGCCATCACGGCCGTCTCCCCCGCAACGCGCAGCACGTGAAACTGGTACGGGTAGGCTTTCAACTGTGCGCTGGCCTGCGCCTGGATGATGTTGTTCAATTCGCGGGAGCGTGAATCAGGTCGGCGTATTGCCCAATCGAGCGCCACCAGCAAGGCAATGACAATCAACACCCATTGCCAGGATTTTATTTGACGAAAATTCATACTAACTCCGTTCTTCACCGCAATAATTTAGGAGAATGTTACGGTCAACTTAAAAAAACGCCTGAAAATTTTAAGCAAAGGAAAACGCATGCCCCTCTTCCGCCTTGGAGAAAAACAGCCACAACTCGCCGATAACACCTGGGTTGCCCCCAACGCCACGGTGATCGGCGACGTCCGCCTCGGCACCAATGCCTCAATCTGGTGGAATGCCACACTGCGCGGCGACAATGATCCGATCCATATTGGCGACAACACCAATATTCAGGATGGCTCGGTGTTGCACACGGATGAAGGCGTGCCGATGCATATTGGTGACAACGTCACCGTCGGCCACCTGGTCATGCTGCACGGCTGCACCGTTGGCGACGGCAGCCTGATCGGCATCGGCTCTGTGATTCTCAACCGCGCCGTAATTGGTAAAGGCTGCATCGTGGGTGCCAATACACTGATTCCCGAAGGGAAGGTATTTCCGGATCGGGTGCTGATTGTCGGCTCACCAGGCAAGGTGGTGCGCGAACTGGGCGATGAAGAGGTCGCCAAGCTCAAGGCTTCGGCTGAACACTATGTTGCCAATGCCCGGCGCTACCAGAAGAATATACAAGTGCTGTGAACCACTAACTTTCAATATTCTTTACAACATAAATATTTCAAATATGTAGCAATTTCAGCTGAAATATCACTCAGGCAAGTATCATAAAAATGTACTCTGCCCATCAGGAAACCCAATGCCGCTTTCTCCGTCGCCAAACCAAGTCCGCGCCGCTGCGGAGCCATATCGTTAACCTTCGGGCAAGTCCTTTTTCATGAAGCGTAGCAGACTATCTCTGGCGACCGTAGTAATCGGCATTATCGTGATCATTGTTTCTGCCGCGCTCGCCGTCGCCGGAACCATTGCCTACCACTCATACAACACGCAAAAATGGACTGAATTCAATAACGCTGTTGATCTGGAAGCTGAACGACTGGTCATCGCCCTCGCCCCAGCCATCTGGAACCTGGAGCACCCCCAGATTCAGAAGGTGATGGAGAGCCTGATGAAAGACCCACAATATGCCGGTATCACGGTCGATATCGGCAACCGGCAACTAACGCTCGGGCGCGACAAATCAGGGGCCAGCGTGAGCATGGCCACATCGCCGCAGCTTGACGAACACCAGGTCCGGCACCGGCCGGTCATCTACGCTGAAGAACGGATTGGAGAACTGACGCTCTACCCCACGTCTGCCCGTCTCGAAGCTGATTTGAAACAGGCACTATTCTTCTTTATCGCACTCGCCCTGCTCCTCGATCTTCTGATCAGCTTCGCACTGTATCTGTCGCTGCTGCATCTGGTGCTCAAACCGCTGCGCCGCGTCGAGCGTTACGCCAGCGAGGTGGCACTTGGCAAGATATCGACGCCGGAATACAGCCAGCTCGAACTGTTTGGCGAACTCAACCGGCTCACGGCTGCCATCGATACCATGCTGCGCCAGCTTGGCCAACGCAATGTTGAATTGACGAAATCCTCGGAACGTTTCAAGACCGTCATCCGCCTGCTGCCCGTTCCGCTGATTCTCTACGACGACAACAGCAACAATGTCTATTTGAATGAATGTTTTGTCGCCACCTTTGGCTATACCCTGGACGATATTCCAGATGCGTCACGCTGGTTTGAGCAGGCCTATCCGGAACCAATCTATCGTGCGGAAGTCTTTGCTACCTGGCGCCAGGAAATTGCCGACGCCCAGGCGGAGCGACGGGCCATTCGCGCCCTGCAATATCGCATCCAATGCCGGAATGGCAGCACCAAATATGCGGAAGTTGGCGGCATCGTCTCCAACGATATCAATATTGCCGTTCTGGCAGACGTTACCGACCGGATGTTGGCAGAGGAAGAGTTGCGCCGCTACCGCGAGCACCTTGAAGAAGTTGTTGCTAACCGTACCATCGAACTCGTCGCCACCAACCGCCGCCTCGAAGAAACCCAGTTCGCGATAGATCACGCGGGCATCGGCATCGCCTTGATCGATCCGGAAAGCGGCAAAATTCAATATGTCAATGATCAGGCATGCACCTTGTTTGGCCGATCGCGCGAAAGCCTGTTACAGACCCACGTCACCGACATCAGCGATGATTTCACTTACGAACACTCGCAAGCCCTCGTCGTCGATCTTGTCGCACATGGCTATACGCGTCTGGAAACCAGCGTCCAACAAGCCGACGGCAAACGCCTGCCGATTGAAGTCTCACTCTATTTTCAACCGCCCAGCCCGGAAGCCGTTGCTGGCCGTTACTACGGCTTTGTAACCGACATCACGCCGCGCAAGGCGGTCGAATCAACGCTGATCGAAGCAAAGCAGGCCGCCGAACTGGCGGCAAATACGCGGAGCGCGTTTTTGGCCAATATGAGCCACGAAATACGGACGCCGATGAATGCCATTATCGGCATGTCCGAATTGGCCCTGAATGGCCCGCTCGAAGCCAAGCAACGGAATTTCATCGAGAAGGCCCATCGCTCTGCCGTATCACTGCTCGGAATCATTAATGACATCCTCGACTTCTCCAAGGTCGAGGCCGGACGACTCGACATCGAACGCATCGATTTCGCCCTCGACCCCATATTCGAGAACCTGACAAATATAGTTGCCTACTCAGCTGACAAAAAGGACCTTGAGCTCATTTTTGACCTGCCACCCGAACTACCGGATCGCCTGATCGGTGACCCAATGCGACTGAGTCAGATCCTGATCAACCTGCTCAGCAATGCCATCAAGTTCACTGAAACAGGTACCGTCACGCTTGCCTGTCGCATCATGAAGGAACGGGACACAGGACATACCCGCCTGAATTTCATTGTCAGCGATACCGGCATGGGTATGACAACCGCCCAGGTCAACGCACTATTTTCACCCTTTCAACAGGGCGACAACTCGATTTCCCGACGTTACGGTGGCACCGGCCTGGGTCTGGCAATCAGCAAGAACCTTGCCGAACTCATGGGCGGTCAGATTGCGGTCAGCAGCAAGCTTGGCAGGGGCAGCATATTCTCGGTTTCCATTCCCTTCCTGCTTCCCGAGAATGGCACCTGCAAGACACAATTGCCCGAGGCCTTTGACCATCAGTTAGCCATCATCGTCACGCCACTTGCTGAAACTCGAGCCAACCTTTGCCGAATGTTCGAAGCCCTTGGCATGCTGGCCAAGGGCGTTGAAACCGCTGCTGATGCCCTCGCCCAATGCTCCGGCACCAGCATGCCACATTTGTTGTTGAGTACGGTCAACCTGCCCGACAGATCGGGTATCGACCTGATCCACGAGCTAGCGGAAAGCGCCACCACGCCCCGCATGCTACTGATCGCCACCCCCAAAGAACTCGAAACCCTCCAACACGACAGCGATGACATTCCGGCGCTATCGATTATTCCGGCGCCGCTGCGCCCCGCCACCCTGCTGGCGGTCCTGGGCGGCAAAGCCAGTAGTGACAGCTGCCAGCCAACCGAATACCGAACGCCGCAGCTTCGTCTGGATGGTTTGCACATCCTGCTGGTTGAAGACAATGAACTGAATCAGGAGCTGGCCCAGGAAATTCTTGAAGTTCGCGGCGCAACGGTAACTTTGGCCGAGAATGGCAGAGTTGCCCTGGATCGATTAACTGAACAGCCATTCGATTGCGTCCTGATGGACGTACAAATGCCAGTACTGGATGGATTGACGGCCACCCGCATCATCCGTGCCGACGTACGCTGGAAGACATTGCCGATCATTGCGATGACGGCCGGCGTCACGCCCGGTGAATGCGACCAGACCCGACTGGCAGGCATGGATGCCCATGTCGCCAAACCAATCGAGGTCAAGTTGCTGATCGAAACGATCACCCGCCTCACCGCGCCCGTCTCCGGTGAGTCTGGTCGACCGGTGGACAAACAGTCAGGGCAGACAAGAGCAGTGCATCTCGATACCGCTTACGGCTTGAGCGTTGTGAACGGCAATCAACAGATTTTTACTCGTCTGCTCAATATGCTGCTCACCCAGTCGGACGAAAAAATTGTACGCCTCGAGCAATTGTGTCGAGCCGGCAAGCATGTTGATGCCGCAAGCCTTGCCCATAACATCAAAGGCAGTTGTGCCAGCGTCGGCGCCACTTTGCTCGCCAATGTCATGGAACAGATCGAGCAGGCTTGTCGCACCATGGCTGAACCATCGACACTGGCCGCTCAGGCGGATGCAGCCACTGCCATTTGGCGAGCAACGGCAAGAGCCTGTCGCCGCCACCTTGGTCAGCCTGTCGATTCAGCAGTCCCAAGCAACGCAAATGTATTGCTCGATATCCTGGGGCAACTGCGCGAATTCTTGTTGGATGACGATGTCGCGGCAGTAGCGACAGCAAGCCAGCTAGTGGATACCGTCATCCCGGAAACCCGACGGATGGAATACATTGGACTGATCAAGAAGGTCAAGGCTTACAACTTCGAGGCGGCACTGATAGATCTGGAGCGCCTGCTTGATGAGCTGACCGGCTCTACTGAATCCGGAGAGCCAGCTTAATGAAGGAATGCGCAGACAAATGGCTGAGACTATTGCTTTTCGCTCTCGGTTTATCACTGTTCGCCTCGCAAGCAGCGGCTGACGAGACGATGCGATTTGTCCATGCCGCGCCAGAAATCAGCGGCGATCAACGCGCCACCTATTTTTGGGAACTGCTCTCTGCAGCACTGGAAAGCAATCGTCACATCTATGGCGACTACGAAATCACCAGTTATCCGGTTCCGATGAGTCATGCGCGCATCATTGCGGAAATGGAGGCTGATGGTCAGGGACGCGTCAATATCTTCGTACCGGCGACCAATCCTGATCTCGAAACCCGCCTGCTGCCGGTTCGTATTCCCGTCGACAAGGGCTTGCTTGGCTACCGGTTATTTCTGATCATGCCCGAGACCCAGTCCCGTCTCGAAGCAGTTCGTAATGTGGACGACTTGCGGAAATTCACAATCGGTCAAGGAGAGCCGTGGGCAGATTCCCGAATTCTGGAAGCACAAGAGTTCAAGCTGGTCCTCGCCAATGGCTATGATGGCATGTTCAAGATGCTCGATGCACGACGCTTCGATCTGGTTTCGCGCGGTATCGACGAAATTGGTCGCGAATGGCGCCTACAAAAAGCACTTATCCCGAACCTGCAGATTGAACGTAATCTCATTCTGCACTACCCGTTACCGCGCTACTATTTCGTTCCCCGCACCAAGCGGGGCGAACGGATGGCTGAACGCATCGAGGATGGTTTGCGTCGACTGGCGAAGTCCGGAGAGTTTGACCGGCGCTATGCAGCCTACAAACGCAGCGTTCTAGACGAACTTGACCTGAATGGGCGCCGTGTTCTACAGATATCGAACCCCTTCTTCACCCCCGCCATCCCCTACACTGACAAGCGTTGGTGGGACGACCTGTCGAGCGAACTAAAGCGTCCAGGATCGAAATTACCAAAGCCCAACGTTAGCGCAAAACAATAGCGCAGAAGTAAACGAACAACGGGGCCGCAGCCCCGTTTTATCGAGCACATCCGGGTTTAGACTGAACTCGCCAGATTCGACAGCGTGACGTTAGGAACGAATTTTTCCATGATCTTTTGATAGCCAAGCAATGCATTGGTATTGATCAACAATGGGGCGCGCAGATTGGGGCTGATCTCGTTTTTGCCGCCCTCTTCCTTTCGGCTCAGGACTTGCATGACCACAACATCCTCGGGTGCTGGCGTGCCAAGCAGCGCATTTTCAGCATCGCTGAGGACCAGTTCATAGTTGAAGCCGAGCGCTGCCGGATCAATGATCTGGAAGGCCAGCATCGGATCGTCCAGTGACTGCAGGGTATAACTGACGCGCGGCGCTTCGCTCTCCTCGTGAGCAATCATGTAGCGCTTGCTGGCTTCGAAACCGACCAGACCATTTGGAAAATTGATAATTTTTTCCGGGCTGATGTCGACACTGCCAAACAAATAGGTTTCAACTTTCATATTTTTTGCCTCCACTGAGTTGATTAAACGATTTATCGGATCATGCTACACCATACAAACGCTGTTGTAATTTTCCCTTGGATTGCGCATAGTCCACACCCCAAATTTGCTGCAGTGCCGCATCCATGCTCCCACCGATTGAACATCGTATTGCCGCCGAACTCGGCGTCCGCCCGACCCAGGTTAACGCCGCCATTTCCCTGTTGGACGAAGGCGCCACCGTTCCTCTTATCTCGCGCTACCGCAAGGAAGCGACCGATGCCCTGGACGACACCCAGTTGCGCAACCTTGAAGAGCGTCTGACCTACCTGCGCGACCTTGAAGACCGCCGCAGTGCGATCATTTCCAGTATCGACGAACAAGGCAAACTGACACCTGAACTGCGGGTTGAGGTGATGAATGCTGAAACCAAGCAACGCCTCGAAGACTTGTATCTGCCCTACAAGCAAAAACGCCGGACCAAGGCTCAGATTGCCCGTGAAGCCGGCATCGAGCCACTTGCCCTCAGTTTGTTGGCTGACCCGATGCAGACCCCGGAAGAGGAAGCCGAAAAATTCCTGAATACCGAAGCCGGATTCGCCGACAGCAAGGCGGTACTCGATGGCGCCCGCCAGATACTCATGGAAAAGTTCGCTGAAGACGCTGAACTACTTGGTCAGTTGCGCGAATATCTCAGCGAACATGGTTTGGTACGGTCAACCGTCGTTGAAGGCAAAGAAAATGAAGGTGCCAAATTCCGCGACTGGTTCGACTTTAACGAACCGGTGGCCAGCATGCCTTCGCACCGTGCTCTTGCCTTGCTGCGTGGGCGCAATGAGGGCATGTTGCAAGTTACGCTGATACTGGATTCGGAACTTGATTCGGAAGCCAGCAAGCCGGGCACACAAAACCCATGTGAGCAACGGATCGCCGTCCGTTTCGGGATCAAACCGCAAAACCGTCCAGCCGACAAATGGCTGGCTGATACCGTACGCTGGACCTGGAAGGTTAAGGTGTACACCCACCTCGAACTTGAATTGATGAACGAGCTGCGCGAGCGCGCCGAGGAAGAAGCGATCCGCGTTTTTGGCCGCAACCTGAAAGACCTGCTGCTCGCCGCCCCGGCCGGCCAGCACGTCACCATGGGCGTGGACCCTGGCATCCGCACCGGCTGCAAGCTGGCCATCGTCGATGCCACCGGCAAAATGCTCGACCACGCCACCATTTACCCGCATGAGCCGCGCTGCGACTGGGATGGCTCGATTTCGACCATCGCCCGCCTCGCCGCCAAGCACGCTGTAACGCTGGTCGCCATTGGCAACGGCACCGCCAGCCGCGAAACCGACAAGCTGCTGCAGGACGTGATCAAACGCTACCCGGAAGCACGACTGACCAAAATTGTGGTTTCGGAAGCCGGTGCTTCGGTCTACTCGGCCTCCGAATTCGCTGCCAAGGAATTCCCCGATCTCGATGTATCGATCCGTGGCGCCGTTTCGATTGCCCGCCGCCTGCAAGATCCGCTGGCCGAACTGGTCAAGATTGATCCCAAATCGATTGGCGTCGGCCAGTACCAGCATGATGTGTCGCAAACCAAACTGGCGCGCAATCTCGATGCCGTGGTTGAAGACTGCGTCAATGCCGTTGGCGTCGACGTCAATACCGCCTCGGTGCCGCTGCTCACCCGCATTTCCGGGCTGAA
>ERZ724517.1989-NODE-1989-length-10984-cov-7.797877_pt1 | contig 10984 bp, 11 predicted proteins | sample MGYA00376050_ERZ724517 | MGnify/ENA primary metagenome ERZ724517 (study PRJEB28724, sample SAMN07190886) | activated sludge metagenome | isolation source: activated sludge of sewage treatment plant in Hong Hong | place: USA: Christiansburg, Virginia | collected... | reverse complement strand
CGAAGGCGCCGACCAGCGACACCGGGATCGTCACCAGCGGGATCAGCGTCGCCCGCAGGTTGCGCAGGAAGAAAAAGATGATGGCCAGCACCAGCAGGATGGCTTCGCCGATGGTGCGGAAAACGGAATCGATCGAGCGCTCGATGAAGATCGTCGAGTCATACGAGACCTCGACCAGCATGCCGCGCGGCAATTCGGCGCTCAGTTTCGGCAACTCGATCCTCAGGGCCTTCGCCAGATCGAGCGGGTTGGCCGTCGCCTGCTTGATGACGCCGAGCGCCACCGCCGAGCGGCCGTTGAAGCGCACCGAGGTGCGCTCCTGGGCGGCAGCGATCTCGACGCTGCCAAGGTCGGAGACCCGCACCGGATAGCCGTTGACCGTCTTGACGACGATGGCACGGAACTCGTCGGGCGTCGCGAGGTCGGTATTGGCGACCACCGAGAATTCGCGCTCGCGGCTTTCGATGCGCCCGGCCGGGACTTCGAGATTCTGCTTGCGCAGCGCATCCTCGACGTCGGCCGGGGTCAGCTGGTAAGCGGCCAGGCGCTGGCGGTCGAGCCAGATGCGCATGGCGAACTTGCGGTCGCCGAAGATGCGCACGTCGGCCGCCCCCGGGAGTGTCTGGAGGCGCGGCTTGACGATCCGGTTGGCGACGTCAGTAACCTCGAGCGCCGAATGCTTGTCTGACGAAAAAGCCAGGTACATGATCGGGCTGGCATCCGCTTCGACCTTGGCGATCTGCGGCTCATCGACTGCGTCGGGCAGCTTGCTGCGGACGCGCGAAACCCGGTCGCGGACGTCGGCGGCGGCAGCATCGGGCGGCCGCTCGAGCTTGAAGCGCACGGAAATCTGGCTGTTCTCGGCGCGCGAGATCGAAGTGATGACCTCGACCCCTTCGATGCCGGCCAGGGAGTCTTCGAGCGGCTTGGTGACCTGGGACTCGATGATCTCGGCCGAGGCGCCGCGGTAGGTCGTATCGACCGTCACCACCGGCTCGTCGATCTTCGGATACTCCCGCACCGGCAGGCGGGTGTAGGCGACGAGTCCGATCAGCATGACGACCAGCGACAGCACGGTCGCAAAGACCGGCCGTTCGATGCATATTTCGGAAATCTTCATTTGGCTTCTGCCGCCCCGGCCGGGCTTTCAGCCTTCCCTTCCGCCGCCTTTGCCGCCGGCGCATTCTCACCGACCGCACGCACGGCCGCGCCATCGCGCAACTTGAGCTGGCCGGCGGTAACGATCAGGTCGCCGACCGCCAGCCCGTCGACAATCTCCACCTGCGCCGCGCGGCGCACGCCGAGCGTGACCGGGGTCGCCAGCGCCTTTCCGTCGACCACCCTGAACACCATCGGTTGCGCGCCGGGGACGATCGCCTGTTCCGGCGCCATCAGCACACTCTTGCGCTCGCCGAACAGCAGCCGGACACGCACGAACATGCCGGGACGCAGCTTGCCGGCCGCATTGTCGAGCCGCGCACGGCTGGAAATTGCCCGCCCGTTCTGGTCGACCATGGGGTCCACTGCATCGAGCACCGCCGCGAAGTGCTGCCCGGGCAGCGCATCGGTACTGACCTCGACGATCTGGCCCTTGAGCACGCGGCCGAGATAGTTTTCCGGCAGCTTGAAATCGACGCGCAGGGTCGCCAGGTCCTCGATGTTGATCAGCTCCTGGCCTTCCTTGACGTAGTCGCCGACGCTGACGTTGCGCAGGCCGACCATGCCGCTGAACGGTGCCTTGATCCGCATCTTGCCGACCTTGGCCTCGGCCAGCTGGACGGCAGCCTCCTGCACTTTCAGCGTGGCGCCCGAATTGTCGAGTGCCTGCTGACTGACGAATTTCTTTTCCAGCAACTCCTGGTTGCGCTTGTTGTTGTTCTGGGCCAAGGCGAGATTGGCTTTCGCCTGCTGCAGTTCCGCTTCCTGGACGGCCGCATCGAGTGCGACGAGCAGCGCGCCGCGGTTGACTATGGCGCCATCGCGGAAGTTGATCGCGGCAATGCGCCCCGGGGTTTCCGGACGCAGGACAACCGATTCGTTGGATTTCAGCGTGCCGACGGCGCTCGCTTCGTCGGAAAAGTCACTGGCGCCGATCCGCGCCACCTCGACCGCAACCGCGGAACCGACGGACGCGCCGCCCTTCGCCTTGCTGCCGGACGCACCTGCAGGGGCGGCGGGCGCAGCGGCCGGCGCCCGGTTCGCGGAATAGGCGAAGTAGCCCAGGCCAAGCAGCCCGGCCACGGTCAGGGCAATGATTCCAACGCGTCTGTTCTTGTTCATTTCGTGGGCCATCCATAATACTGACCGCAAAGTCAGTAACAACCCGCATTGTATCCAACGCAACGCCGGTCGTGGAAATTTTCGACCTACTGCATGGCGTCGAGCTGAGGCGGCGGCGCCGGCTCTGCCCACCGCCCGTGGGCGCTCAGGTCGGGCTCCGCTGTCGCAGGTTCGAACGCCTCATGGCAGGTTCGTTCATTGCGCTGGCCATCTTTCAGCGGCGCCACGCGCACCAGGACGACACCGGCACGGACCATGTCGAGATACTCGGCGACACTGCGCGAAACGTCGATGATCCGCTTGCGGTGGCGCGAATGCATGCGGTCGTTGACCTTGACCACGGCGCAGCGGTTGTTGTCGAGACGGCGCACGGCGACCCAGCTGCCGAGCGGAAAACGGTTGCTGGCCGCGGTGAAGCTGCGCATGTCGAAGGTCTCGCCGGTCGCCGTGCGCTGGCCGTGGAACCCCGGTCCGTAGAAGCTGGCCGAGCCATGCAGGCCGGTCAGCTCCGCTTCGGCGATTTCCGCCGTGCCGATCTCGGCACCGGGCTCCGGCACCTTGGCCTTGGCGGCCGGCCGTGCGGGCGCCGCCTTTTTCGCCGGCGGCGGCTTGCTTGCGGGCGCATCTGCCGCCCACAGGGACGGCGGGAGATTGAACAGGAGCAGGCCGCCCGTCAGGGCAGCGGCCCGCCGCAACGAATCAGACCACCAGGGTCTGTGCTTCGTCACCCTGACGCGCCCGGATCCTGCCGATGCGATAGACGGCTTCGCCCTGCGCCTTCAGTTCCACCATCGCCACCTCGGCATCCGCAGCGGCCACGACGATGACCAGGCCGATGCCGCAGTTGAAGACGCGGTGCATCTCGTTTTCGGCGACATTGCCTTCAGCCTGCATCCAGTCGAACAGCTTCGGTCGCGGCCAAGCCGCTTTCTCCAGTTCGGCGACGGTGTTTTCCGGCAGCACGCGCGGCACGTTTTCAAGCAAGCCGCCGCCGGTGATGTGGGCCATGCCCTTGACCGTCACCTTTTCCAGCAAGGCCAGGACCTGCTTGACGTAGATGCGGGTCGGCGCCATGACTACGTCGGCAAGCGAGCGCGCCTTTCCGTCAACTTCGTCGAACGGGGCGTTCATGTCCGGCCTGGAACGTTCGATGATCTTGCGCACCAGCGAGTAACCATTGGAGTGCGCGCCGGAAGACGCCAGGCCGAGCACGACGTCGCCCGCGGCGATGTCCTTGCCGTCGATGGCCCTCGACTTCTCGACGACACCGACCGCGAAACCGGCCAGGTCATATTCACCATCGGGGTACATGCCCGGCATTTCGGCGGTTTCGCCGCCGATCAGCGCGCAGCCGGCCAGTTCGCAGCCCTTTGCAATGCCGCCGACGACCGAAGCTGCAGTATCGACGTCGAGCTTGCCGCAGGCGAAATAATCGAGGAAGAACAGCGACTCGGCGCCGAGCACCAGGATGTCATTGACGCTCATCGCCACCAGGTCCTGGCCGACCGTGTCGTGGCGCTTCAGCTCGAAGGCCAGGCGCAGCTTGGTGCCGACGCCATCGGTGCCGGACACCAGCACCGGCTCCTTGTACCGCTTGGGCACCTCGAACAGCGCCCCGAAGCCACCGATGCCGCCGAGCACCCCCTCGCGCAGGGTCTTTTTGGCGAGCGGCTTGATGCGGTCGACGAGGGCGTCGCCGGCATCGATATCGACGCCCGCATCACGGTAGGAGAGAGAGGAGTTCTGGGTCATGGCGGGCAAGCGGTTGCGGTCGACGATTGAAAGAGGTCGAATTTTACCGCAAGCCGGCCCCCGCCGCCCGCAAAACCCGGGACCCCGCCTGACCCTTCGCACGCCCGGGCCGGCGGGCGGGCCGCAGGCCCGGTGTTACCATCGCAAAACGCGACCGTTAAGCGCATTGAAGAACCTGGAGACACCATGAAAAAAGCCTTGCTGCTCGTCGGCGCACTGCTCCTCGCCGGCGCCGCCTACCTGACCCTGTGGCCGGTGCCGATCAAGGCAGTGCGCTGGAACGCGCCGGTCGCGCCCGGCTACAGCGGCCCGCACGCCGTCAACGACCGCCTGGCCGGGCTCAACATCATCCCGCTCGGCAGCGAGGAAGGCCCGGAACACATCCTGATCGGACCGGACGGGATGCTGTACACGACGGTGGCCAGCGGCAACATCCTGCGCATGCGGCCCGACGGCAGCGCGATCGAGGTTTTCGCCAACACCGGGGGACGGGTGCTCGGCTTCGCATTCGACGCGGCTGGCAACCTGATCGCCGCCGACGCGGTCAAGGGCCTCCTTTCCATCAACCCCGAACGCCGGATCACCGTGCTCACCGACCAGGTCGGCGACGACCCGATCCGCTATGCCGACGCCGTCGTCGTCGCCAGAAACGGCAAAATCTATTTCAGCGACGCCTCGACCCGGTTTGCCCCCGCCGCCTGGGGCGGCACCATGGCCGCCGCGACGCTGGATGTCCTCGAGCAGTCGGCCACCGGGCGCATCCTCGAATACGACCCGGCGACCAAGGCGACCCGCATCGTCGCCCGCGGCCTCAGCTTCGCCAACGGCGTCGCCCTGAGCGCGGACGAGCAAACGCTGTTCGTCGTCGAAACCGGTTACTACCGGGTGTGGAAGATCCCCACCAAGGCCAGCGATCTCGACGTGAGCCAGGCCAACAGCGGGGCCACGGTGTTGTTCGACAACCTGCCCGGCTACCCCGACAACCTGATGCGTGGCGCGGACGGCAGGATCTGGATCGGTTTCACCAAGCCGCGCAGCGCGGTCATCGACCGGCTCGCCGACAAGCCTTTCCTGCGCGAACTCACGCTGCGCCTGCCACGCTCGATGTGGCCGATTCCCAAGGCCTACGGCCATGTCTTCGCATTCACCGAGGACGGCAAAGTCGTTGCCGACCTTCAGGACCCGGCCGGCACCTACCCGGATACCGTTTCCGTCACCGAAACCCCCGACCGCCTTTACATCCAGAGCCTGCATGCGAAAGGCATCGGCTGGCTGCCCCGGCCTTAGGCTGCCCAGCGCGGGACCCCTGGCGACCGGGCGCGGTGACACGAGTTTCCGCCTTCATGCCCAATGCTAGAATGCGTGCTCCCACCCCGTCCTAAGCCCATGCGCCAACTGATACTCGATCTGCTGCCGGCAAGCCCGCCGACGCTCGACAACTTCGTCGCCGGCGGCAACGGGGAAACCGTCGCCGCCCTGACTGGCTGGCTGGCGGGCACCCCGGGCGACACGTCCTTCTGCCTGTGGGGCAAAGCCGGTTCGGGCTGCTCGCACCTGCTGCTGGCCAGCGGCTTCGCCTATGCCGATGCCGCCCTCGACCCGACGCTGGCCAGCGCCCCGGAAAGCGAACAACTGGCCGTCGACCACGTCGACCGCCTCGACGACACGGGCCAGGTCGCCCTCTTCAACCGCTTCAACCGGCTGAAAATGGGCTGCGGGCAACTGTTGACCGCAGCCGGCCAGCCGCCGGCCCATCTCGAACTGCGCGAAGACCTGCGCACCCGCCTCGGGTCCGGGCTGATCTATCGCCTGCAACCGCTGTCCGATGGCGAAAAGGCCGCCGCCCTCGCCGCCCAGGCCAGGGAACGTGCCCTTAAACTGACCCCGGAGATCATCGACTACCTGATGCGCCACGCGCCGCGCGACATGCGCACCCTGTCGTCCTTCATCGTCGCCCTCGACCGTTACACGCTGGAACACAAGCGCGCAGTCACCCTGCCGCTGCTGCGCGAACTGCTCAACGAAACCCTGCCGCTGGACTTGACCCCATGAACCTCGCCCTCTTCGACCTTGACAATACCCTCATCGCCGGCGACTCCGATTTCGAGTGGGCGCAATTCCTGATCAGCAAAGGCGTCGTCGACCGCGAGATACAGGAAACCAGGAACATCGGGTTCTACGAGCAGTACACGGCCGGCACCCTGGACATCAAGGAGTTTCTCGCCTTCCAGCTCGCGCCCCTGACCCGCCATGCGCGCCCGGAACTCGATGCCTGGCATCGCGAGTTCATGGACCGCCACATCCGTCCGCTGATCGGCGACAAGGCCCGCCAGCTGGTTAACCAGCATCTGGCCGGCGGCGATCTGTGCGCCGTCGTCACCGCCACCAACAGCTTCGTCACCGGCGCGATCGTCCGCGAATTCGGCATCCCGCACCTGATCGGCACGGTGGCTGCGGTCGACGTCGCCAGCGGGGCATTTTCCGGCAGTCCACGCGGTACGCCCTCCTTCCGCGACGGCAAGATCGAGCGCGTCGAAAGCTGGCTGGAGTCGCTCGGTCTCTGGTGGGGCAGCTTCACCGGGAGCTGGTTCTACAGCGACTCGCACAACGACCTGCCGCTGATGGGCAAGGTCCTGACGCCGGTGGCGGTCGACCCGGACGACAAACTGCACCGGCACAGTAGTGAAATGGGCTGGAAAATCATCACTTTGCGGTAGAATTCCCGCTTTTCTGCAGCGCCCTGTGCGCTCCCTGAACGGTAATTCGTGATCCGCAAACTCATTTCCCGCGTCTTCGGCGGCAAGAAGGCCACCGCCAGCCACCATGAACCGGCGGTCATTCCCGTTTCGATCCACGGCATCACCCGCGACCGCATCAGCACCGGCAGCCGCCGTGTCTGCGAGGGACTGCAGCAACAGGGCCACAAGGCCTTCGTCGTCGGCGGCGCCGTGCGCGACCTGCTGATCGGCGCCGAGCCCAAGGATTTCGACGTCGCCACCGACGCCACGCCGGAAGATATCCGCCGTGCCTTCCGCCGCTCGCGCATCATCGGCCGCCGCTTCCAGATCGTCCATGTGATGATGGGACAGGAGACGATTGAGGTCACCACTTTCCGCGGCACCCTTGACGCCAACACGAAAAAGGACGAGCACGGCCGCGTGCTGCACGACAACGTCTTCGGCAGCCAGTCGGAAGACGCGGCGCGCCGCGATTTCACCGCCAACGCGCTCTACTACGACCCGACCACCGAAGCGGTGATCGACTACCATCACGGCGTCGGCGATCTCAAGCAGAAGACCCTGCGCATGATCGGCGAGCCACGCGCCCGCTACCGTGAAGACCCGGTGCGCATGCTGCGTGCCGTGCGCCTCGCCGCCAAGCTGGGCCTGCTGATCGACCCGGCGGCGAGCAAGCCGATCCGCGAGATGGCCGAACTGCTGGAAAACGTGCCGCCGGCCCGCCTCTTCGACGAGATGCTCAAGCTGCTGACGTCCGGCCACTCGGTCAAGTGCATCACGCAATTGCGCGACGAGGGACTGCACCACGGGTTGCTGCCGCTGCTCGATGTCATCCTCGAGCAGCCGATGGGCGAGAAGTTCGTCATGCTAGCGCTGGCCAACACCGACGACCGCGTCCGCCAGGGCAAGGGAATCTCGCCCGGCTTCCTGTTCGCCACGCTGCTCTGGCACGAGGTACTCGCGCACTGGGAAAAGCTCAAGGCCAAGGGCGAATCGAAGATCCCGGCACTCTATCAGGCGATGGACACGGTGCTCGACGTGCAGGGGGAGAAGCTCGCCATTACGCGGCGCATTGCTGGCGACATCAAGGACATCTGGTCCCTGCAGCCGCGCTTCGAGGCACGCGCCGGCAAGCGCCCCTACGCTCTGCTCGAGCAGCCGCGCTTCCGTGCCGGCTACGACTTCCTGCTGCTGCGCGCCGAATCCGGCGAAATCGACGTCGAACTCGGCGAATGGTGGACCTGCTTCCAGGAAGCCGACGGCGAGGAACGCGCGCAGATGCTGATGCCGGAACAGGCAGGCGACAAGAAGCGCCGCCGCCGACGCAAGAAGCCGGCTGCCGACGACGCCGCATGAACACCGCCTTCGTCGCCCTCGGCGCCAACATCGGGGACCCGACGGCTACCGTGCTGGCCGCCTTCGCGGCGCTCGCCAACCTGCCCGAGAGCCGCGTCGCGCGCTGCTCCTCGCTCTATCGCACGGCGCCGGTGGGCCTGCGCAACCAGCCAGATTTCATCAACGCCGTGGCGGTGCTCGAAACCACGCTGCCGCCGGAATCACTGCTCGATGCCCTGCTCGACCTCGAAGCCCGTTTCGGGCGCGTCCGCCGTGACCGCAACGGGCCGCGCACCCTCGACCTCGACCTGCTGCTGTACGACGACATCGAGCTCGAACTGCCGCGTCTGACCCTGCCCCACCCGCGCCTGCACTTGCGCGCCTTCGTCCTCTACCCGCTCGCCGAGGTCGCGCCGGGCATAACCCTGCCGCGGCGCGGCAAGCTTGCCGCCTGGCTGCCGGCAGTCGCCAACCAGGGTATCGCGCGACTATGAACGGCGCTTGACCATCCGTCCGCAGCCCGTTGTATGCTAGACACTTCATTTTTTCCCAACAGACACCGATGTCCGCTCAAAGCATCACCCGCCGCCTGACCCAGTCCGACCTCGCCAAGCTTTATCAGGCCGGCGAGAAGGTCGCCATGTTTACCTGCTACGACGCCAGCTTCGCGCGCCTGCTCGACGGCGCCGGCGTCGACGTGCTGCTGATCGGCGATTCGCTGGGCAACGTGATCCAGGGCCACGACACGACCCTGCCGGTCACCGTTGCCGACATCGCCTACCACGTCGCTGCCGTCAAGCGCGGCTCGGACCGCCCCTTCATCATTGCCGACATGCCCTTCGGCAGCTACCAGGAATCGCCGGAACAGGCTTTCCGCAACGCGGTGACGCTGATGGCGGCCGGCGCGCAGATGGTCAAGCTCGAAGGTGGGCAGGAAATGGCAAAAACGGTCGAATTTCTCGTCCAGCGCGGCATCCCGGTGTGCGCCCACGTCGGCCTGACGCCGCAGTCGGTGCATGCGCTCGGCGGCTACAAGGTGCAGGGCAAGGGCGAAGCGGCCGCGCAGCGCCTGAAGGACGACGCCCTGGCCGTGCAGAAAGCCGGCGCGACGATGATCGTCCTCGAGGCCATCCCGGCCGTGCTGGCCGGCGAAGTCACGGCGCTGCTCAAGATCATCACCATCGGCATCGGTGCCGGCAAGGACTGTTCCGGCCAGGTCATGGTCCTGCACGATGCCTTCGACATCCCGCCGGGCAAGAAGGCCAAGTTCGTCAGGAACTTCTTGGACGGTGCCACCAGCATCCACGATGCCGCCTGCCGTGCCGTCGCCGCCGTCAAGGATGGCAGCTACCCCGGCCCCGAGCACACCTACGCCGGCTGATCACCCAGCGAGTCTCACATCATGCAAATCCATTCCAGCATCGCCGAACTGCGGGCGGCGCTCAAGGGGCGCGGCCGCCTCGTCTTCGTGCCGACCATGGGCAACCTCCACGCCGGCCACATCAGCCTGATGGAACAGGCCCGCACCCACGGCGACACCGTGGTCGCCTCGATCTTCGTCAATCGCCTGCAATTCGGCCCGAACGAGGATTTCGACAAGTACCCGCGCACTTTCCAGGCCGACTGCGACAAGCTCGCCGCCGCCGGCGTCGGCGTGCTGTTCGCGCCGACCGAGGCCGACCTTTACCCCGAGCCGCAAGCGTATGTGGTCGAGCCGCCGGCGATTCAGCACCAGCTTGATGGCGAGTTCCGCCCCGGCCATTTCCGCGGCGTCGCCACCGTGGTGCTCAAGCTGTTCAATTGCGTGCAGCCGCAGGCAGCCATCTTCGGCATGAAGGATTACCAGCAGTTGATGGTCATCCGCAACATGACCCGCCAGTTCGCGCTGCCGATCACCATCATCGGCGGCCAGACCGTCCGCGCCGACGACGGCCTCGCGCTGTCTTCGCGCAACGGCTACCTGAGCCCGGCCGAGCGCGCCGAAGCGCCGCGCCTCTACCGCGAGCTGACGCGCATTCGCGATGCGATCCGCGGTGGTGAAACGGACATCGCCCGCCTGGAAAACGACGCCGTGCGCGCGTTGACCGCAGCCGGCTGGAAGACCGATTATGTTGCAGTGCGGCAGCAGGCCGACCTGGCCGTTCCGGCAGGCCTCACTGCCCCGCTGGTGGCACTCGCCGCCAGCCGCCTGGGAAGCACGCGGCTCATTGATAACATTGAGATTTGATGCACCTTTTCAGGGCGCAAAAAGACCGTTGACAGGGGGCCTGTAGTGGCTACAATTCGCTTCCCCCAACCTTCTGGATGAGTGAAACCATGCAGAGAACGATGCTGAAATCCAAGCTGCACCGCGTGACCACCACCCACGCCGACCTGCACTACGAGGGTTCCTGCGCCATCGATGAAGACCTGCTCGAAGCGGCGAACATCAAGGAATACGAACAGATCGACATCTGGAACGTAAACAATGGCGAGCGTTTCACCACCTACGCGATCCGCGCCGAGCGCGGCTCGGGCGTCATCTCGGTGAATGGATCGGCGGCCCGCCGTGCGGCGCCCGGCGACGTCCTGATCATCGCCACCTTTGCGGTCTACAACGAACTCGAACTGGCCAAGTACGAGCCTGAGTTGATCTACGTGGACTCGCAGAACCGCATCACCCGCCGCGGCCACAAGATCCCGGTGCAAGCCGCAGCCTGAACGGCAGCCTCACCCGGCACACGAAAAACCCGCTCCGGCGGGTTTTTCGTTTTCTCCGGCTCAATCGCCGCCGGCCTCGCCCTTCGCCTTGCGGCTGCGCGCCGGACGCCGCCCCGGCTTGCTTTTGGCCGCGACCGGCGGCGCTTCAGGCGTCACCGGGGCAGCAACCGCCGGCGGCA
>ERZ724517.1988-NODE-1988-length-10991-cov-5.630486_pt1 | contig 10991 bp, 8 predicted proteins | sample MGYA00376050_ERZ724517 | MGnify/ENA primary metagenome ERZ724517 (study PRJEB28724, sample SAMN07190886) | activated sludge metagenome | isolation source: activated sludge of sewage treatment plant in Hong Hong | place: USA: Christiansburg, Virginia | collected... | reverse complement strand
TTTTGATTTATATTTTAATATAGGCCCGCTTCGTTTTTCAATGACTTCTTTTAGCTTTGCGGCTGTGTCAAAATCTTCGATTTTTAGAGCTGCTTGCAATTTTGAATCTAATTCTGAATTTGTGAACTGACTATAGTCTTCTGTTTTTCCATTATTTAGTGAAGAGTTCAACACATTGTTAGAAGATACGATTGTTTGCCCCTTTTTTTTTCGAGTGTCAATTAAGCTATAATCTGATGGTATACTTGTGTTAAAAATGTCTTCATCAAGTGTCTCTTCTGTAATATTTAAGACGGTAGTTATGATAGTTCCCATAGTTGGAGTAACAGTTTCTGATTCAAAAAATAGAGGATAATCAATTGTTTTTCCGTTAAAATCTACTAGTGTTTTTAATAAATAATTTAAATCAGCGTAACCTGTTACTTTTGTTTCTTTTCCATTTATGGTTGATGTTAAAACTATTTTTTGGCATTTATGGTTAAAAATAGTTTTATAATCCTCAAATTTTTCTATTCTTTCATTTGGTCTTTCGATTAAGTCTACATCTGAAAGAGTAGCTGACTTTGATTTTAATTTAGGCATATTCATTAACATTACTCTTTCTCGTTTATCTAAATCAACAATTGAAATACTTGTAAATTGACTAGCCCCAGTTAATAAGTCGTAATCTGTTCTTACTTTATTGTTTTTATAATAAAAATTCATAATCAAGTTATTTGCACTCTTACTGGTGTAAACACTCTCTTGAGTTATTTTTCCTTCAAAATACGTTTGACTAAACACCGATTCAACTGTAATTACAATTAAATATAAAACAAAAAAATATTTATTTAAATTCATTTGGTATTTTTTTATATACCTATTTATAGGTATTTCGAATGAATTGAAAATAAAAAGGTCACCTCTAATAGAGGTGATCCTTTTTATTAATTAATTATAAATGTTTATTGATTACCACCAACCATTTACGTTGTATGTAACCGATTTTGGTTGTCCATTACCATAAGCAACACCAACATCTCTGTAAGCTTTAATTAACTCACTTGTTTGTTGTTGTTCTTTCATCACATAATTCCACTCACGTTTATCAACTTCTAAAACACGTTTTTGAATCTTCGCAGAAAGTGCTTTTGCTTCGCCATAACAAGCTGCTTGTGGTTCAATACCAGCTAAAATTGCTCCCGCAGCAGCAGCAGCATCGTAACCTTGACTAGCATTCCAAGTATTCGTAGCTTCTGCTAATTTTAATTTACAATCTCTATCTATTTTTTGTTTATAGATAGGTGCAATAGCTGCTAAACATTTATCATAACATGTTTTACATACGTCAGGAACAGAAGATAATTTATAAATAGCTTCTTCCAATTGATTTTGTGTCGCTAAAGATTTAGCATCTTTGATGATAAAATCACATTTAGATTCATAGTATTTAATTATTTTTTGTTTGCCTTCTTCAATAAAAGCAGCATAAGACGGATCATTTGTTTTGATTTGTTTAATCGCTTCAATATAAGCTTTGGTTTCGTTTGTACCTACACCTTTTACTTGAACAGATTTACTAGCAAATTTAGTTCCTTCAATACCGTCACCGATATAGAAAGTAACTTCTAATCCAAGCGCAGTCATAGGTGGAGCTGTAGCCGTTAAATCCTTAGTTAACGTTACAATATTAGCTGTAATGATAAAACGCTCATTTGCAGCGCTACCACCCATACCATTTGCAGTAACAATTTGACTTAACTTGTTAGTTAACATAGTTCTAGCAGCGTCCGACATTTTATCTACTTGTTGTGGCACATAAGCGGCCAAAACAATACGTCCCATATCCTCTGCCTTAGCTTGAGAAAAGCCATTATAACCTAAAATTACAAAGGCTAATAAAGCAGCAATTTTTTTATTAATATTTTTCATCTTATATTTTTTATAGATTATTTTTCACCTAAAACAATAACTGCTTGGCCTAAACCTTTAGTCATTAATTTATTTACAATTGAATACGGAGCTGCTGATAAATATTTTTGTAAGCCTTTTACAAATTGTCTTGCATCTACTGCTTTTCCACCTTCATCAAATAAAGGAATACGAACTTGTTCAAATAACATCATGTTTTCAGTTGCATCAGTTGTACTGAATCTTCCTTTAACTGTATTGTTTTTTAACCACTCTTCAATAATATCACCTAATTCTTTCCCAGCAAAATCTTTTTCTAAATCACCATCCCAAGAATCAAATTTCTTAACACGAATAATAATTTCACGACCATTAGCAAACATATCATCAAAATGAGCTTGCAATGAACTATTAAATTTATCTAAGTGAGCTAAAACTGCTTCTTCTAATAATACTGGAGTTTCAGCTGAAAAAGATGGAGCACCTGTACCACCTGCTTCAGCAATTTGCTTATCAGTATATGCGTCTAATCCTTGTAAAACGAAAGTAATTGATTTTTTAGGACCAGTTGTATTTACTTTCCAAGTTAATTGCATAATGATATCAGCTTTAGCTGTTTTCTTTAATTTATCAACTGGACTCTCAGCAACAGCTGCACCACTTTTAGATGTTAACATCGCATTTTCAGCGCTTTCAGATTCTAGAGTTTTAATAGCAGATTCTAAGTTTTTCAAAGGAAACCCTCTGTCTGCCATCATACCATTTATTTTACTAATGACAGATAATAAATCTGTATTTTCTTGAAGTGCTTTCTTGTAATCAGGAATTTTAACTTTTGTTCCTTGATTATCAAATTCCATGAAGTAACCATTCATGATACACCAGTTGTCGCTAGGAACAACCATAATCGTTGGTTTTTTAGCTTGTCCAAATGCTACATTCATTCCGAATAAGCATAAGCAGCTTAAAGCAAGTATTAACTTTTTCATATTGTATTTTTGTTTTATTGTTGTTTTAAAATATTATCAGTAATTAATTGTTTTTTTAACTCAGCTCTTTTTACAGTTACTACAACACCATATTGCGTTCCGTCTGTAGCTGACTTACGGTCTTTTGCTCCCATTTTTATGGTTTCATCTTTCATAGAGATGAAATTTTTGTAGGCACCCCCATCAGCAAAAAATTTATTGAAGTAATCTTCATATTTTTCTTGCGCATTCACTTCGTTAACAAGGGGCTTTTGGTTGCACTCATCTTTTCCACTTCTGATGCCTTTAAATAAAACATCTCTAACAGCCGTTTTTTTTGCTTGTTCTACAGCATCTATTCTTCCATTGCCAAATCCCCAAGCCTTTACTGTTTGAGAACCATCCATTTCAACTCCTAAACATTCTGTTTCTTTAGCATAGTTTCCTGAAATGTTTTTTTGAGCATGTTGTGCAAGACTTATATTTGTCGTTAAAACAAATGCTGCCATTAATGTGATTATTTTTTTCATGATATTTTCTGTTTAAATTAAATGCAACTAGAACTCGTTATTAGAATCCAGAAGATAAGCCTCTGATAATTCCCGCAGCCTCTAAATCTTTTCTTAAAAGATCATACATTACAGAAACAACTACCCCTACTTTGTATTCTTTGCCAACTTTCATTCTATCTTCAGCAGCAACAGCGCCATCTCCAGAAACAGAAACGAATTTCATGTATTTTCCACCATCAGCAAAAAAAGAATCAAAAAATTCAGCTTTTTCTTGCTCAAGTGCAGGACTGCTGGCTAATGGCTTTTGTGTTGGACAACCAGTAGCACTATTTCCATTATAACCTTGGAATATAACGGCGTGAATTGCATTTTTTTTAGCTTGTTCAATCGCTACATCAGCTTTTTTAGAATAAGAAAACACTTTAATTAACTTTGTTCCTTCGTTACCAACGCCAACACATTGTACTTCATAACGCCATAATTTAGTGTCTTTATCTGCTTTTTTACCTGCTTGAGCAGTAGCATTTTGTGAAGAGAAAATAGATACAACTAATGTTGCTACTACTAATAATGATTTAATTGTTTTTTTCATTTTCGATTATTTTATTGAGTTTATAATTTCTGGCACTTTATAAGCAATATCTATGCCTTAATAAAATACTTAAGGCATAGATATTATTTTATTTTTGTCTGATTAACATTCCAGAATAATATCCTTTTCCGCCAGAAAAAGTTGTACGATCAAGTGGCGTAGCAGGAGTTACTCCTTCAATTTTAGGCTCATCTTCTGCACCGAAACGGTTATCCCAAATCATTCCTTTTTCAACCTTAATTACTCCTTTTTTCTCGTATTTTGTTTTTCCTGTTTTTTCGTCAAGAACTTGTTCTAAAACTTCAAATTTATCGCCTTCTTCTAAACCTTCTTTTAAACCAATTTTAGCGGTGATAGGGTCACCAGAAAATAATGGTGTTTTAGTTCTAAAGATTTCATACTTTTTTTGAAGTTTTGCAATTACCGCATCAAAGGCATTAATGGTCGCTTTTGCAACTAATTCATCATCTGTTTTTTTAACTACTGCTGATGATAATACATTCGCGTTAGCTTTCTCATCACCAATTAATTCTAAAGTAAATAAGTTTGATTTATCAAATGCGTCTTTTTTTGCTTGATCAAAAGAGTTGTCATCAATCCAATAATTTTGATAAAAAACAGCTTCTATCGAATCATTCCATACTAATTTGTATAAATATGAAGTTGTTTGAACTACATATCCTTTTGCTTGATCCATTGCTGCGCCAGCTGCTTTTCCTGCTAAATTGCCAGCAGCACCAGCTTTTCCACCTATAGCGCCGCCAAGTTTCCCGGCAACAGCACCTGTTTTTTTAGCAGCAGCTGCTAATTCTTCCATACTGATATAGTTGAAACGAGTCACAACCACAAATGTATTACCAATTAACTCAACACCAGCATCTGAAACAGCAGAAAGACCTCTTTTACTTGATTTGGCTGTTGCTATATCTAAAGCAGACGCATCATAAGAACCTCTTTCTCCAATTAATTTCATATCAAAAGTACCTTTTGCAGAACGGTTAAACCATTTTGCAACTAAGTTTTTTGCAATGTCATTTGTTGTAAAGTATTTATCAAATTTAATTGGCAAATCTTTCGTGTTAGTTGTATCAACTAAGCCTCCAGTAGCACTACTTGCTATACCTTTAGAAATTGAACCAGCTTTACTTTCTTTTTTTGCGGTTTCTTTTCTATCAGCATCTGTGATAACGATTGCAGCTGGATCAAAACTTCTGTCCTTTAACGAATGATCGTTAAATTTTTCAGGAATTGGCATTCCTTTAAATGTTTTCTTAATTAAATCAGCATTTACTAGACCTTTATCGTCTAGCATAATCATGTGTAATGAGCTTCTTCTGTACTTTACTTGAGCAGGTGCAACCTGCGCCTCTAAAGCGATAGAACCTAATAGCATTAGGCTTAAAAATGGAATTTTAATTGACTTCATATATTTTGTTTAGTTTATGACGTTAAATTTAACATAATTTATAACACCAGAAATACTACAAAAATCATATCGAAGCATATATAGAATTAGTCTTAATAAAATCGCAGTTAATCAAAAACTAACTAATATATATCTAAACTATAAGTATTTGATTTTTAATAATTTAAACGTATTTAGTTTAACTAACGCCAGAAGTCAATTTCCAATATAGTTAAGAATTTGTTAATAATATTATAAAACAAAAAAGCCATCTGCTTGTGAACAAATGGCTGATAATGAAAATTTCGAATGACTTATAACCTAATTCCAATTATTAACAAATCATCTACCTGTTCTGTATTGCCTTGCCATGAGTTGAAAAAACTTACAAGGGCTAATTGTTGCTCATGCATCGACTTATCTTTGATGGACATTATAAACTCTCTAAAGCGCTTAGTAGTCATTTTCTTTTGTTTATCGCCGCCAAACTGATCGGCATAACCATCCGAAAATAAATAAATCGTATCTCCTTTTGCAAGGCTTATTTCGTGTTCATCAAACTCAAAATTATCTTCCGTAAAACCCGCAATGGCTGTTTTAGTGGCTTTAATTTCTTCAATAATACTAGAGTCTTTTTTCAAAATCCATAAAGGGCGGTTTGCAGCCGAATATGTAACAGTAGTTCCATTAATTCTAACCAAAGCAATATCCATTCCGTCTTTGGTGCCATCAATATGATTTTGCCGCAAAGTATCTTTCACACCATTATTCAAATGCTTTAATATGCTAGATGGAGAATTTGAAATGGTATTAGCAATTTTAAGCTCTTTAGAGCCTACCAAACTCATAAACGCTCCAGGTACACCATGACCTGTACAATCAGCTGCCGCTATAAATACATCCTTATTGACTTTATTAAAATAATAAAAATCGCCACTAACAATATCTTTGGGTTGATATAAAATAAAGAACTCACTTAGACTTTGTTTAATATCATTCAAATCGGGAAGAATAGCAGTTTGAATACGTTTGGAGTAATTGATGCTATCAGTGATTTCTTGTTTTTGGTGTTCAAGAATTGATTTTTGTTCGGTGATGAGTTTGTTTTGTTTTTTGTTTTTTTGGAGATTAAGAAAAATTAAAAAGGCAACTACCAAAACAAACCCTGCAAAAACTCCAAATAATAATTTTTGAAATTTTTCTTTTTCAATGGTAGCTTTTCTGGTAATCTCTTGTTTTTCAAAATTTTGTTTTTCTAATTCCTTTTCTCTTTTTGTTTTTAAAAGCTCGTAATTGCTAAGTTCTCTGTTTTTATTTAACAATTCAATTTCTTGTTTCTTTGAATTGTTTTCTAGCTGAGAAATAGTTATTTCTTTACTTTTCAAAATCAATTCTGACTGAGCTTTCAATAAATTATCTCTTCTGAAAATGTTATTATTTTCATTATTTACATACTCAATTAATGATTGTTCTATGGCTTCTTTAGCAGTTTTATCAGCAAAAGAATTTGTTGCCACATTCTTACTCTTATCATACGATAAATAGTAATCTGTTTTTTTTCCATCTTTAAAATATTGAGTTTCACCTATTTTCTTGCCTAGTTCATTAAATTGTATGTGTGGACCATTTTCTTTACCTTCTTCAAAGGAGCCTATTTCCGCAATAATACCATTTTCATAGTAGTATCTTTGTAAACCAACTCGCTTCCCTTTACTATCAAAATTAAAGTTATGTGCAACCTGACCATTTTTATAATATAAACTATAACTACCAACCCAACGATTACCTATCCAATATCCTGATTCAGATAATGTACCGTTTTCAAGAAAAATTTGACATAACCCTCTTGCGTGACCATCTCTATATTCAAGCTTACTTTTAATGTTACCATTACCATAATATTCAATTACTAGCCCGCTAAATATTGAGTCGATTGTGTTCTGAGAAAAAATCAAATTACATATACTCAGAAAAAATATTACTATACCTAGTTGGAATCTGTTTTTCTTAAAGAACATCTTGAAGGCTTAAAAAATTGTTTACTAATATCAAATATAACCAATTAACTAAAACAAAAAAGCCATCCTCAATGAAGAGAATGGCTTTCTATTATTGTGAATAAAAGCTTACGCTTTATTTTCTTCAGCAGCAGCTTCTGGTTTAGCAATTAGTGCCTTACGAGATAATTTTGCTTTTCCGTTTTTTGGATCTGTTCCAATGTATTTCACATTAACCATATCTCCTTCTTTTACTAATCCTTCTAAAGAATCAATACGTTTCCAGTCGTACTCGCTAATGTGTAATAAACCTTCTTTACCTGGCATAAATTCAACAAATGCACCATAAGGCATAATTGATTTTACTTTTGCTTCGTAAGTTTCTCCTACTTCTGGTATAGCTACAATTGCTTTAATACGAGCAACCGCTGCTTTTAAGTCTTCTAATTTCTCAGCAAATATTTCAACTCTTCCACTGTTATCCACTTCAGTAATTGAAATAGTAGCACCAGTTTTCTTTTGGATATCTTGAATTACTTTTCCTCCAGGTCCGATAATCGCACCAATAAATTCTTGAGGTATAATGATTACTTCAAAACGTGGTACGTTTTCGTTATAATCAGCACGAGGAGCATCAATTGTTTTCATGATCTCACCCATAATGTGTAAACGGCCTTCACGAGCTTGCGCTAACGCTTTTTCCATTACTTCATAAGGTAAGCCATTAACTTTTAAATCCATTTGCACAGCTGTGATACCATCTTTAGTTCCACAGATTTTAAAATCCATATCACCTAAATGATCTTCATCACCTAAGATATCAGATAATACAGCGTATTGCCCTTTATCGTTAGTAATTAAACCCATGGCAATACCAGTAACTGGTTTAGCAATCTTTACACCTGCATCCATTAAGGCTAATGTACCAGCACAAACTGTAGCCATAGATGAAGAACCGTTAGATTCTAAAATATCAGAAACCACACGAACTGTATAAGGTGTATCAGTTGGTACAACTTTAGACAATGCACGCATTGCTAAATTACCATGTCCAACTTCTCTACGACCTACACCACGGTTAGGTTTTGCTTCACCAGTTGAGAAACCAGGGAAGTTATAATGTAAAATAAATTTAGTTTCTCCACGGTAAAATGCACCATCAATTAATTGAGCATCTTTTCCTGTACCTAAAGTAACTGTAGTTAACGATTGAGTTTCTCCACGTTGGAAGATAGCTGAACCGTGAGCTGCAGGTAAATACCCTACTTCACTCCAGATAGGACGAATTTGATTTGTTTTACGACCATCTAAACGAATTTGTGTATCTAATGTAGCTTGACGAACTGCATCGTATTCTACATCATGATAATATTTATTAATTAAAGCTTCTCTATCTTTTAATTCATCTGCAGTATAGGTTGCTTTGTATTCAGTTAAAACTGCTTTAAAAGCAACTTTACGTTCGTTTTTGTTTGGATTACCTTGTTTTGCTACAGCATATACTTTATCGTAAGTAGCTTTATGAACTGCTTCTTTTAAAGCTGGATCATTTAATTCGTGGCAATATTCACGTTTTGGTTTTAAGCCTGCTTTAATAGCAAATTCCTTAATTGCATTAATTTGAACTTTAATGGCTTCGTGAGCAAATTTAATAGCCTCTAACATTTCTGCTTCAGATACTTCGCTCATTTCACCTTCTACCATGGAGATATCTGTTTCAGTAGCTGCCACAATCATTTCTAATGTTGCCGTTGGTAAAATATCAGCATCAGGATTGATACATAATTTACCATCAATTTTTGCTACACGAACTTCTGAAATAATTCCGTTGAATGGAATATCAGAAACTGCTACTGCTGCACAAGCTGCTAATCCTACTAATGCATCTGGCATTGTTTTTTTGTCAGATGAAATTAATGATAACATGATTTGTGTATCAGCATGGTAATCATCTGGAAATTGAGGACGCATTGCTCTATCAACAATACGAGAAATTAATACTTCGTAATCAGATAATTTTGCTTCACGACGGAAGAATCCGCCAGGAAAACGGCCTGTAGCCGCATATTTTTCTTGATAATCTACTGTTAAAGGTAAAAAATCTACACCTTCTTTTGCTTCTTTGTTACTTACTACAGTTGCTAAAATCATGGTTGCACCTAATTTTACCACTACTGCTCCATCAGCTTGTTTAGCTAATTTCCCTGTTTCTAGGGTTACAATTCTTCCATCTCCTAGATCGAATGAATGTTGAATTCCAATTTGTGACATCTTGTTTTTTGTTTTGTGTACCAACGTTTTTGGTACGGATTTATATTTGTTTTCTATTTTTCGTCTTAATTTTTGAACCTAAAGTTCATGATGGGTTAAATAAGAAAGGCATTTCGGTTTCCCGAAATGCCCCTTAATATTAACAAGAACTCATAATTACTTACGGATATCTAATACTTTAATAACCGCACGGTAACGCATAATGTCCGTGTTTTTTAAATAATCTAATAATGCACGACGCTTACCTACTAAGTTTAATAAGGCACGTTGTGTTCCAAAATCTTTTTTGTTGTTTTTTAAGTGACCTGTTAAATGGTCTATACGGTGAGTAAATAATGCCACTTGAGATTCAGCTGAACCAGTGTTTTTATCGCTACCACCGTGTTTTTTAAAAATGTCTTTCTTTACTTCTGATGTTAAATACATGTTATTCTTCTTTTATTGTTATCTTTAAATAGGGTTACAAATATAAGACATTTTGTGATACAAACAATAGTTATTCACAATAAATCCACTTTTTTTAAATAAAAACCACTTTTTTGACAATTATTATTTGCTGACGGTGAATTTTTGAGTAATAACGCCTCCTTTATCAAATTTGCAAGTCATAAAATACATACCACTCAATAAATTATCCACCTCTATTGAGTGGACATCTGAACCAACATTACTGAATATTCCAGTGTTCACTTCTTTTCCTGTAATATCTGTAATTACATAATTAATAGTTTGTTGCTCATCCATATCAAATAACACATTAATTATTGAGGATGCTGGATTTGGGTACAACATAAATTTTGTAATTGATTCCGTTTTTTTAATACTTGTTAGGGTGCTATTTACAATAAATCTTTCCTTTACTTGACAACCAAAATCACCATTAAATATCTTAATTGGAATTGCAGGACTTAATTTATTGAATCTAATTACACCCGTTCCAGGATTTACAGTATAATACTGATACGCCCACCATGAAAGGCCGTCGCAGCCATCGTCATCCATTGTAAATTCATAACAGCCGTCAGGTAAGTTAACTGTATCCCGATAAATAGTGCTGTTTGCATTGTTAATTCGGCTTTTGATGATATTACCATTATCATCTTTGAGTGTCCAACGTGATTCATTAAACCCAGGATTAATTGAACTTGTTGCTGCATTTGGGCTGAAAAAAATAATAAACTGACTTTGATAAACCTTTACTGAATTGTATATTGATGTGTATGTATTATTAAAACTATTTTCATCACCATTCGAACTATTTACCATGGCAATCGATACATTAAACTGATTAGTTAAATTACCATTATACAAAGGCATTGTTGGTCCTAATTCAACGATCGTTTCCTCTAAAAAATT
>ERZ724517.1987-NODE-1987-length-10995-cov-4.472303_pt1 | contig 10995 bp, 10 predicted proteins | sample MGYA00376050_ERZ724517 | MGnify/ENA primary metagenome ERZ724517 (study PRJEB28724, sample SAMN07190886) | activated sludge metagenome | isolation source: activated sludge of sewage treatment plant in Hong Hong | place: USA: Christiansburg, Virginia | collected... | reverse complement strand
GATTCCTACAGTATTACTAATAGATGGATATAGGGCGGTTTTTCTATACGATACGTGGCCTGATTATTATGGGCTGTCCAAGATTTTACTAACTTCGCTTGTGTTGTTTGCATGTGGATTTGGGCTTCTTATGCGCTTTGATAGATATTATCCGAGGGTGGTTGGCTGAGATGTCCAGTGATATTGCCTTGAGTTTAATTGATGTTGACTTCAGCTATCATTCGCTAAGAAGGGCAAAGAATGATCCGGCCCAGATCCTGGGCGGCATCAGTTTTGATATTTATAAAGGGGAGGTGTTGGGAATTATTGGCAAAAATGGGGCTGGAAAAAGTACCTTGATGAAAATAATTGCTGGTATTGTAAAGCCAGATAATGGTACGGTAATTTCCCATGTGCGCCGGGTTCAGCTTCTATCCCTGCAAATCGGCTTTATGCAGGAATTGACAGGTAGGGAAAATGCGGTTTTGAGCTCCCTGTTGTTGGGAATGAGTAGGCGGGATATCGAAGAAAAAATTCCGGAGCTAATCAGTTTTTCTGAGTTGGGGGAGTATATTGATAGACCTCTGAATACGTATTCTGCAGGAATGAGAGCCAGGCTTGGTTTCGCGGTAAGTTGCCAAGCTGATCCGGATGTATTGCTGATTGATGAAGCGTTCAGCGTCGGTGATGCGGCATTTAGAAAAAAAAGTAAGGCTGTAATTGAAAAGAGAATGAATACCCAGCGATCTTTTGTGCTGGTTTCACACAATGAAGCAATGCTGCAGGAGTATTGTAAGCGTTGCGTCTGGATTGATAATGGTATTGTCAAAATGGTAGGCGCCACTGAAGCAGTAATTAATGCTTATAGTGCAAGTTAGTGTTATTGGTGAATTTATGTTCAAAAAGGCAAAGAAAAAAATGGTTGATTCCCCTCAGATCTTAGCGGAGGCTAAAGTTTTGAATATGCAATATGGTTCTGATAATACTCCATTTTTTGTACTGGGTTGTGTGCGCTCTGGAACGACTTTGCTTAGAGACATTCTTAAGCTTCATACTCGCCTTGAATCGCCAGAAGAAACGCATTTTTTTCGATGGGCAGATCCTTACGCCAGTCCTCGCTACGAAAGAAATTATGTTGGCGTAAAGCTTTTTAAGAATCATCAGGAAATAGATGGGGTAAGTGAGTCTGAGTTTCATGCATCACGTTTTTTTGCCAGAAACAGGAGAGATATTTCAGACTTTTACGGAAAGTTTTTTCTTGAAGCTAAAAATAATGTTGATGGCAGATGGTTTGATAAGACCCCCCAGAATGTTTATGGAATTCTTCTGCTTGGGTATATGTATCCCAATGCCAAATTTCTTCATATCTACCGTAACCCTCTTAATGTTGTATCTAGCCTTAAAGAAGGGCGGGTTATGGCCAAGCATGAGGTAAAGGGAGGTATAAATTATTGGTTGGAATCAATGATCATGATCAATGAGTACAAAAAAATTCCTGGAGGAAAAGAGCGGTTTTTGGAAATAAAATACGAGGATCTTGTTTCCGAGCCAAATCCTGAAGTCACTAAAATTCTTGAGTTCATTAACGAAGATCCAGCGTTGATGAATTTTGAAAAAATAAGCACTCATAAAGAAAAAGATAAATATAAAAAGATTCTTACTGAGCCTGAAATTTCTTATGTTAAAAAATTGTGCGAGCCTTTTTATACCCAATATGGCTACAAATAACATATTGATATGAGTGAAAAAGCCAGAAATAAAATTGTATTTATTCTCGGGATGCACCGCAGCGGTACATCGCTGACTGCGGAAATCGTACACTCTCTTGGTTTCGCTGTTCCCGGCACTTCTCTTGATGCGATTGATTCTGTAAACGCCCATGGTTTTTGGGAATCCAGGGAGGTGGTTGATATCAATGAGAGGATTTTATCTGCCGCTCAGCTTAAGTGGTATCACATATGCCCAGTTGGGCATGTTTTTAGTAATTTGAGTGATGCTCAGGATTTTTCAGCTGAAATATCTGCTTTTATTAAAGCAGAATCGGATCTGCGTGGGGATTTGGTTATAAAAGACCCTAGAATTTGTCTTGTATGGCCATTGTGGTTTTCTGCCATTGATGAGTCTGAGTTTGATGTAAAGGTTGTTTTTGTTAATAGGCAGCCTTCATCTATAGCTTCATCGATTAGAATTCGAGATGGTTTTTCTTCTTTTTCCAGCCATCTTCTCTGGCTTTATTATTTATTTTCAGTGTTCGGGCAGAATAATTTTCCTCGAGTTCTTTTTTTAAATTATGAGGATATTCTAATTGATGAAAGCCTAGGGCGTGGGATTTCGGATTTTCTTGAGGCTCCTGCTATCGATAGGGTTACTTGGGACAAGATGGTTGATTCTGGACTGCAAAGAAATGTGAGTAAAGATTTTTTTGGCAGCAGTTTGATTTTTGATTTGGAGAGAAGAGTGCATGGATCTTTTTTGCATGGAAGTATATATGAGGATTTTGAGTTTATAGCTAATGAAAGCAAAGAGTTCGAAAGTTTTATTTTTAATTCTTCTGACTTGATATTTTCATTAAACGAATCAAATAACTGCATTGTCGAGTCAAGATCTGATTTGATTTTGATGGGTAGTATGCATTCTGATGCTTTGAGGGTTATTGAGGAGAAAGACTTTGCAATTTTTGAGAATAGTGCATATATCGATAGTTGCCATGCAAGAATTGCAGAGCTGGATTATTGCGTTCTAGAGCTTGGGGCTGCAAATGCAAGAGCGGCATTGCTTGAAGAGCAGTTGTCTATTCTGGGTGAGGGGCTTGCAAGAAACTCTATCTATATTTCTGAGTGCGAGGCGCGGATTTTTGATCTTGAATTTTCTATGTCAGAATTTGTGGCATTGCGTGCTCGATTGGAAGACGTCGAGATTATTTTACGTCAAAAAGAAGATGGTGAAGCTCGTAATGCAGAGTATATTGCTTCTGCGGAGGCTCGCATAGAAGAGCTTCATTTTGCCATGCGTGATTTTGAAGATCTTCGGGAAAGAATTAAAGAAGTTGAATCTGTTTTGCGGCAGAAAGAAGAGGATGAGTTTCGCAATGCTGAGTATATTGCTTCTGCAGAAGCCCGTATTGCGGAGCTGCATTTTTCAATGCATGAGTTTGAAGCTCTCAGAGATAGAATAAAAGAAGTAGAGCTGGTATTGAAGGAAAAGGAGTTTTATGAAAACCAAAACGCTGAGTACATTTCTAGATGCCATCTAAGAATTCATGAATTAGAAGATATTTTTTCCCAGCAGCGGAATAATTATTTGTCTGCCTTGAATACAATAAGCCAATCTGAAAAGAAGCTTGCTAGTAGAAATGCAGAGTTTTTTTCTGTTATGGATGAGCTATCTGATTTAAGCAGTCGTCTTGAAAGCTTATTGTCCTGGCGAATCGTAAGGATTCTTGATCGTCATTTATCTAAAAAGGGTGAGCAAAGTGATTGACGTTATTATTCCCGTTTACGACGGGTTTGAAGAAACCAGAAGATGCATTGAGTCTGTTCTGGATAATAAAAATTCAAGGAATTTCAATATTCTGGTTATTGAGGATTTTTCACCTAATCCGTTGATCAAGTCATATTTGCAAGAGCTTGCTTCAAAGAAGCTCATTGAGCTGTTAGTTAATGAGAAAAATCTGGGCTTTGTTGCCACTGTAAATCGCGGCATGTCATTACATCCTGATCGCGATGTTTTATTGCTAAACAGTGATACTGTTGTTGCAAATAACTGGCTTGACCGGATTCTGGAGCATGCAGATCAGGATGCGTCTATTGCAACGATTACTCCATTTTCGAATAATGCTGAAATATGTAGTTTTCCACGTTACTGCCAACCTAATCCACTTTTTGATGGTAAATCTGTCGCAGAGGTTGATGCTGTATTTGCCTTATTGCCTATGCGACAAATTGACGTTCCCACTGGCGTGGGTTTTTGTATGTATGTTCGGAGAGAAGCGCTGGATGAAGTGGGGCTTTTTGATGAGAAAACGTTTGGTCGTGGCTATGGTGAAGAAAATGATTTTTGCATGCGTGCTTCATCGCTTGGATGGCGTAATGTCACGTGCAGTAATGTTTTTGTGTTCCACGACGGTGGTGTGAGTTTTTCTACAGAAAAAGCTGAAAGGGTCCAGCATGCAATGACTGTGCTGGACAAAAAATACCCTTCTTATCATAGATTAGTGCATGAGCATCTTCAAAAAGACCCAGAGAGGCCTTTCAGGGTGTTGGCGCAACTTCATATGATGCGGCAATCAAACAGGCCAAAATATCTTTTCGTAGCCCACAGGCTTGGTGGTGGGGTTATCAAGCATCTGCAGGAATTGGCCGAGCATGTGATTGGTGATGCAGATTTCTTGTTTCTAAAGCCAGCGGAAGGAAATTACGTTGAGCTTGGGTGTCATTATGGGAGTTACCATTGGTCGCTATTTTTTGATCTTGATAACGAATATCAAAAGTTACTTGATCTACTTTGCTCTCTGAATGTCGAGCGTATTCATTTACATCATGTTATGGGGGTATCAGATGATGTGTTGTCATTGCTTGATGAGCTTTCCGTGCCATACGATGTAACTTTGCATGACTATTACTTTGTTAATGCCAATCCTACATTGACTGACCGCCATGGCATATTTGCAGAATCAATAGATACGCGGGATTCTTTGTGTGCAGAGAGCTACCCGATACCGTTTCAGATGAGTGTAAAGGAGTGGAGGGAAAAATATTGCGAGTTGCTATCAAAAGCGGACAGAATTTTTTCACCTACCGCCCGTTGTAAAGCCGTGCATCTTGAATATTTCCCTGAATTGTCAATTGAAGTGGCTTACCACCCTGAGTGGGAGCAATCGCATCCATATGCCCAGCCATCTGTACCTTTGATGAGCAGCAATGATCGCCTGAAAGTTCTGGTAATAGGCGCAATGAGCCGTGAAAAAGGCGCTGATGTTCTGGAGCGTACAGCCACTTACCGTGATCCCCTCAATAGACTCGAATACCATTTACTGGGCTATGCTTACAGGCCGTTAGCTCCGGATGTTGTTCAGCATGGCCCTTATGATGATGAGAATCTTGATGCGCTGATTGCTGAATTGAAACCCCACATCATCTGGTTTCCTGCGCAGTGGCATGAAACTTACTGCTATACCTTGAGCGCGGCTTTGCGCAGCGGGTTGCCGATTCTTGCCAGCGATCTTGGTTCTTTTCCAGAAAGGCTAGAAGGGAGGCCGCTAAGTTTTATCAAACCCTGGCGCTCTACGCCTATCGAGTGGAATGATACGTTACTGCAAATTCGTGATGTGTTATTGGCCAACCAGAATCAGGAAGCTGAGATGGCGGGCTGGCAGCAGATGCCATTAGATGGCTGTGATTTCCTTTACAGTCAAAATTATGTTCTGAAGAATGAGGCGTTTTGTGTGTCGGACAAACCGCTCCCGACAATTGAGCGTTTGTCGGTCTGGAGTCATCCGCCTAAACCTGATGGACTGATGGGTATATCTGTCCGTGAAAAAATACTTTATATCTTGCACCGTTTGCGGGAAATGCCCGGTCTGCACCATTTGCTGCGTATTATCCCGCATCATTGGCAACGCAAGGTGAAGCGATGGTTCAGTCATCGCCCAATACACGACGTTATTGGTGATCAGGCAGTTCGCTGATATCTTTCCAGATGGTTTTGTGTGGACTGGCATCTTCTCCTTCTGGACGTCCATTGGTGTAATAGTAAAGCGCAATGGATTTGCGGGTATTTTCTTGGGGGCAGTTGAGTGGATGTGGATGGCCGTGAAAACTGTCTCGTGTTGTTGTAAAAATTACGCAGCGGCCACCTATGGGGGAAATACTCTTTTCGAGGCGGCTCATATCCCGAGCCCATAACTCCAGGTCTCCTCCCCATTCTTCTTGCCAGCCCGGGTTAAGATAAACAAGAACATTCAGACGTCTATCGAGCTGGAAGTTTGGATGTTTATTAAAGTCGGCATGCACCATAAGGAAGCCGTCCCTTAGCGTCTCGTGGGTACCACCTCCAGCCATGTGGGGATCGGGAATCAGGTGTGTGATACCTGTTAATTTTTCCAGAAATGATAGAAAGGGTGCTGAATTCAATTCCCAGTACAGTTGCCGTATCAGGTGATCTACGCCCGCTTGATTGGACAGCCATCGCTTGTTAGGTTGGGGTAATTTTCCGCTTTCTGTTTTAGCGACATCAGATGTCTGCCCGGGCTTTTCTTTGAGCGCTGGAAACCTGTCTAGTATCTTTTGCACGATGGCGGGTTTTAAAAACTCATCCAGTGCGATATGTGGAAAAGGTGTGGCATTTCTATAAGCGTGCGACGATTGCTCTGCAATTCTGTCCAGATTTTCATAGTCTAGCAATGGGGTGATGCCGACGCTCATGCAGAAACCCCTGTCATTTCAAACTTGTGCTGCCAGTATGAAACTTGCAGGGCTGTGCAGCTTGTAACCACTTCGGTCAACGATTTTGCATTGGTGCTGAATTCAGCATCGCCATTGTTCAGCTGAATGACAAGCACCAGTGCGACGTCCAGACCGGTATCGGGATCGTGCCAGGTCTCGATTTTTGGTTGCTCTGATGGCGCAAACACTATTCGGGTTTGCTTGCAGCGGGTATCAGGCAGCAGGTTATGCAAGCCGGTAATGTTTTCCAGTACGCGCAGCATGATGCCACTCTGTAATTCCCATAAGCACTGCCGGGTAATCGGCATGGCCTTGCGTTGCTGGACAGCAGCGTCGCTGGATGGTGACATCACAACATGGTCGGCAACCAGTGTTTCACGGAGCGCAGACAGGTGTTCAGGGCGTACAAACTGTTCTACGTGCAAAGCCCCACAGGTCATGTCGCTCCCCACGTAATGCCCGCGCAGATGGCCATAGCTGAACAGGGGTTCATACCCGTTGGTCTCACGTATGAGTTGTTCGTCATTAGTCATGCGATAGTGTCCGGCATTTCGTATCCGTAAGCCCCGAGATCCAGCCCCGTCAATTCCTGCAGGCGATGATTGCTGCTGGCGAATTTTCCGGCAAATGCCTCGCTGACAATTTGACGAAAATCATCTTCAAACCAATTATGCGTGAATTCAGGAAGGGGGTTGTTTTTGCTGCGCTTTATCCGTTGACGGCCTCGTTCCTCTGTCGAGGCAAATGGACCCGCATAATTGAACGGGGTAGATAACATAATGTTTTCCAGACGCTGCAAATATAAATTGATCAAGGGCTGGTTTTTGTTAACCCGCTTTCCCCATGGCAATTTTTCAAATGCAGCGGTTGCGGTACAGTTCGCGTGTTGGAGAATCCTGTGTGTGAAATCTCTGGGTTCCTGGATAAATGCTTCATACGGTAATACCAGTACATTTTCAGGTCCAAAAATCTGCTGGTAGTAGGCGGTTGCCAGATCAAACCGCATAAAATCCAGATTGAACTGCGGAGCCATAGAGGTATCTGTGGGATTGAGTAGTCGCTTTATGCTATGTGGCATGCCCCAGACCACCATGGTTTTGTAGAGTGAACGCATTAATTGGCGTTGTTCCCTTACTATCAGCAGAATCCTTGCTTCCGGGAAAAGTTGTTTTACCCTGTCTGCATTTTGCTTGGCGTTATAGCCGCCGCAATAAGGATTTCCTATGAGTGCCTCGGCGCTACAAACAGGAACGAGGTTATTCCTGTCTGGATTATTCTTGAGTGCTTCTTCGATAAAACGAATACAGAGTGACTCATCAAAGCTGAACGGCGCAGGATCTATGAGGCAGATGGTGGTGTGTAGCGAATCCAGAACGTTCAAAAATCCCTGTTCCGGTTTGAATAAGGATTTTTGCATCCAGGATGAAAGCGCCTTGGGAAAACCGATATGTACTAGAGGCGCGGGTAGTCCGTGTACTTGATGATCGAAAGCCATGGCGTTATTGCGGTTGTTGATGAGAAGGGGATAATTTTTCAGCATTATCCAGCTGCTGTTGTTTCTTTTGCTGTTGATGTCGTTCCTGCCTGGCAACCTTTCGCTTCAATTCATGGAACTTGGAAGCGTGTGCATAGAAAGCACGCAATGCTTCGTGCGTGCCAGCATCGCCTTCAAATAGCATTTTAAGTAGGGGATGTGTAAGTTCTGCGCCTCCTGCTTTACGCAAGACACCTAAGCCAAACCCCTGTTTGAATGTGAAGCTGTTGTATTGGGGCGCTATTTCTTCCCAGAATTTCCAGGCTCCAAAATCCATCATGCGCGCTTGAATGTCATGGAACAGGATTACGCCGCCGGGTTTGACTTTCGGGTACCAGTTATTGAAATCCTCTGAAACGGCTTCATAAGTATGCAGACCATCAATATGCACCAGATCAATAGATTCATCGCTGAAGTGGTTCAAGGCGTCATTGAACAGCATTCGCATGAGATAAGAAATGCTGGCATGGTTTTTTCTTGCATGTTGCTGCACGGTTTCAAAAATAGTGTTGTCATACTCGCCGGTGTGTTCATCGCCAGCCCAGGTATCCACTGCATAGCACAGGCCATCAATATTGTTCTCAGCCATGGACTGGCAGAAACAAAAAAACGAAGTCCCATGTTGTGTGCCGAGTTCTACCAACAGTTGTGGTCTAACCGCTGCAACAATGTCATACCCGAAAGGCAGGTGGTCTACCCATGTGCTGAATGCCATGTATTGTGGCGTGAAATTCCGTAGCGATGGTGGCAGGTATGGCTGCATTTCATTTTCCCTGATGCGTATGGTTTTATTAATCGTCAAGTTTGTGTTGAAAAAGATGCTGGTCATCAGGCCAGGGTTGCTGACTGTGGCGCTCCAGTCTACCTAAACGCTTTTTTGCCTTCTGGCTGGCAAACTTCAAAAATCTCTGTGAATGGCTTCCTGCTGCTCCCAGCAGGATCGGTTCCCTGCGCAGGGAGTGAAATTTATTATTCCAGTAACTGTGCAGCTGTTTGCGATGACTTTCCAGTACTTCTTCGAGATCATTCCACTGTGCAGTGGTGATGCCGCCATGAAACTGGTGAAATGAACCTTCGCCGGCCATCACAAAGTAGTGGCGGCTGCCCGGTAATAGACCCAGTTGCCGGAATATATGCAAATTGATGGATCCTCCACCCGGCAGCTGGAAGTCTGGATTGGCACCACCAATGGCTGCAAAGTGTCTGGCAGAGGTCATCACACAATTACATTCCATCAGTGGGTTCATACAACCATTCGGGTTAGCACCGCTGATAGTAGCAATATCAAACAGCCGGTATCCATTGTGCTGCCAGTTTGTTGCTGCCAGTAATGCCATTTCAACAGTTTCGTCATAGGCCGCATCAAGATGGTGGTGCTGGTCTTGCCAGCCCAGGCTGTAACCCGGTACGGCCACCAGAGCATCCTTGTCTGCTGCGATGGCCATCAAACCGTACTCCACAATGCGGGGTGTCACCATGCGCGCACCGTCGACCATCAGGCAGATGTTGCTGCCTTGCACTTTGGAAAAGCCAAAATTGATGGCGCCTACCGGTGATTGGCCGGGTTCATCGTGTAGAAAATAACGGATATTGCTGCCGAGTGCGGTGACAGCGGCTTCTGACAAGTTATTGGCCGAACGATTTTCTACCACGATGATCTCGTAGTCCTGCTCGTTCACATTGCGCTGGTGATGTGCTGACAGGCTGTACAGCGTATTCATCGCCTGCCGCTGCATGTTGTACACCACCACGATGAAGGACAGGCGGGGAGAATTGGCAGTCAAATGTCTTGCTCCGCGTATTTGTTCTTTGGTTTCCTGGCCCCGTAATTTACCTGTACCGATCAGTTTTTGACAGGTTTTCCTTCGGGTCTGGCGGCTTTATCGTGGATCGCAACGGATGATGTCACTGGCATCGCGCTGATAATAGAAATGGGTGCGCTGCAGGTCATCCTGGCAAAACACATAGTGCTTCTCATGCAGGCGATTGAAACGCTTTTGCCCGCGCACGCTGCTGTAGTGCAAGAGCCGCTGTGCATGGCTGGTTACTGCACCGATGAGCAAGGGTTCACGTTCCAGTGCAGGAAATCGCCCGCCCCAGACGCTTTCAAGTTGTTCGCGAAAGCGCGTCAGCAATGCCTGGCGACCCTCGATCTGTGCAGTGGTAACGCCGCCATGAAACTGGTGAAACGTGCCTTCGCCAGCCATCACGCAGTAGGGTTCGCATTGTGGCAACATGCCAACGGAGCGGAACATATGCAGGTTCAGAGAGCCACCACCCGGATACTGGAAGCGTTCATCTGCATAGCCGATAGCAGCAAAATTATCCCGCGATGTGAAATAGCAATTGTTTTCCAGGAATGGCTGGAACAGACCGCGAGGGTTGGCTTCTCCGAGATTACCGATGTCAAACAACCGATAACCATTGTGTTGCCAGCGAGCCTCTTCAAGCAGGTTTTGCTCCTGCTCCTCACCGTAATCGCAATCGAGATGCAGATAGTGCAAGTGCGGGCCCAGATTGAATGCCGGTACAGCCACCAGTGCATTGGCTGATATGCGTGAAGCCATGAGCGCGTATTCCACAACACGCGGTGTGACCATGCGGGCCCCATCGATAATCAGGCCAATAAATGCCCCATGCGCCTCCCGGAAGCCTTCATTGATGGCATTGACAGGCGAGGCAGAAGTTTCATCGCGTCTGAAGTGGCGGATATTGTCGCCCAGCGCTTGCACGGCAGATGGGTCAAGATTGTCTGCGGACAGGTTTTCCATCACCAGTATTTCGTAATCTGATTCGCTCACATTCTGCTGATAGCGGACAGACAAGCTGTACAGCGTATTCATTGCCTGGCGTGACATGCAGTAGACGACGACAATGATGGAGAGCTTGGGCATCTGTGGCTTCATTTCCATAACACTGCGTGGATGGTAGCGTGAGCGACAGTGGATCGACAACCATGCATTTGCGATACTGCGCTGCAATATGCATTACTGGTGCTGTCTGTGACCTACCTGAAGAATATCCGGTTGTGGTTAACCA
>ERZ724517.1986-NODE-1986-length-10998-cov-3.205063_pt1 | contig 10998 bp, 9 predicted proteins | sample MGYA00376050_ERZ724517 | MGnify/ENA primary metagenome ERZ724517 (study PRJEB28724, sample SAMN07190886) | activated sludge metagenome | isolation source: activated sludge of sewage treatment plant in Hong Hong | place: USA: Christiansburg, Virginia | collected... | reverse complement strand
AGCGGACAAGCCCTGTGCGCTGACCGGTGCGGCGACTGTGGCCACCAGCAGCAGGCAGGCCAGGCGCAGGCGCAAGCGGCCGGGTCGGGGGCTGGCGGCCATGGGCGGCTTCATGGCGGGCTCCACGGCCGGATACCTGTGGCCCGGTCGACCAGGTAGAAGCTGCCGGCCGCAGCGTTCTGCCAGTCGCTCCACGGCCCGTGCGGCCAACGCACGCGCAGCTTCACCGCCGTGGATTCACCCAGGCCGAAATGCATGAAACCCAGATGGCCGCTGGCATGGCCACCACCAATGGTCAACTCCTGGCGGATCACGCGAGCGCCCAGGTCGACCTCGACCCAGGCACCGATGGCATCGCGGTTGCCACCGCTCTGGTGCAGCCGCAGTTGCAGCCACTGGCCGGGCGACTGCGGCTTGTCGGCGCTGCCGCTGCCGATGTTGCGCCACAGCTGGGCCTTGTCCCAGCGGTTGACCACCAGCATGTCGAGCAGGCCGTCGCCATTGAGGTCGACCAGCAATCCGCCGCGACCGCGCCGGTAACTGGCCATGCCGGCCTGCTGGCCGGTCTCGACGAACTGGCCGTCGGGCTTTTGCAGCAGCAGGTTGTTGGGGTCCAGCGTGGCGAAGTCCGGCATGCTGGCCACATTGCCCTTGACGATGAACAGGTCGCTGTAGCCGTCGTTGTTCACGTCGCCAAATTGCGCGTGCCACGCGGTCGACGGATGGATGTCGCCACCCACATACGGCCGGTGGGCGGTGACGCCACGTTTGTACGCGTTGTCGGTGTAGCTGGGACTGCGGCCGTCGCCCTCGAGCACCTGCAGCTTGTTGTCGGACATGCTGGTCAGGAACACGGCCGGCCTGCCGCTGCCATCGAGGTCGTGGCTCGCAATGCCCATGCCCCAGACCTGCAGCGGCTTCCAGCCTTCCTGCGCGGTGTAAAGCCGCGGCGCTTGCCCTGGCGCAAGCTGCCACAACTGTTCCTGTCCGCCCTTGAAGTATTCGCGGTCGTTGCTGACCCGCAGCGCCACGTCACCGCGGCCGCTCCAGTCGGAAAACAGCATCGACAAGGCGCAGTGTCCGGGTGCCAGCGGCACCGGTTCGGAAAACCCGCGGTCACCGGAGGCCGGACGCACCAGGCTGCCTGCGGTGCAGTTGCCCCACGGAAAGTCGGCCCTGGCACGGTCGATATAACTCCCGATGGCCAGCGTGGGCCAGGTCTGGTTACGCTCCCAGGTGGCGCTGAAGGCGCTATGCCACTGGTTGTCGCTGCGAAACTTCCAGCTGTCGTTGGCGCGCTCGAAGCGACAGCCGCCCAGGCCGCGAAACAACTGCACTTCGCCGACACGCAGCACCACCAGGTCGACATGGCCGTCACCGTCGATGTCGATCGGATAGGCGCCGTTGGCGCCGGTCAGCTCCAGCCCCGAGCGTTCCTCGAGCAGCTTGATCGGCCCGCCGCGGCTGCTGCGATTGCGGTAGAACTTGGCCTTGCCGACACCGCCGGTAACGTAGACCTCGGGCAGAGCGTCACCATCGCAATCAAAGCTGGCCACGCCACCTCCGACCTGGAACTCGAAGTCGCCGTCGAACCGGCTCTGCAGTCCGGCGCTGTCGGTCTCCTCGATGAAACGCGCCAGCGCCGGATCGCCCGGGCCGGCGCTGGCCAGGGATGTTGCGATGGTCGCCAGCACCAGCGTGGCGCGTGCGCCGGCGCGCCGATACCACTGTGCCGTGGCGTCAGACGCCAACCCAGGCACCGCTTTTCTCCGACGCGAACAAGGCATCGATGACCCGCATGTTGGCCACTGCGTCGTCGACGCCCCAGGCCAGCGGCGTCTGTGTGCGGATGGCCCGTGCGAATGCGTCACCTTGCAGACCGTACTGGTCGCAGGCAGCCATGGTTTCGCTGCGGATGCCGCTGCCATCGAGTGCCGAGCCGTCGTCGGTCAGCACCTCCATGCCCTTGCCGGGCGTGGCATTGAACGGAATCCGCACCTCGATGCGTTTGCGCTCCCCGATGACCTGAACCCGCTGGTATGGAACACTCTGCGTGGACGCGGTAAACACCAGTCTGCGCCCGGCGCCAAAATCGAGCAGCGCGCTGATCGTGCGATCGGTGCCGAACTGCGGGTCGCGATCGACCAGTGCGATCACACGCTGCGGTTCGCATTCGAACAGGTAGCGCGCGGTGACAACGGCGTAGCAGCCGATGTCGTACAAGGCGCCGCCGCCCTGATCGACATGGTTGCGGATGTTGTCGGCTTGTTTGTTGAAATACGAGAACCAGGTCTGGATGCTGCGCACCGCGCCCAGGTCGCCGCAGCGGACCCGTTCCCGCACATGCGCCCATTGCGGGTGAAAACGCACCATGAAAGCTTCCATGATGTGTACCCGGGTTGCCACTTCGCGCAGTTGCGCGGCCTGATCGGCATCGAGCGCCAGCGGCTTCTCGCACAACACGTGTTTGCCGGCACGTGCCGCCTGCAGTGTCAGCGCCACATGCTGGTCGTTGGGCAAGGGGTTGTAGATGGCCTCGATGGCGGGGTCGGCGAACAGCTCTTCATAACTGCCGTAGGCTACCGGAATTCCGAGCGCGCCTGCGGTGTGTTGCGCACGCGCGAGCGATCGCGAGGCGATGGCGTGCATGTCGCACAGGCTTGCGGCCTGCATCGCGGGGATGACCTTCTCGCGGCCGATCCTGGCGGTGCTCAGTACGCCCCAGACAACCTTTTTCATACGGACTCCATGGGTGTGCGATGTTGCAACGGGGCGGGCACGTCGACCGGACGCAGCCGTGGCAGCCGGCCGGCATTACCCTCGCCCGGCAGACTGCCCGAGCGAACCGGCCGCAGGTAATGGTGCCATGCTACCGCTGCGGCGCCAACAGCGGCGGCCAGCAAGCCGTAGCGCGCGCCACGCACCTGGGGTGGTGGCGCCCCGGCATTGGCCGCGTATTGCGCGACCACCGTGATCGCGGTCTGCAGCAGTTCGGGCCGGTCGCTGCAGGACTGGCCACCGACGACCACGACGCGCGGGTTGAACATGACGTCCAGATTCTGGATCAGTACGCCGAGGTAACGCGCCGCACGTTCGATGCCAGCCTGGGTTCCCAGTGCCCGTGCACCGATGAATGTCTCGGCACAACCACGCCGGCCGCAGGAACACAACTCGCCGTCGACCTGCATGATGCTGTGCCCGATCTCGCCGGCCATGCCCCGAGCGCCGGAGAACAGATGGTCGTTGAGCACGACACCGGCGCCAACACCAACGTCGCAGCTGATGAAGATCAGCGGGCCGGCGTCGCCGGTGGTGGCAAACTCGTATTCACCCAATGCCGCTGCGTCACCGTCGTTCTGCAGATGGATGTCGACCACCGGAACGCCACTGCGCGCCAGTGCGCGGTGCACCATGCCATGAAAGGGCAGGTCGCGCCAACCCAGATTGGGGGCAAAACGGACCAGATCGCTGGTCTCGTCGATCGCGCCAGGCAGACAGACGCCGATACCCGAGAGCAACAGGCCGCGTTGGCCCAGATCGCGCCAGGCGGGGTGCACCATCTGCGCCATCTGCTTGCAGACGGCTTGGGCGTCTGCGCTGTCCAGTGCCTGTTCGGCCGAGCTGAGCACCACTCCGGTCAGCGAAACGGTGACCAGCCGCATCTGCCGCACGCCGATCTCGACACCGATAAGAACCCGGCGCTGGCCGTCGATGTGCAGGGGTGTGGACGGCCGGCCCATGCCATCGCTGGCCACCGGCGCGTCGGCTTCGGCGATCCAGTGCTCGTCGAGCAACTCGCGCACCAGCGCGCTGACGGTGGATTTGGTCAGGCCGCTGGCCTGGGCCAGGCGTGCCCGCGACTGCCCTGGCTGGTCACGCAGCAGGCGCAGCAGGACGCTGCGGTTGATGCGCTTGAGCAGTTGCTGGTCGCCTTTGGTCTTCATGGTCCTGCGGCGGGCCCGTCAAGGCGCCGGGCGTGGCGCCTGGGCTTTGCCGGCCGGCTGCTTGCCGGCAATGATCATGCCCAGCACCTCGTCTTCGGTCACGTCACGGGTGCGATAGGTTCCCACCATGCTGCCGTTCTTCATGACCGCGAGCCGGTCGCTGAGCGCAAACACATCGGGCATGTCGTGGCTTATGAGGAAGATGCCCACGCCGTCGTTCTTGAGCTGGCGCACCAGGTTTCCGACCATCGCGGTCTCCTCAGGCCCCAGCGCGGCTGTGGGTTCGTCCATGATCAGGATGCGGGCATTGAAATAGATCGCGCGCGATATCGCCACCACCTGGCGCTGTCCGCCCGAGAGCCGGCGCACCGGCGTGCGCACGTTGCTGAAGTTCTTGTTCAGGCGCAGGAATACCTTGCGCGCCTCGGCGTCCATGCGGTGGTCGTCCAGCGTGTTCCAGCGGGTCAGCAGTTCGCGGCCCAGGAACAGGTTGGCGACGGCGTCCAGGTTGTCGGCCAGCGCCAGTGTCTGGTAGATCGACTCGATGCCCAGGCGCTGGGCATCGGCCGGTGTGCGTACATGCACGGGATTGCCATCGATGACCACCTCGCCGCTGTCGATCGGGTAGGCACCCGCCAGCATCTTCATCAGGGTGGACTTGCCGGCGCCGTTGTGGCCCAGCAGCGCGACGACTTCGCCGGGATACAGGTTCAGGCTGACATCGTCGACCGCGTGCACACCGCCAAAGGACTTGCGGATGTTGCGCAGTTCGACCAGGCAGCGGGATGGATCGGCCGTCATTTTCCTGCTGCTCGCCGACGGCGTTGCGGTCGTATTCATTGCAGTTCCCCCGTCCATTTGCGGTACACGACATCGAACACCACGGCGGCGATCAGCACCTGGCCGATGATGACGTAGCGCCAGCCGATCGGCACGTCGAGCAGCAGCATGCCGCTGTCGATCGATTGCATGATCAGGGCGCCCAGCACAGAACCGAGGATCGAGCCGCTGCCGCCGGCCAGTGCGGTGCCGCCAATCACCGTGGCGGCAATCACCAGCAGTTCCATGTTGGTACCCAGTGAATTGGTGCCGGCGTTGAGCCGGGCAATCGACACGATCGCGGCGATGGTGGTCAATACGGCGAGCAGCGCGAACAGCATCAGCATCACCCGGCGCACCGGAATGCCGACCAGCGCGGCGGCATCGGGATTGCCACCCATGGCAAAAACATAGCGGCCGAAGCGCGTGCGGTGTACCAGGAAGGACACACCCAGTGCGACCGCGATCCAGATCAGCACCGGAATCGGAATGCCCTGGGCGGATTCCTTGTTCGGGATCTGATAGGCGTTCCTGGTGGCGACGAAGGCCAGGATGATGACCAGTGGCACGGCAGTCATGAGGCTGTCGACCCACCATGCGTTGGTGGGCACGCCGTAGGCCTGGCGGGCCCGGCGCTGGCTGATTTTCCACCAGACCAGCGCGGCGCACATCAGCAGGCCCAGCACCCAGCTGGCGGTCACGCCAATGGCGCCGTTGTAGCCGCCGCCCAGGCGCAGGAAAAATTCGTTGGTGATCGGCTGGGTGCGCCCGTCGGCGACCAGGAACGCGGCGCCGCGAAACGACATCAGCCCGCCCAGCGTGACGACGAACGAGGGCACGCCGATGACGGCTGTCAGGTAGCCCTGGTACATGGCGACCGCGATGGCAGTGGCCAGACCGGCCAGCGCCGCAGTGGGCCAGGACCAGTTGTAGCTGTACATCAAGGTGGCGATCAGCACGCCGATGAAACCGAGCACCGACCCGATCGACAGGTCCATATGGCGCGCCACGATGATCAGCACCATGACCGTGGCCAGTATGCCGACGACCGCAGTCTGCTGTGCGATGTTGTATAGATTTTCGGGCGACAGGAAGATGCCGCCCGACATGACATTGAATGCCACCGCGATCACCAGCAGCACGGTGGCCATCAGCACCATGCGCCAGTCGATCGAGGCGCGCCTGAGCGATTGCAGGGTCTGGTTCATTTGTTCCTCCGCCCGGACGGGCGAGCCATAGGGCCGCAAGCAGTGCCGGCAATACGACGGACCGGTGCTCAGCCCGTCGTGGACCACACGCCGAACGGCGCGCAGCTGGTGTCTGTCCGACCGCGCGATGGCGCGGTCGGGTTCATCGGACGTCGCTTACTTGCAGGCGGCAACCTTCTTGTCGGTCACGCCCTTGCACAAGGCGTCTTTCGTGATCCAGCCGGCCTTGACCACGACATCCAGATTGCCCTGGGTCACCGGGATCGGCTTGAGGAACTGGGCCATCACCTTGATCTTCTTGTCGCCGCCACTCCACTCGGCGGACTTGGAAGCCTTCTTGCCCGATGCCAGCTCAACCGCGGCTGCGGCCGATTCGCGACCGAGTTCGCGCGCATCTTTCCACACCGACACGGTCTGGCTGCCCAGCGCCACGCGGTTCAGCGCCGCATGGTCGCCGTCCTGGCCGGACACCGGCACGCCCTTGAGGCCCTTGGCCGTCAGTGCCGCAATCACGCCGCCGGCCATGCCGTCGTTCGATGCCACCACGGCATCGACCTTGCCGCCGTTCTTGGTCAGGATCTGTTCCATGTTCTTCTGCGCCACCTCGGGTTTCCAGCCGTCGGTGTATTCGTCGCCGACGATCTTGATATCGCCCTTCTTGATCGCCGCATCGAGCACCTCCTGCTGGCCTTCACGCAGGAAATTGGCATTGGGGTCGGTCGGCGAGCCCTTGATCATGGCGTAGTTGCCTTTGGGTTTGACGGCATATACCGCGCGCGCCTGCATTCGGCCGACTTCCTTGTTGTCGAAGGTGATGTAGGTGATGCCGGGGGCTTCGATCAGCCGGTCGTAGGCAATGACCGGAATCTTCTGCTGGTTGGCCTTGTTGACGGCCGGCAGGATCGCGTCCTTGTCCATTGCCAGCACGATCAGCACCTTGGCACCCTTGGCGATCAGGCCATCGATGTCGGCCAGCTGCTTCTCGGGCGAGCCACCGGCGTCGGCGCTGATGTACTTGGCGCCCGATTTCTCCAGCTGCGCCTTGATCGCGGCTTCGTCGGTCTTCCAGCGCTCTTCCTGGAAATTCGACCAGCTCACGCCAACAGTGGCCTGCGCAAAAGCGGCGACCGAACCCATGGCCAGTGCCAGGGCGGTCAGATGACGTTTGAATTGCATTGATGTCTCCAGTTGAGGCCCGGGCGGGGCCGATTGCACCTGATGTGGCGATGCCGGAACCTGGTTTGCCGATGGGCGACACAAACGCGGGTCGCAGCTCTGTTCCGGTTCATCACCCATGCGGGTTACTTAGTTCATCCGGAAAACCAAGTATCGGCAGTTTGTCAAATCGAAGGCATAGGGGAAACACCAATGCCGGCACGGATCGGCCAATCCGGTGCGGCGATGGGCGCGTCAATGGCAGGCAACTGGCGCTTGCGAACAGGTCGCAGGGGCACGCGATTGTTTTCTTGTTGTATTTCAAATATATTAATCATATACTTTAGCCATACAATTTACGTCAACCCAACCGGCATTCAACACCCAGGAGTTCACCCATGCGCAATCCCCGCTGGCAAGGCATTTTTCCCGCCATCACGACCAAGTTCCATGCTGATGAGAGTCTGGACGCAGAAGGTACGGCCAGGCATATCGACTTCCAGATTCGCAACGGCATCCACGGCCTGGTCACCTGCGGATCACTCGGCGAGGCCAGCACCCTGACGCTGCAAGAGAAGCTCGAGGTCACCCGTATAGCGATCGAGACGAGTGCTGGCCGCGTGCCGGTGCTGGCCAATGTGTCTGAAACCAGCACCCGCGAGGCGCTGCGTTTCATCGACGGTGCCAATGCGCTGGGCGTGGATGGCTACATGCTGATGCCGTCGGTCATCTATGTGGCCGACGCGCGCGAGGCCATGGCCAATGTTCGTGCCATGGCCGAAGCAGCACGCAAGCCGGTCATGATCTACAACAACCCGATCGCCTATCGGGTCGACCTCAAGCCCGAGCACATGGTCGAACTCGCAGACTGTGCGTGGATCGTCGCGATCAAGGAGAGTTGTGGCGACACCCGCCGCATCACCGACCTGCGTTATGTGCTGGGTGACCGCTACCAGCTGTTTCTGGGCGTCGATGACCTGGCCTTCGAGGGACTCGCGCTGGGCTGCGACGGTCTGCTGGCCGGCGTGGGCTGCACATTCCCGCGCGAGACTGTGGCCTTGTACGATCTGATGAAAGCCGGCAAGTATGACGAAGCACTCAAGCTGTACCAGTGGATGACGCCGCTGCTGCATCTGGATGTGTCGACCAAGCTGGTGCAGAACCTCAAGCTGATCGACCTGCTCGCCGGTGTCAGCACCGAACACATGCGCCGGCCCCGGCTGCCGTTGATCGGCCAGGAGCGTGCCCACATCGAGAAACTGGTTGCGCAGGCGCTGGAAACCCGGCCGCTGGCGTACCAGTCGGTAGCGTGACAAGGTATGCTGGGCGTGAACGCAGTGCTGGCACGCGGTCATGTTCACGCAATGCATCTGGCGGCCACGCGTTCCCTGCACTGAGTCCCGGCATGGGTGCATTCCAATAGGTCAACACACAATGCTGCAGACGTTCATCGACTTTGCCAACAGCATGGCCAGCGAAGCCGCGGCCATGATCGCGTCATGTGCGCAAACCCCGCTGGGCACCACGGTCAAGGCCGACAAGACCTACGTCACCGACCTGGACCTGGCCATTGAGACGCGGCTGCGCGAACGGATCCATTCTGCCTATCCCGATCATGGCGTCGTGGGCGAAGAGTTTGGTGCCGAACACGCCGACGCGCAGTGGGTCTGGACGCTGGACCCGATCGATGGAACGATGGCACTGGTGACAGGTGTTCCGGTGTACTCGACGCTGATTTCGCTGTCTCACAACGGTGTGCCCGTTGTCGGTGTCATGCATTTTCCGGCCATCGCCACACGGTGGGTAGGCGCCAGGGGCATGTCTACCACCTGCAACGGCGCGGTTTGCCGCACCCGCGCCGGCGAGTATCTGCAGGATGCTGTCCAGTCGGCCAGCAGCCCCGATTTCTTCACCACTGCCAGCGAGAAGCAGGTCCTGGGCGCGCTCACGGCACGCACGGCCTGGCGAATCTATGGCGCTGCCGCGCTGAGTTACGGTCGTCTGGCCATGGGCAGGACCGATCTGGCGATCGATGCCGGCCTGAAGGTATACGATTACGCGCCCTTCGTTCCGATCATCGAAGGCGCCGGTGGGATGATCACCGACTGGTCCGGTCGGCCGATCACCTTGCAAAGCGGATCGCGTGTGCTCGCTGCGGGCGACGCGCGTCGGCATGCGGCGGCGCTGGCCGTCATTCAGGCCAATCTCGAACCTCGTTGAACATAGGACCGCCATGGCGCAAATTTCCATCTCCCAACTCTCCGTCGGTTACGGGGCAGATCCTGTGATTCGGGATTTTTCGTTGGACATCGAAGATGGCACCCTGTTCACGCTGCTGGGACCCAGCGGATGTGGCAAGACGACCTTGCTGCGCACGATCGCCGGTTTCATACCGGTGCGCACCGGCCGCATTCGCTTTGGCGAGCGTGATGTCACGCACCTGCCGGCGCACCTGCGCGACGTAGGCATGGTGTTCCAGGACTACGCACTGTTTCCCGACAAATCGGTGTTCGACAACGTGGCCTATGGCCTGCGTGCCCGCAAGATCGATTCCGCCACCATCGGACGCACCGTCGGTGAATACCTGGAGCGGGTCGGCCTGAGCGAATTTGCCGACCGACTGCCGGCGGCCTTGTCCGGTGGCCAGCGTCAGCGTGTGGCGCTGGCCCGTGCGCTGGCGATCAAGCCAACCGTGCTGCTGATGGACGAGCCGCTGTCCAACCTGGACGCCAAACTGCGGGTGCAGGTCCGCGAGACCATCTCGGATCTGCAAAAGGAGATCGGCATCACGACAGTGCTGGTGACACACGACCAGGAAGAAGCGTTGGCGATGTCCGACCGCATCGGCTTGATCCGCGCAGGCGACCTCGAGCAAGCCGGTACGCCGCAGGAACTTTACGGGCGACCCCGATCGGCCTACGTCGCGGACTTCGTAGGCGCTGCCAATACACTCCAGGTCACGCTGTCGCAGGACGCCGCCGCCGGATCCCTGGCATCCGTGCAACTGGCTGGCGTCACCGTGCGTGCGCTGGCCCCCGCAGCCCTGCGCGCAGGCCCGGCGATGTTGATTGCGCGGGGTGAGACACTGCGCTTGCTGCCAGGCGATGCGCCGGCACCCAACCAGTTGCCGTGCGTGATCCGCCGGCGCCAATACCTGGGTGCGCGCACCGTATACGTGGCAGAGGTGCAGGGCGGCGCGACATTGCAGGTTGAAACCCACCAAGCGCCGCTGTTGCACGCGGTCGGCGACCATGTGCTGCTGCAATTGGACGCACAAAAGACGCTGGTGGTGGCGCAATGACCGGACCGCGACACAACCGAACCTGGTTCTGGCTGTCAGCCGGGGTGCTGGCGCTGTTTTGCCTGTTCCTGCTCTATCCGCTGTTCCAGGTCATCACCTCGAGCATCTCCGCAAGTCAGGATGGCCGCTCCGGCTGGGTGACCCTGGTCAGCGAACCCCGGTACCGATCGGCGGTTGTCAACACGCTGTTGCTGGGCGTGGTCGTGACACTGACGTCCACGCTGATCGGCGTGCCGCTGGCGTTTTTCACGGCCCGCTTCTCGTTTCCTGGCAAGGCGCTGATCGCGCTGCTGCCGATGACCACGCTGATCGTGCCGGAGGTGATCGCGGCCCAGACATGGCTGATGGTGCTGGGCAACAACGGCTTTCTCACGCGCTGGCTGGGTGACCATGGCATCGATTTGCCCTCGTTCTACGGCTGGCTGGGCCTGATCACGGTGATGACGTTCATCTACTACACCTATGTCTACATCGGAACGCTGGCTGCGATTCGTGGCTTTGACGGGCAACTCGAGGAGGCCTCGCAGAGCCTGGGCGTTTCGCCCGGGCGGACCCTGTTCAAGGTGATGGT
>ERZ724517.1983-NODE-1983-length-11009-cov-7.465675_pt1 | contig 11009 bp, 9 predicted proteins | sample MGYA00376050_ERZ724517 | MGnify/ENA primary metagenome ERZ724517 (study PRJEB28724, sample SAMN07190886) | activated sludge metagenome | isolation source: activated sludge of sewage treatment plant in Hong Hong | place: USA: Christiansburg, Virginia | collected... | reverse complement strand
ACATGGAAATGGAAGCGCTGCTCGGCAAGCCGCCGCGCATGACCCGCGACGTCAAGCACGAGCCGGAACGCTTCGTCTCCTTCGACGCCACCGCCATTGAACTGAAGGACGCTGCCTATCGCCTGATGCGTCTGCCGACCATCGCCGACAAAACCTTCCTGATCTCCATCGGCGACCGTTCCGTTGGCGGCATGACCGCACGCGACCAGATGGTCGGTCCGTGGCAGGTGCCAGTGGCCGATGTGGCCGTCACCACGATGGGTTATCAGGGTTATCTCGGCGAAGCTTTTGCCATGGGCGAGCGCACGCCGCTCGCCGTGTTCGACGCGCCGGCTTCCGGTCGCATGGCCATCGGCGAAGCACTGACCAACCTGGCCGCCGCCGATGTCGGCGCACTGGCCAAGGTCAAGCTCTCGGCCAACTGGATGGCGCCGTGTGGCGTCGCTGGCGAAGATGCCCGCCTGTACGACACCGTCGAGGCCGTTTCCGACCTGTGCAAGGCGATTGGCGTCTCGATCCCGGTCGGCAAGGATTCGCTGTCGATGCGCACCGCCTGGGACGAAGGCGGCGTCAAGAAGCAGGTCGTCTCGCCGCTGTCGCTGATCGTCACCTCGTTTGCTGCGGTCGACGATGTGCGCAAGACCAAAACGCCGCAACTGGCCGTCGATCAGGTCGAAACTGAACTGCTGCTGCTCGACCTCGGCAAGAACCGCCTCGGCGGCTCCTGTCTGGCCCAGGTTTACAACGCCACCGGTAGCGATGCGCCGGATGTCGATGAACCGGCCAAGCTCAAGGGCTTGTTCGATGCTGTGCAGAAACTCAATCGCGATGGCCTGCTGCTTGCCTACCACGACCGTTCCGACGGTGGTCTGTTTGTCGCCGCCTGCGAAATGGCCTTTGCCACGCGCCGCGGCGTTTCGCTCGATCTCGACGGAATCTGCTACGACGCCGGTGCAGGCGATGTCGATGGTTCCGAGAAGCTGACCAACCTGCTGGCTGGTCGCGATTTCGAGCATATTGTCCGCGCGCTGTTCAACGAAGAACTCGGCGCCCTGATCCAGATCCGCCGCGCCGACCGCGCACTGGTTACGCCGATTCTGCGTGCCTGTGGTGTGCCGTATCACTTCGTCGGCACCATGAACGAATGGGACGAAATCCGTGTCACCCGCAACGCCAAGCGCGTGCTGCGTGAAAAGCGCGTCGACCTGCAACGTGCGTGGTCGGAGACCAGTTTCCAGATGCAGGCCATGCGCGACAATCCCAGCTGCGCGCAGCAGGAATTCGATCGCATCCTCGACGTCACCGATCCCGGCCTGACGCCGAAACTGACCTTCGATCCGCAGGAAGATTTCACCAAGGTCTACCAAGATGTCAGCGGTCGTCCGCGCGTCGCCATCCTGCGCGAGCAGGGCGTCAACAGCCATTACGAAATGGCTGCTGCCTTCGATCGCGTGGGCTTTGCTGCGGTCGACGTCCATATGAGCGACATTTTGGCGGGCCGTGTCAGCCTCAAGGACTTCAAGGGCCTGGTCGCCTGTGGCGGTTTCTCCTACGGTGATGTGCTCGGTGCCGGCCTCGGCTGGGCGCGGACCATTCTCATGCACGACGGCTGCCGCGACGAGTTTGCCGCTTTCTTCAATCGCAAGGACACCTTCGCACTCGGTGTCTGCAACGGCTGCCAGATGATGAGCGCGCTCAAGTCCATCATTCCAGGTGCCGAACACTGGCCGGCATTCCGCCGCAACAAGGTCGAGCAGTTCGAGGCGCGTTTCGTGATGACCGAAATCCTCGATTCGCCGTCGATCTTCTTCGCCGGCATGGAAGGCTCGCAAGTGCCTATCGTCGTGTCGCATGGCGAGGGCAGGGCCGTCTTCGACAACGCCGACGACCAGGCCAAAGTGCTGTCGGTGGTGCGCTACGTGGACAACAAGGGCGAACCGACTGAAGTCTATCCGTACAACCCGAACGGTTCACCGAATGGCCTGACCGCCGTGACAACCGCCGACGGCCGCTTCACGATCATGATGCCGCACCCGGAGCGCGTCTTCCGCACTGTGCAGATGTCCTGGCACCCGGAAACCTGGGGTGAGGATTCGCCTTGGATGCGAATGTTCCGCAACGCGCGGAGATGGGTCGGCTGAGATTCCGTCGGCAGGAAAAAGGCGGCTGCGGCCGCCTTTTCTGCTTTTTCAGACTGGGGTAGCGTTCACGCGGCAACGTCGGCGCCAGCATGCCGGCTTCTGCAGCGACTGCAGGTCGGGATTCGTACAGGCAAAAATCTCCCGGGCAAGTGCTTCGCGCGCCTGTTCCTCCCTGGAAATGCCGGCCATCAGTTCAAACCACTTCTGGATACTCTTCATGAGTTGGGCTCCTTGCTTGTTCGGAACAACGATGTGTTCCGCGATGGATATCTCGACTACCACTGCAGATTATCCGAAAACTGTATAAATGTACAGTATTCGTGTTTTTTCGGAGCGGGGTTAGTCTTCGTCATCGCTTCAGTTGCCGAAATCAAGGCCCATGCCCCGATCCAGACCTTGCTGGTTGCCCAATGCCGGTACCGTTGCAACCTATATTGGTAGGAGCAGGAACAGCGCGCGTAACGTCAGGGTCATTGCCGAAGCGGTTGCCGGAAGAATGATCGTTGAAGCCATCGGCAAACGTGGCCTGCCGGTCCGCTTTACCGTAAAGCAGGAAAATTTGCGGCCCTTGCAGCCCGGCTTGTTCGACTAGCAATAGCGAGGCGTCTGGCCCGGCGGATAAAAGAATCAGAGGAGAGAATGGAGATGCGCAATTTTTTCTTTGGGCTGCTGCTTGTCGCCGGGTCTGTTCAGGCCGGCCCCGATGACCCGTCCAGGTTCGACGGGTCGCCGTTGGGCGCCCAGCAGGCGGTCTACCAGTTCAACTACGAGAAACCGGAGGACATGAACCAGGGCCTCGGCTATCTGAGCAATCACCTCCAGGGCCTGAAGGAATTTGGCGACCTGCGCAAGTCACATCTCGTGATCGTCGCCCATGGCAATGAACTGCACATGCTATCGCGCCTGAACCGGGCAGCCTATCCCGATTTTTACGAAAAACTGAAGGCGCTGACCGACCAGGGGGTCGCCGTCCATGTCTGCCGCAATGCCGCACGATTCCGCGGCTACAAGCCCGAGGATTTCTACGATCTGGTGACGGTGGTGCCGGCCGCGATGACCGACATCGCGAAATATCAGGGCAAGGGCTACGCCTACATTTCAGGCGATGTGATCAACCGGACCAAGCGCAACGACTTCCGTGAGAAGCATCCGGAAATCCTCGATTGACGGCGTCCCGTCCCATTGTCCGGAGAGGGTGGCATGAGCGCAAATCTCGTTCCCAATGAATTGCTGACCGGCGTCGCGGAGATGGACAGTCAGCACGATCTCCTGTTCACCGAGATGCAGCGTGTCAAGCATGCCCTGCTGGCGGTTGCCGAGGATCACGATGAAGGGTTGGCGTTGCTCTCGAAACTGGCGGAAGATCTCGACGCGCACTTTGCGTGGGAGGAAGACGCCGCGCGCGCAAACGGGATACCGTTCGCCGGCCACACCAGAGAGCATGCGCGGATTGCCGCTTTCGTCCGGGCCAAGATCGGCGAGATCAGCAGCGGCGGGTGCAACATTCCGGCGCTGATGGTCTTCATGGAGCGCCAGTTCGAAACCCATGTCGTCCACTATGACCTGAAACTCGCCAGGGAACTGCGCCGGGTCCAGGCGCCGGCCTAGCGGCCCAGGCCTGCGCCTGGCGCTACGGCATGCCGGCCTGTGCTACGGGTTGGCAAGACCAGGCTCGCAAACCCCGCCGCGATCAAATGGTGGGCGGCAAAACTACGGTATCATTGCGGCTTTTGGCAAACCGCCGTTTGCCCTTTTGAACGTATCTGAAGGGTTTTTCCTCTCATGTTTGATGCAGTTCGCAACAACAAAAGGATCGTCCAGCTCTTTCTGGCGCTGATCACGCTTCCGTTCGCCTTTTTCGGCGTTGATTCCTATGTGCGCAATGCCGGTCCGGGCAACAACGTGGCCAGCATCGGCGACGTCAAGATCACGCAGCAGCAGTTCCAGCAGGCCATGCGTGACCAGCAGGAGCGCCTGCGGACGCAGATTGGTGCGCAGTTCGATCCCAAGATGCTCGATACCCCGGAAGCGCGCAAGACGATCCTCGATGATCTGGTCGACCAGCAACTGCTGACGCTGGAAGCGAACAAGAAGGGCCTGTTCGCGAGTGACGAGGCGATCCGGCGCACGATCAACGGGATCGAGGCCTTCAGGATCGACGGGAAGTTCTCGCCTGAGCGCTACGAAGCGGCGCTCCGTGGCCAGGGCATGACGCCGGCCGGATTCGAGGCGCGCCTGCGCCAGGACCTGACCCTGCAGCAACTTGCCGGGGCCGTCAGCCAGTCGGGCGTGATGGCGCGCACCGTGAGCGACCGCATTTTGGCCATGCAGGCCGAGAAGCGCGATGTCCAGGAATTCCGCCTGCCGCTCGACGCCTATCTCGATAAGGTCAAGCTGGCCGATGGTGCCGTCAGGAAGTTCTACGACGACAACAACAAGCAATTCGAAATGCCCGAGCAGGCCAAGGTTGAGTTCGTCATTCTCTCGATGGAAGCGATCGGCGCCTCGCTGGCGGTCTCCGATGGCGAGGTCAAGGCCTGGTATGAAGGCCACAAGGACCGCTACCAGCAGGCGGAGGAGCGCCGTGCCAGCCATATCCTGATCGGCTCGGAGAAACTCGGCAAGGACAAGGCGAAAGCGAAGGCCGAGGAGGTGCTCAGGGAGGTCCGCAAGAACCCGGCGGCATTTGCCGATCTGGCGAAAAAGAATTCCGATGACCCGGGTTCGGCCGCCAAGGGGGGCGATCTCGGTTACTTCGGTCGCGGCATGATGGTCAAGCCGTTCGAGGAGGCCACCTTCACCCTCAAGGATGGCGAGATCTCGGGCATCGTCGAATCGGATTTCGGCTTCCATATCATCAAGCTGACGGGAGTCCACGCAGCCAAGGAAAAGGATCTGGCCGAAGTCAGGGGCGAGATCGAAGCAGAATTGAAGAAGGTTGCCGGGTCGCGCAAGTTCGCCGAGGCCGCCGAAGGCTTCAGCAATACCGTCTATGAACAGTCCGACAACCTCAAGGGCGCCGCCGACAAATACGGCCTCGCCGTCAAGCAGTCCGAATGGCTGGGGCGCCAGGCCAACCCGGCGAATGGCCCGCTGGCTAATGAAAAGCTCCTCGCTGCCGTGTTTGCCGAGGATTCGGTGAAGAACCGGCGCAATACCGAAGCCGTCGAAATTGCACCGAACACGCTGGTCGCGGCCCGCATTGTCGACTACAAGCCAGCCAGCCTGCAGCCCTTCGATGGCGTCAAGGGCAGCATCGAGAGCCTGCTCAAGCGCCAGGAAGCACAGGCGCTTGCGCGCAAGGATGGCGAAGCTCGCCTCGAGGTGCTGCGCAAGGGCGAGGACAGCCTCAACTGGGGTGCGGTGAAGAGCGTTTCCCGCCTCGACCCCAGGCAGATCCCGCAGCCTGCCGCGCCGACCGTGTTCAAGATGGATACGGCCAAGCTGCCGGCCTATGCCGGCGTCGATTTGCCGGGTAGTGGTTACGCCCTGTTCAAGTTGGTCAAGCTCGATGCCGGCGAGGCGCTCGACGAGGCCCGCAAGCAGGCACTGCTGCGCCAATTGAATACGCTGGAGGCGCAGGAAGAAGTGCAGAGCTACCTTGCCGCGCTCCGTAGCCGCTACAAGGTTGAAATCAACAAGGCCGCGCTTGAGGCCAAGGACCGGTAAGCGAGGGCCAGTTCGGGTTTCGCCAGAAAAAACGCCGACCGGAATATACGGTCGGCGTTTTTCATGTCATATCGCGGGTTGACCGCAGCGTTGGCTCAGGTGGGCAGCGGCTCCGCATTGCCCAGCGCCGTGGTATTCATGCCGCCATCGACATACATGATTTCGCCGGTGATTCCGCTGGCGAGATCGGAAAGCATGAAGGCGGCGGCGTTGCCGACTTCGTCGATGGTCACGTTGCGGCGCAGCGGCGCGTGGTGCGCGTTGTAGGACAGCAGCTTGCCGAAGTTGCCGATGCCGGACGCGGCCAGGGTCTTGATCGGGCCGGCCGAGATGGCGTTGGCGCGAATGCCTTCGGGGCCGAGGCAGAAGGCGAGGTAGCGGGTTGCCGCTTCGAGGCTGGCCTTGGCCAGGCCCATGGTGTTGTAGTTGGGCATGGTGCGCTCGGCACCGAGGTAGGAGAGGGCGAGGAGCGATGCCTTGCGGCCCTGCATCATCGGCCGGGCGCCCTTGGCCAGCGCGGCGTAACTGTAGGACGAAATGTCGTGGGCGATGCGGAAGGCGTCGCGCGTGATGCCGTTCAGGAAATCGCCCTCGATGGCTTCGGTCGGCGCGTAGGCAATGGAGTGAACGAGGCCGTCGAGGCCATCCCAGCGCTTGCCGAGTTCGACGAATACATTGTCGATCTGCTCGTCGCTGCTGACATCGAGGGGGATGGTGATGTCGCTGCCAAACTCGGCAGCGAACTTCTTGATGCGGTCTTCGAAGCGTTCGGTCTGGTAGGTGAAGGCGAGTTCCGCGCCTTCACGGTGGCAGGCCTTGGCGATGCCATAGGCGATGGAGTGCTTGGACAGCAGACCGGTGATCAGGATTTTCTTGCCGGCGAGAAAGCCCATTTGATGTTCTCCCAAGAGGTTTAGCCTCGGGATTATAAAGCATCACATGTTCGGGTAGGTCGGCCCTTCGCCGCCCTGCGGGACAACCCAGTTGATATTCTGGGTCGGATCCTTGATGTCGCAGGTCTTGCAATGGACGCAGTTCTGCGCGTTGATCTGCAACCGCGGGTTGTTGCCCTGCTCGTCGCGCAGGATTTCATAGACACCGGCCGGGCAGAAACGCTGTTCCGGCGCGTCGTACTGCGCCAGATTGACGCTGACCGGCACCGTGGCATCCTTGAGTTGCAGGTGGCAGGGCTGGTCTTCCTCGTGGTTGGTGCTGGACATGAAGACGGAGGACAGGCGGTCGAAGGTCAGCACGCCGTCCGGCTTCGGGTAGGTGATGAGCTGGCACTCGGCGGCCGGTTTCAGTTTCAGATGGTCGGGCGTCTTGTTATGCAAGGTCCATGGCGCCTTGCCGCGGAAAATAAGCTGGTCGATGCCGAACATCAGCGAGCCGAGTTTCAGGCCCTTGCTCATCCATGGCTTGAAATTTCGTGCCTGGTGAAGTTCCTCATAAAGCCAGCTGTTCCTGAAGGCTTCGGGGTAGGCCGTCAGTTCGTCGTGCTGGCGTTCGGCTGCGAGCGCCGCGAAACAGCTCTCGGCGGCGAGCATGCCGGACTTGATCGCGCAGTGCGAACCCTTGATTCGCGCTGCATTGAGGAAACCGGCGTCGTCGCCGACCAGCACCCCGCCCGGAAAAGTCAGCTTGGGCAGGGACTGGATGCCGCCGGCAGTCAGGGCGCGCGCGCCATAGGCGATGCGCTTGCCGCCTTCAAGAAACTTGCGGATTTCAGGATGTGTCTTGTAGCGCTGGAACTCTTCGAACGGCGACAGGTGCGGATTGGTATAGCCGAGGCCGACCACGAAGCCGACGGCCACCTGGTTGTTTTCCAGGTGATAGAGGAAACCGCCACCGTAGGTGTCGGGCTGCATCGGCCAGCCGCCGCTATGGACGACGAGGCCAAGCTGGTGATTTTCAGGCTTGATTTCCCACAGTTCCTTGATGCCGATGCCGTAGGTTTGCGGGTCGGCACCTTCGTTCAGCTTGAATTTTTCCTGAAGCTGCTTGCCAAGGTGGCCGCGGCAACCTTCGGCGAAAAAGGTGTACTTGCCGTGCAGTTCCATGCCCATCTGGAAGGCCGGGCCCTCGGCACCATCGCGCAATCGACCCATGTCGCCGGTCGCCACGCCCTTGACCGCACCATCGGCATTGAACAGCACTTCGGCACCGGCAAAGCCGGGGTAGATCTCGACGCCCAGCGCCTCGGCCTGTTCGCCGAGCCAGCGGCAGACGTTGCCGAGCGAAATGACGTAATTGCCCTCGTTGTGCAGGCAATTGGGCAACATGCTGTTGGAAATCCGGCGCGATCCGGTTTCGGAGAGCATGTAGAAACGGTCTTCGGAAACAGGGGCGTTGAGCGGGGCCCCGTCTTCCTTCCAGTTGGGCAGGAGTTCGGTCAGGGCACGGGGATCCATGACGGCACCGGAAAGGATGTGGGCGCCGATCTCGGCGCCTTTCTCGATCAGGCAGACCGAGATCTCGCTACCTTTTTCCGCTGCCATCTGTTTCAGGCGAATTGCCGAAGCCAGTCCGGCGGGGCCGCCGCCGACGATGACGACGTCGAATTCCATCGCTTCGCGTTCCATGAGGACTCCTCTTAAATCATTGTTTCGCAGTTAACAATACGGTACAGTATGGAGCTGTATTCGGCAACCCCCCTGGAAGAGTGGCCCCATGGAACACAGGAAAAAACTCGTTCATGTCACGCATATTCCCATTCGCTGGGGCGACATGGATGCCTACGGGCATGTCAACAACACGGTCTATTTCCGCTACATGGAGCAGGCGCGGGTCGAATGGCTCGAGTCGATCTCGGCCCCGGTGCGACCTAGCGGAGAGGCGCCGGTGATCGTCAACGCGAGTTGCACCTTCCTGATCCAGATGAATTATCCAGGCACCGTCGAGGTGCGTACCTACGCCAGCCACCCTGGGCGCTCGAGCTTCATGACCCATTTCGAAATGCGCATCGTCGGCGACGAACGCATCTACGCCGAAGGGGCCGCCAAGCTGGTGTGGATCGATACCCGGACCGGAAAGTCGGTCCACTTGCCCGATCATGTGCGTGCCGGGGTCGAAGGGGAGTAAACTCGCAGCCCAACGATTCTCCACTCCGGAAAAACATGGGCAAGCGCAAGACCTGGGAAAAACTGCTTTCCGCCGAACGGCCGGGCGCCGGCAAGGCGCCGGGTAATCCGGAGCGGACCGCCTTCCAGCAGGACTACGACCGCATCGTCTTCACCTCCGCCTTCCGCCGGATGAAGGACAAGACGCAAGTCTTTCCGCTGTCGAAAAGCGATTATGTGCGTACCCGGCTGACGCACAGCCTTGAAGCCAGCTGCGTCGGGCGCTCGCTCGGGGCGCTGGTCGGCCGCGAAATCATCGCCCGCCATGAATTGAAGAACGTCGAGTCCGGGGATTTTGGCGCCATCGTCGCCGCCGCCTGCCTGGCCCATGACATCGGCAATCCGCCCTTCGGCCATGCCGGCGAGGATGCCATCCGCGAATGGTTCCGCAATTCCGGGCTGCTCGAACGCCATCCGTTCACGCCGGCGCAGCGGGCCGATTTCGAGCATTACGAGGGCAACGCCCAAGGCTTCCGCATCGTCACCCGCCTGCAGAACCCGGCCAATCCCGGGCTGCAGCTTACCAGCGCGGTGCTTGCCGCATTCACCAAATACCCGCGCCCGTCTTCGGTCGCAACCGAACTCGATGGCAAGAGCGGCCGGAAATTCGGCTTCTTCCAGCAGGATGCCGCTGCATTTCATCAAGTGGCGCGGTCGACCGGCATGGTCGAGCGAATTCCGGGTACAGCCTGGCGCCGCCATCCGCTGGCCTTTCTGGTCGAGGTGGCCGACGATACCTGCTACCTGATCGTCGATCTCGAAGATGCCGCGAAGCTCGGTTTCGTGCCCTATCGCGACGCCGAGCTGCTGCTGGCAGACCTCGCCGGCAATGCGGTCAGCGGCCGCCGCCTCGATCGCCTGCACGATCCGAAGGAGCGCCTCGAATACCTGCGTGCCAAGGCCATCGGCCGACTCCTGGAGAGTGCGGCCGGGGTTTTTCTAGAAAACGAGGATGCCATTCTCGCCGGGACTTTCGACGACGAACTGCTCGAGCAGTCGCCGGTCGCCGTCCCCCTGCAAGCCATCCTCCGTCTCGCCAAGGAAACTATTTACACTGCCCGCCCGGCACTGGAAATCGAAACCGCCGGCTTCGAGGTGCTCGGCGCGCTGCTTTCCCTATTCGCCAACGCCGTCGAGGCGCGGGCCGGGCATGCGCGCTTCACGACCCGCGAACGGATGCTGCTCAAGCTGCTACCGGCCCAGTTCCTCGGCCATGGCGGCGAACCGGACCCCGACCCTTATCTACGCCTGTTGCAGGTGGCCGATTTTGTCGCCGGCATGACGGATTCCTACGCGGTCGACATGTACCGCAAGTTGAAGGGTTTTGACCTGCCGACCTGATCCCGCCTACAGCACCGCGGCGGCTGGTTGCAGCGCGACTCGCGTCGACAGCGCGTTGAGCGCGATCAGGTGGAGCATTTCGCTGACCGTGGTCGAGCAGTCGGTCAGCACCGTCACCTTGTACTTTTCCGCGCTCTTTGAGAGGGCGGTATGGGTGACACAGTTCTGGGTCATCATGCCGCAGACCAGCAGTTCCTCGACCCCGAGCCCGGAGAGTAAATGTTCCAGAGTGGTGCCGTGGAAGCTGTCGGCGTATTCCTTGACCACCACCGGGGCATCCGGTGCGGCGGCGAGGACTTCGGGGTGGATGTCGGCGCCGGGCGTTCCGGCATTGAAGAAGGGGGCGATGCCTTTGGCGGCGTTGGCGACGTGCTGCACATGGATGACCGGTATGCCCCCGGCGCGCGCCTTGCCGATTGCGGCGACGATGTTGCGCAGGGTTCCATCGGTGTTCCACAGCGGAAACAGCCCGCCGGGGAAATAGTCGTTCTGCAGGTCGATGACGATCAGGGCGCTTTTTGGCGATGCGGACACGGGAGGTCTCCTTCGTTGGTTGACGTGAAGGGATTGTTGCCCGGCGCGGATGCCTTGACGAGTGGCCCGGATACAAAAGTACGCTAAGATCGGGCCAATATTTCCTTGGCCGTTTTCAGGTGACACACATGCCGAGTCACGTTGTCGCGGTGCTCGCCTTCGACCGCATCAGCGCCTTCCATCTCTCCGTGCCCTGCGTGGTGTT
>ERZ724517.1979-NODE-1979-length-11027-cov-3.441214_pt1 | contig 11027 bp, 8 predicted proteins | sample MGYA00376050_ERZ724517 | MGnify/ENA primary metagenome ERZ724517 (study PRJEB28724, sample SAMN07190886) | activated sludge metagenome | isolation source: activated sludge of sewage treatment plant in Hong Hong | place: USA: Christiansburg, Virginia | collected... | reverse complement strand
GGGTGCGCGCAAAATCCGCACCGCAATCACTATCATCCACAATGCCGCGCCCAGCTCGATTGCGCGCAGGTCATAGGCCGGGGGAACAATAAGGTGCGGGGCCGCCACGAACAGCGCGACGATCAGACCGACCGTCCCTGTCCAGCAAATGCCCAGAATGGCGCGGAAGAAGCGCATTGAGCCGTGAAGCGCGGCAGCATCTCCCGCGGCGATCTCGCGGGCCATTTGCGCGCGTTCAAATTCGTTGAGCGCATTGAGTACCACGCTGATCGGCCGGGTAAACAGTACGCTCGCGGCAACAACGGCAAAAGCGCCCGGACCCAACAACAAGGTCACAACATAGCTGTGCGCGTTCGCAGTTATCTCTGTCGTCAATACGCCCAGCAAGGACCAGCCGCTATGTTGGCGCCATATCCGGCAATAGCTGCGCCAGTCCTCCCTTAACGACCCGCTCCTGCCAAATTGCGCAGCCAGATAGGCTGGGCCGAACACCAGCAATCCGGCTAGCGACCCCAGAGCCAACGCCCCCGAAGCCACGACCAGCGGTGCGTTCCACCGCAGATACAGCAGCGCGCCTCCGCCTAACAGGAACAGGCTGTAGACCAGATCGGAAACCACCGTATCCGACTGCCGCCCACTGGCATAGGCATAGGACCGTGCGAACCAGCGCCACAGGGAAAATATCACGAAGCAGCAGAACAGCAGCGCCGCCCCCCGACCCAGCCCAAGCAAATACGCGATCACGAAGAAGATCAAGCCCACCAGCGGCGCTGCCAGACCGTTGATTTTAAGTGCGGCCAAAGCGGTCGACCTGTCATTTGTGCGGTGCAATCCCGCCGCGCCCGATGCTTCGGCCATAAGCACCGGCAAGGGAGCGCAGAACAGGGCGCTCCAAATCCCCCAACTGAATTGCGCGGCGATGAACAGCAATGAAAACCCGCCGAAAGCATCGGCAGGAAGCATATGCAGCAATATGAGTGAAATCACGAACTGGGCCAGCGCCGAACTGGCCGGGCCGAGGAATGCCAAAGCGTAACGCGGCAGGCGTGCCATGGCGGATCAGCGCATATCGGCCCGGAGCGCTTCATCGAGCGCGCGGGCGCAATTGTCCCAGCTATAATCCGTCCGGACCGCTTTCGAAACATTTGCCGCGCGGCGACGAAGGTCCGAGACCGGATGTGTCGTCAGCAGCTCCGCCGTTTCATGCGCGGCATCCGCGACGGTTACGATGGCGCCGTCATAGGTTTCCGTCATGTCGCGGGCACCGGCCAGTTCCATGCAGACGGGGAAAACGGAATTGGCGAGGGATTCCAGAACGATCAGGGGATAACTGTCGATGCGCGACAGATGAACCAGCACATCCGACCCGCGCAGCAGCTCGAAAAGCTGTTCCTCCGTAACACGGCCCATAACCGCGATCTGATCTTCCAGCGCATGGTGCGCAATCGCGCCGTGGAGTTGCTCCATCGTCTGTTCATCCGCGGCGCCGGTGATCCGCGCAAAAAAAGGTGTGCCTGCCTTTTTCAGCAGGGCGCAGACCTCAACGAACAGGAAAGTTCCCTTGCCTTCTGACAGGCGGCCGGAATGGACCAACTGCAATTCCCGAGGCCGGGTTGACGTGTCCACCACAGGCGATTCCAATATGCCCGATGGCAGGAAATTGCGGATAGGAGAGCGGGGCACCGAACGTGGCAGCGCGATTTCCAGTTCCTGCGTCGGGGATATAAGCGCAATCCGGTCGGCAAAGCGCAACAGGGTCTTGCTGATCAGCCGGAGCAGTCGAGATTCCTGCGACCGCCAGTTTGACCCGAGATGCGGTGTGACCACGACGTGGAAACCGGCAAGCTTGGCTATGGCGGCATAGATGAGATCGGGCAGACTGGCATATTGCACCCACACGCAATCAACCTGCTTCTGCCGATAGCTCCAGAGATGCCGCAACCCCGCCAGCAGTTTCGGCAACCGGCTGAAGTTCATGAAGGCGTTGCCGGATGCTAAATATGTTATCTTGTAGCCGCCGAGGCGACCCAGCGCGATACCGGAACGCTCGCAAAACGCCTCCACGCCGCCCAGATGGTCCGGAGAGCCGCCAATGACCAGCAAATGCATCGCTCTCTCAGACTGGTCCAAATCCAATAACATCCTTCGTGAGCATCGATAAATCAGGCATGGTTCCGGCGGACGGAAATACTATTCTGCTTTGCATGAACCTCGGCACGGCGCAATTCAATCCGCATAAATGATCGTGGAGCCAATGGTGTCCAGCCTTACATCATATGGCCTGTATTCGGAAAGCGCCTGCCGCACGCTTTCCTGCTTTTCCGGCGGAGTGTAGGTCAGCAGGAAGCCCGACCCGCCAGCGCCCAGCAGTTTCCCCCCGGTTGCGCCTGCGGCACGGGCGCGGGCATAGGCATCGTCTACAAGCGAATTGCTGATCCCGCTCGCCATGCGCCGTTTCCGCTCCCATCCTTCGTGCAGAAACTGGCCCAGCACATCGACATCACCAAGTATCTGTCGGCGCAACTCATAGGCGCTGGCGACAAGCGCCTTCATTTCAGCGATAGCGCGACTGTCCTGGAGGAGATTTTGCCCCTGCTCCGCCAGCAAGGCGCTCGCCGACCGGGTGCCGCCGAGATAGAACATGGTAAGGCAGGATTCGAGCCGGTGGCGCATTTCTATGGTGATCGGCACCACTTCGCATTCCACGCTCTCATCGGGGTTGAAGGTCAGGAAATTCATGCCACCCAACGCGCAGCCATATTGGTCCTGCTTGCCGATCGGTTCGCCCAGCTTGTTCAACTCGATATCGCATGCCTTTTCGGCAAGGCGCGTGGCAGATTCATAATGCCCGAGATAGGCATTGCACAGATTGAGCAGGCCAACGGTAAACGCGCTTGATGAACCCAACCCTGTGCCGGCGGGCACGTCGGCGCTGGAATTGAAATCGACGCCGTGAATGCCATAATCACCAAATACCTGCCGCAGAATACGGTGCTCAATATCCTCCACCCTGCCCGGCGTTTCGATTTTGGAATATTTGAGGATATAGCCTTCCCCGCCAAAATAGTCGTGCATCGCCAGATATACATAGCGCTTGATCGACATGCTCAGCACCGCGCCGCCATGATGCCGGTAAAATTGCGGAAGATCGCTGCCGCCGCCGCAAAAGCTGACACGCAGGGGCGTGCGCGAAATAATCACGGGTATATTTCCCTCAAAACATGGTCCACGGCATCAGGCAGATTGTCGGTAATATAGTCGGGAATGGCATCACTTGTCGACCGCCCGGCCTGTGCGGTGTCGCTTCGGATCAATATGCCCCGGGCGCCCGCCGCATGGGCAGCGACAATGTCCGTATGCCGATCGCCAACGAACCAGCTTCGCGCCAGATCGATATTGTGCTTTACCGCCGCCGCCAACAGCAGGCCGGGCTTGGGTTTACGGCAATCGCAGTCGATTTTCAGGTCCGCTACTTCGCCCGGCCAACCGGACTCGGGATGGTGCGGGCAATAGAACATATCATCGAGATACGCCCCGGCTTCGACAGCAAGCGCGGTATCCAGCGCCGCGAACACCCGGGTGAGATCATCTTTCGTAAAAAAGCCTTTTGCCAGATCGGGCTGGTTCGTGATGCAGATGGCGGGAATACCGGCTGCGTTCGTGCGCGCCACCGCAGCAGCCACGCCGGGTAACAGACGCAGTTGCTCCGGGCGATGCACGCCATTAACCTCGGCATTAAGAACCCCGTCGCGATCGAGAAACAGCGCCGGTTTAGGCGCCGCCCGCCGCAATGCCGCCACCTTGCCGGAACGTAAATCCTCCGCGCCCTGCATCAGTCGCTCGGGTGTGCCCATATCCTTGATATATTCCACGCTGCGATAGGCGGCGATCTTTGCTCCGGCGGCGATCATCGCCGGGAAAATCTGCCCGCCCCAATCGCTTGGCTCGTCGGCAGGAGCAAAGTCCAGCGCCGCCGGATCGAGCGCATACAGCGCGGCGCTTACGAGATTGGGCAGAAGGGCGCCATCCTCATGCGGCTTGGGCAGGAACCGCCGCACCTGTTCATTCTCGACCTCGACGAGATCGCTGTCGTGCGGATGATTGTTGGGATGCACGAAGATGCTGACCATCGCTCCGCTTTGGCCATGAAACCGTGCAAAATGTGCCAGATCGACATCGAGAAGGGTATCGCCATAGAGCAGGAGGAATGGCTCTGTCAGCTCATGTGCCGCCGCCCGCACCGCGCCCGCCGTGCCCATGGGTTCGCGTTCGCGGACGTGGGTGATGTGGACGCCATAATTCGCGCCATCGCCAAAGTGCCCTTCCACTTTCTCCGCGAGGTGTCCGTTGAGGAAAACAAACTCTCTGAAACCTGACGCCTTGGCAACATCGATCAGGCGCTCCAGCAGCATCCGTCCGGCGAGCGGCGCCATCGGCTTGGGTATGTCTTTCAGGCCGAGCCGTGTGCCCTTGCCGCCGGTGAGGATCGCGACCTTCATGAACCGCTGGCCACCATCCATCTGGCGGCAATACGAATGGCCGCCTCCGAATCATGGCGGGGTGACCAGCCCAGCGACGCGATGCGCTCGACATTGTAATCGACGCTTGGCACATCGCCCACCCATCCGCGATCGCCGCCGGTATATTCGATACGCGCATTGCTGCCAAACTCTTCCACAACGATCTCCGCGATTCGCCGCACGTTGGCGCGCGTCGGGCCGCCGATGTTGAAGAGATTGACCCGGTCCTCAAAATGGTCCCAGCCCGTCAGGATCGCATCGACCAGATCGCCCGCATAAAGATAGGGCTTGGTCTGGGTGCCATCGCCCAACACTTCGAGCCGCGACGGATCGGCCCGGAGCTTGTGGACGAAATCGTAGATCGCGCCATGGGTCAAACGTTCGCCCACGACGTTGGGGAAACGCGCGATCCACGCGCGCAGGCCATAATTTTCCGCATAGGAAGAGATGAACCCTTCGGATGCCAGCTTGGCCGCGCCATAATGCGAAATCGGAAGGAGCGGGCCATGATCCTCGGCGAGCTGCCCTTGCGCCTCGCCATATATCGCCGATGTCGAGGCGAAGATGATCTGCTTCACGCCCTGCACCCGCATCCCCTCCAGCAGTGCGTAGGTTGTGCCCAGCGTGTTGCCGAAATCCGTCATGGGGTCGTCATGACTGCGGGCGATGTCCGAATTGGCGGCCCAGTGGAATACCGCATCGAAGCGGTAGCGTGCGAACAGCGTGAGGACAGCGGCGGTATCGGTCAATTCGATATGGTGAAATATCAGCTTTCCGGGCGCCTCAAATTCCGCAACATACTCACGCCGTCCGAGCGAAAGATTATCCGCGACCACCAGATCATGCCCGCGCGCGATCAGCTCTGCGCACAAATGGCTGCCGATAAAACCTGCGCCGCCTGCGACCAGCAGTTTCAAATCAGGATACTCCGTCGCGCTTGCAAGCGATATATTGCGCCAGAACATGCATTATTGCCTGATGCGCGTCCTCGACGATACCATAATTATGGTCGTCGACATGCAGCGATACCTCCGCGCTTTCCCGCAGCCTTCCGCCGTCAAATCCGCTGAGGCCGATGGTCGTCATGCCCCTGGCCCGGGCCGCTTCCACCGCATTCAATATGTTGGGGCTGTTGCCGGAAGAGGAGATGGCGATCAGGACATCGCCCGACCTGCCGATCATATCGATCTGGGCTTCGAACACGCGCTCAAACCCGAAATCATTCGCGATAGCGCTGTACATGGGCATATTGGCCACCAGCGATTGCGCGTTGATGGCGGGGTGGTTGTGATGATGGGTGCCCTTGCCAAGATCGCAGCACAGATGATCGGCGATGGCCGCCGAACCGCCATTGCCAATCGACAGGATATGATTTCCATTCGCCGCTGTGGTCTCAATCAGGGCGCATGCGCGCTCCAGCGCATCGGCATTAACACCCGCCAGCGCCCCGGCAATCCTGCGGCCATAATCCTGAAGATAGGCTCCGATGGAAGATCGGTCGCAAAGGAGGTTTCGTGACCGCGGATCATTCTCCATACTGAAAACTCTCATTATTGACTGGCGAACACCGTTGGGCGAAGCGAGATACATCTGGTTCGACACGGTCGCGATCTGAACACCATAACCCTTCCCCGTCACCTGACCGAGCCTGACTACCGTATAGGCTTCACTCGAAAATGCAAAGTGGATATGACGCATTGCAGCATGACGGCTGCGGTGTCGGATCATGCCTGTAGTGGGAAGAATGCGTGAACGACAGCAGACAGGTTGGCGCAGTACCGGAAATCGCGCAAAAGAGCGCCGCTCCTGCTTCCATCAGCGTTATCATAACCAACTATAATTATGCGCAATTTCTGGGAAAAGCCATCGAATCGGTGCTCGCCCAGACCTATCCTCATGTGCAGTGCATTGTTGTCGATGACGGATCGAGCGACGGTTCGCTGGCGGTGGCCAGATCCTATCCGGGCATCGAGATTATCGCCAAGCCGAATGGCGGGCAGGTTTCGGCGGCCAAACGCGCGATGGAAGCGGTAACGGGAATCATCACCATCTTTCTCGATTCCGACGATATGTTGTACCCCGATGCCTGCGCGGTCGTTGCCGCACATTTTCGCGAGGGTGCCACGCTGTACCAGTTCGGCCTTGATGTTATCGACAGCGATGGCAGGGTTATTGGCGCCTATCCTCTCGAGCCGCTGATCGCGTCGGGTCAGAGCGAGGCCGCGCTGAGGCATGGATTTTTTCCCTCATCGCCGACATCGGGCAATGCTTTTCTCACCGCCCATGTCCGGCGGATGCTGGCGGAGGCGGGGCCAGTGGAACGATATTTCGTCGACGGCTATCTGATCTACAGCGCTCCTTTTTTCGGAGAAACCGTCACGTCGACCGCGCGGATCGGAAGCTATCTCGTGCACGGAGCGAATGTTTCGTTGTCGGCAGGCGTAAACGCACGATCAGCGGAAAAAAGCACCCGCAATGCGCTCTGGCAGCGCACAGGCATCGTCAATGCGCTGAGGATGACCGGAAATGCGGGCGGCGATCCCGCCGATTTTCTGACCGCCTATCACCTGCGGTATGTGCTGATCCTGCGCATATGCTATGGCATCGAAGATATATTGCCGGACTGGTCGAACTGGCGGATAGCAAAAGCCATGGTCAGAAAATTCATTATCTATCCCCGCATATCTCTGGTTCAGCGCCTGAAAAACATTGCTCTTGCCGCAGCCCTGCTCGTTGGCTTTTCCGCGATCGGGCGTCGCATCGTGCCGCCTGCGTTTTGATTGTTGAGGATGTGATAATGACCTGCAAGGCAAACCGGGCGTGCTGATCCGCCAGACTTTCCTGTATCTTCCGGCCCAGTTGCTCCCCCCGCTGGCGCAGTTTGTTTCGCTGATCGTCTGGTCGCACTTTGCCAGCGCCGAGGTGATCGGCATCGTCACGCTCCTGGTATCGATCCAGGAATTTCTGGTGTTGGGCCTGATGGGGTTCTGGACGAACTATACCATCCGCTATGCCTCCAAAGCCCTGACCGACCCGAAGGAAATCCATGAGCAGGCAGCGACCTGCACGGCGGTCGTGTTCGGGTCGAGCCTGATACAGGCACTTCTGGGGGTCATATTATATCTGACGCTTATCAACGCCCACACGTCGCCGGTCATTCTGGCCACCGCCGCCATCATGGTGTTCGGCCGGTCGTTCAACAGCTTTCAGGCGGAGCGCGGGCGCGGGCGCGGAGATGTCCTGTTATATTCCATAGGCGTGATGGCAGGCCCGGTGATCGGGATGGGCGTGGGCGTGGCGTTGTTGACCCGTTTTGGCAGCAGCGAGCTTGCCATCTTCTTTGGCTTTGCCGTTGCCCAGCTCGCCGCCGTGCTTTTCGGACTGGCGCGTGACCGCAGTTGGTTTGCGCTGGGCCGCCCCTCGATCGAGATATTGGGCCGCGCACTGCGTTATGGCCTGCCGCTCATATTGAGCGCCGTTTCCATCTGGCTCACCCAGAACATCGCGCGATTACTGGTCAGCCATTTTTCCGGACTGGCGGCGGCGGGTGTCTATGCGCTGGGTTTTGGCCTGGGTTTCCGCGTCGCGGTTGTCGCGGCAATGAGCGTAACCGCCGCCGCTTTTCCCATCGCTGTTCGCTATTCGCACGCGGGGGAACACGACAGGGCGATGGAGCAGCTCTCCCGCAATGTCACTTTGCTGATGATCGTTCTGGCACCCAGCATGACCGGCCTGGCGATGATTGCCAAAGACGTCCTGACCATTTTCATCGCACAGCCCCTGCGCGAACCTGTCTATCCCATCATGCTCTGGTCGATATTGGCGGGGTCGATCATCTGTTTCCGCCAGCATTTTCTGCATCAGGTCTTTTTGTTGAAGGGCAACACCCATGTAATTGGCAAGGTGTCGCTTGCCGAGGCCGCCATCGCCCTTCTCGCCGCGTTCTTCGCGGTTCCGAAATGGGGCGGGCTGGGCGGGATAATATCGCTCACCGCGAGTTCGAGCCTGAGCACCGCCGTGATGATGGCCTTTGCCCTGCGCGCCGGACTACGCCCGCCATGGCTGGACCTCGGCAAGATAACGGCCGCGAGCATCGCCATGGCCGGTGCTTTGAGCTTCGTGCCGGAAGCGGCCGACATCGGGCATCTGGTATGGCGGATCGGCGTGGGGGGTCTGGCTTTCGCACTGGCGCTGTCGATACTCTATGCGCCGTATCTGGTGCGATTGGCGGGGAATCGGAAAATTACCGCGCAGTAGAGCGAAATCTCTCAGTTCAAATCCACCCCTCTCGGCCCTGCAACGGGTGGTTCCGGGCGATGCGCCGTTGGTCGGGTTCGGGTTATGATTGTCTGTTGACGTACGAACCGCGTCGGCTGAGCCAGAATTTGCATCATTATCAATAATTGCGCGATCAATGTTCCTTTCCCGGCCAGCCCCTGCGATCCCGCCGTCACGACAAGGAATTGCAATGCCATATAAAATGCCGAACGCTCCAGTCGCCGGGCAGTGGAAAAAAGCAGCATCGGCAGCGCGATCATCATCGGGATTACCGCGAGAAGGCCGTATGTGACCGTCAAAGCCACCCACGACAATTCAATCCCCACTTCCGTATGCAGGAAGCCTTGAAGAATTACCCGCCGCGGGCCGGGAACTCCATATAGCAATTCATTGGGCGTCAGCATCGAAAGCATGCGAATCGCGGCCGCCCGGGTTTCGGCACTTCCCTGATCGTTGGTGAAACGATCGATCAGGGTATCCACCAGCGGTATGGGCAGAAACACGAAGATCAACCCGGTGACAAGCAGTATGACCGACAGCCACCTCTGACTGCTGAACTGACCCCGGGCAAACAGGCCGCTGAGCGCAATCGTTACTGCCGTAAAGATCAGCGCCGACCGGCCTCCATAGGCAAACATCGCGGCGGTATGCAGAATTATTTCCATAATTCTGGGCGCCGACAGAGCATCCCTGCGACCCGACGATACAAGGTGAACAAGGTACAGACCTGTGAACATCGCCCCCAGCAACGGGTGCCCCATCAGCGCGGACGATCGATGCTCATTCCCGAAGGCATCAAGAAAGCTCGGCAGCAGGCGATACCCGATGCCCTGTTCGGCAATCGCCATCACCGAGTTGATGATGAAAAAGACCTGAAGGGCGACCGCCAGCTTCGCCCGCAACGGTGCATCGATGATGGTGAGCGCAAGAATGGTTAGCAGCGGAATGTTATAAGTGACAATTGCGATGGACAGTTCCCCACCCGTCACGCCGCTCGCTGCGATTTGCACACCGCGCACGGTGATGACGAGGGTGGCAAACACATACAGCAATACTGCCGGACGCCGCAGTATCGCCCACATATTTTCATTGCCGGAAAACAGACCGAGTCCAACCGGCAGCAGCAACAGGTAGAGACTGGGATGTATCTTGGTGATGGCTGAGGCACCCGCGCTCAGATAATCCCAGCCGATGAGTTGCAGAACTGTCGCCGGTAGGATGAACATACTGACGATGCCCAAAACTGCCAGTATTTTTAGTAATTGTTTCACGCTGTTTTACTCTTGGTGCCACTTGCGCCCAACCCGAGCTGGGTCGTAAGCCATCGGCGCACAGGGATATCACAATATTTGTCGAGCAGAAGGCATAATGCGTCGGCCATCCAGAATAGGCAAAATAATGTAATGTCCGTATATGGGTCAGCTATGACACGGCGTCGATTGCCCGCATCCAGTTTCATTTTCAGGCGTTACGCCCGATGATGATAGAACGGAAAAATGCCAAACTTGATAAAGTGCGGAATCTGGCGTTAGGAGTGCGTTCAACTTCAAATGGTGTCCACATGACCCGACCCGTCGCAAGAAATTGGGCATTTCTGCCCTGGATCGCCGTTCTCGCGGCGTGTCAGGGCCAAGCGGCGGTTGCGCCGCCTGGGCCGGAATTGCAGATCAACCTTGCCAGCTATCATAACCCACCCAAAGGCGCGGATCGCATCGGCTGGGCGTATAATCTGCCGAGCGACGCGACGTTGCGCTATTTCGCGGCAAAGGGATTTCGCACGATCAAGCTGCCGATGAACTGGAACCGGCTGCAACCCCGCGTCAATGGGCCGCTTGCCGAGGACAAACTCAGGGAGCTGGATGATTTTCTCGTCCGCGCGGATCGCGCCGGATTTCGCGTCATCGTCAATCTATGCGCCTTTGGCGGGCGGGATGGCCATCAACTTGGATCGAAGGAACTGCCCACCGACCGCCTCGCCAATTTCTGGGCGCAGTTTGCGCGACGCTATGCCGGGCGGCTGGCGGGCTATGACATCATGAACGAGCCGCACGATATGCCCAGCCCTCACGCATGGCCGGAAGCCGCGCAGAAAGCCGTGGACGCCATTCGCAAGGTCGACAGGAAAACCGAAATTCTGGTGGAGGGGGATGACTGGTCCAATGCGGCGCGCTGGATGAGCAGCAACCGCAATCTCGATATACAGGACCCTGCGCACCGCCTGACCTATTC
>ERZ724517.1978-NODE-1978-length-11028-cov-4.762599_pt1 | contig 11028 bp, 7 predicted proteins | sample MGYA00376050_ERZ724517 | MGnify/ENA primary metagenome ERZ724517 (study PRJEB28724, sample SAMN07190886) | activated sludge metagenome | isolation source: activated sludge of sewage treatment plant in Hong Hong | place: USA: Christiansburg, Virginia | collected... | reverse complement strand
GCGGCATGCGCGCCGTAGCGGCGCCGATGAGCACCGAGAAGCTGCCGGCACCGGAGCCGATGGCGGAGAAAAGGCCAAGCGAGACGATCAGGCCCCAGGTGCTGCCCATGAAGGGGGTGACGGCGCTGCCGACGGCCAGCAGCAGCAAACCGCCGACCAGGACCTTCCCCGGGCCGTAGCGGTCGGCGACGGCCCCGGCGATGGGCTGGATGGCGCCCCACACGAACTGGCCAACGGCCAGGGCCAGGCTGATGGCGGCGATGCCGAGGCCGGTGCTGGTGTTGAGCGGCGAGACGAACAAGCCGAGCGACTGGCGGGCGCCCATGGTGACCATGAGGATACCGGCGGCGGAGAGAGTGACTACCCACAGGGCAGGCTGGTTGAGGGTGCGGAACATGGGAGCCTTTGGCGAATGCAGCTGATCGTGCTGCCGATTGTAACCAGACCCGCAAGTGTATGCAGAGGTTCCCGCTAGCCGGAAAATCGCTGGATCTGTCGGCGGTCGCGTTTGGTTGGCCGGCCCTTGAGGTCTGCGCCGGGGGCCGGGGCCAGCGTGCGGGCTTCGCTTGCCTGCGCGCGCCGGTTGCGGCTTTCGTCGGTCTCGTTATACAGCTGCTGGGCCTCGCAGGCCGGGCGGCGGTATTCATTGAGGCCGGCGACGTGCACTGTCCATAACACCTGGCCGATGGAGAGTTCGAGCTGATCGCCGGCCCTTATCTCCTTGGCGGGCTTGGCCGTGCTGCCGTTGAGCTTGACCTTGCCGCCGGCTACCGCTTCGGCAGCGAGCGAACGCGTCTTGAAGAAACGTGCCGCCCACAACCACTTGTCGAGCCGCTGGCGCAAGGCGTTGGAGTTGCTAGCGTCGCTCATTCCTTGGCCGGCTTCTTGTTCAGCTTGCGCTGCAGGGTGCGCCGGTGCATTTTCAGCGCCCTCGCCGTGGCCGAGATGTTGCCATCGTTCTCGGCCAGTACGCGATGGATGTGCTCCCACTCCAGCCGATCAACCGAAAGCGGCGAGTCGGAGACGAAGAGCGAGGAGTCGCCGTCAACCTTGTTCAGCGCCGCGACCACTTCATCGGCATCCACCGGCTTGGCGAGATAGTGGGTGGCCCCCAGCTTGATGGCCTCGATTGCGGTGGCGATGCTGGCGTAGCCGGTGAGCATGACGACGCGCGTGTTGGGGTCGAGTTCAATCAGCCGCTCGATCAGCACCAGCCCGGATTCGCCGGGCATTTTCAGATCGACAACCGCATATTCCGGCGGGTGTTGCTGGGCGGCGGCCAGCGCCTCGGGGACATCGGCTGCGGTGCTGACGGCATAGCCACGGCGTTCCATGGCGCGGGCCAGCACGCGGCGGAAAGCTTCGTCGTCGTCGACGAGCAGCAAGGTCGGTTTGTCCTGGTCGCTGGTGGTGTTCATGTGGGTCCAATACCTAATGCGGAATGTCTAATGCGGAAAGCGGCAGGGTCACCCGGGTGCAGGTGCCGCCGGTTTCGCGGGGAGTGAGTTCGACACGTCCGCCAAAGCGTTCGAGTGTGGCATTGCTGAGGAAGAAACCGATGCCGAGGCCGCCGCTGGTGCTGTCCTTGCTACCAGGGCCTTCTGTCGTGTTTTGCTTGGTGCTGAAGAAGGCTTCTCCAATACGGGAGGCGACGTCGCGATCAATGCCGGGGCCGCAATCGAGGATGTTGATGGTGAGTTGTGACTGATCCCACTGTGCCAGGAATTCCAGCCCGTCCGGCGAGGCATCCGCCGCATTGTCGAGCAGATTGAGCAGCGCTTGCTCAAGCGTGCGATCGGTGGCCACCGAGGGCGCGGGTCGCGTGCCGTCGAGTGCGGCCTGAATGGTGACGCGGGGGCGGATCAGTTGCCACTCCTCAAGCAGGCGTTCGAGGTAGGCGTCTAGCGGCAACTGCGCGGAAGCGTCGTCGCGTGCCTGCCCGGCCGAGGCCAGCGTCTGAGAAAGGATCTTCTTGCACTCATCAACCTGGGTGCGCAGCAGTGCCAGATCTTCCTGCAGTTCCGGATTGCCGCCATGTGTCAGTTCGGCTTCACGCAGCACGACCGCCATGGTTGCCAGCGGCGTGCCGAGCTTGTGGGCGGCACCGGCGGCCAGGGTGCCCAGCGCGAGGATCTGCTCGTTGCGCAGCGCAGCTTCGCGGGCGGCCTTTTCCCGCACTTTCAGTGCTGCCGCCATGCGGGTCAGGAACAGGGCGACGACAACGGCGCTGACGACGAAATTGAGCCACATGCCAAGCACGTGCAGGGCAAAGCCGCTGGCGTGGCCGGCGTGCTCGGGGGCCACGCCGGAAGCGCGCGCCAGCAAGGTATCGAGCTCGGCCATTTCACCTTGTGGTGGTGGCAATGGCAGGTTCCAGAACATCAGGAAGGTGTAGGCCAGGGTCGTTGCCCCGGCCATGAACCAGGCGTGCCTGGCGGGCAGGGTGGTGGCTGCGATGGTGATCGGCACCAGAAAGAGCGAAACGAAAGGGTTGGCCGAACCGCCGGCGAAATAAAGCAGCAGGGCAAGTGCGGCGACGTCGACCAGCAACTGCGCCAGCAATTCGTCATCGCCGGCCGGGCGATCCTGTTGCAGGCGCCACTGGGTGTAGAGATTGAACAGCGCCAGCGTCACCGTGACCGCGATCATCGGCCCGATGACAAGGGGGATCTTCAGCCAGGCGACAGCCAGCAGAAGCACCAGCCCCTGCGCCAGCACCGAGATGCGGCGAAGGGCAACCAGGCGGCGGAGGATTCCGGAGGCGGCAAAGGCGGACGACATGAGGCGGGATTTTACGCTGCGCAAGGCTCTGCGTAGCAGGGTGCGGCAGAATGCCGCGCCCCGGGGAACGTTCAGGTGTGGCTGCGCTGGCCGAAGTGTTTTTCCAGCCGGTATTCGACCAGTGAATACACGGCCGGCACGACGATCAGCGTCAGCAGTGTCGACGAGATCATGCCGCCGATGACAGCGATGGCCAGCGGCTGGTTGGTTTCGGCGCCTGCACCCAACCCCAGTGCGGCAGGGAACAGGGCGAGAATGACGGTTGCCGAAGTCATCAGCACCGGCCGCATGCGGATCGGGCAGGCATTTTTCAGCGCGGCGTCGATCGGCATGCCATCGTCGCGACGTTGATTGGTCAGGTCGACAAGCAGGATCGAGTTCTTTGCCACCAGTCCGATCAGCAGCACCAGTCCGATCATCGAATAGATATTCAGCGTCTGTCCGAACAGCCACAGTGCGGCGACGCCGCCGATGATGGCCAGTGGCTGCGCCAGCATGACGATGAAGGGCTGCAGGAAGGAATCGAACTGGCTGGCCAGCACCATGTAGAGCAGCACCATGGCGAGGCCGAAGGCGAAGGTCATGTACTTCACCGTCTTGCCGAATTCCTCGGCTTGTCCGATCAGTTTGACCTGGTAGCCGGTGGGCAGCAGTTCGGCGGCAATCTGCTTGACGCGGGTAACGGCTTCGCCGAGCGGCATGGTCGGCGTGGCGAAGAAGGTGGCAGCATATTGCAGGTCGAAGCGGGCGATGATCGCCGGCCCCAGTGTTTCGCTGAACGAGGCCACCGAGTCCATGCGCACCAGCTTGCCGTCCTTCGAACGGAGCCAGATCTTGGTCAGGTCGCTGGGTTGGGTGAATTCGCCGTCCCGGGCCTTGACGCGGATGTCGTAGCGCTCGCCATCGCCCGGTTCATCGTTGAACTTGGCGATATCGACGCCACCGGTGAGCATGTTGATGGCCGAAGCCACGTCCTGCGTGGTCAGGTTGGAGGCTGCAATTCGCATGCGGTCGGGTTTGAAGACCAGTTGCGGCAGGTCGAGCTGCAGGTCGGTGTCGACGCGGCCGATGCCGGGTTCCGCAGCCAGCTTGCCCTGCAGCTCACGCGTCAGCCGGCCGACTTCTGGCAGTTTTTCGCCAACGAGAACGAACTGCAGCGGTTCGCCGCGCTGCCCCTGGATCATCGGATAGGGCGCCGCAAAAACGCGGGCGCCGGGAATCTGTGAAAGCTCCTTGCGCAGGACCGGCAGTAGCTCCTGCTGCGTCGTCGTGCGCTCGCCGCGCGGCAGCATGCGGGCGACGACGGTGCCTTGGTTGACCTGACCGGCGGAACCGAGGCCGATCAGGGCGAATTCGGTAAATACTTCCTTGTGGCTGCGCAGCACTTCCTCGACCAGGCGCAGGCGGCCATCGGTGTATTCGATTGATGAGCCGAGCGGTGTGCGCAGGTAGACCAGGAAGCGACCTTCATCCTGCTCGGGGGCGAAAGCCTTGCCGACGTTGGCGAAGAAGAAAAAGCTGGAAGCCACCGTGACCAGAGTCAGGAAGACCACTTTCCAGCGATGGCCGAGCGCCCAGTCGAGCAGCCCGCGGTAGAAATTCTCCAGGGCCACGAAAAAAGCCTCGATACGCCGGTAGAGTGGGCCGTGTACGTGCCCCTTCTCGGTGACGACGAGGAAGCGCGAACAGAGCATCGGCGTCAGCGTCAGCGAGACGAACAGCGAGACGAGGACGCCGAAGGTGACGACCACGGCAAAGGAGCGGAAGAACTGGCCGATGATGCCGCTGATGAAGATGACCGGGGCGAAGATCGAGACCAGTGACAGCGTGGCGGCAAAGACGGCAAAAGCGACCTCGTTGGAGCCGTTGATGGCGGCGGAGACCGGGTCATCGTCCAGCTCTTCGCGGTGGCGGAAAATGTTTTCGAGGACCACGATCGCGTCGTCGACGACGACGCCGATGAGCAGCAGCAGGGCGAGCAGGGTCAGTGAATTGAGGGTGTAGCCGAAAAAGTAGATGACGGCGATGGCGCCGGCCAGCGAGACCGGGATGGCCAGCGAAATGATCAGTGTCGAGCGTACCGAGCGCAGGAAGACCCAGACCACCAGTGCCGCCAGCAGCGTGCCTTCAAGCAGGTGTTCCTTGAGCGAGTTGACGATCTCGAGGATGAATACCGCGTCGTTGGAAACGATGCTCAGCTTGAGGCCCGGGGGCAACTGCGGCTGGAGTTCGGTTTCCAGCTTGGCCTTTAGTTTTTCGACGATGGCAACGGTGTTGGTGTTGGTCACCTTGACGATACCGAGGCCGACCGTGGTTTCGCCGTTGAAGCGGGCCATCTGGCGGTAATCGGTGAGGCCATCCTCGACTTCGGCGATATCGGCAAGCCGAATCGGCGCCTTGCCCTTCCAGGCCACCACCATCTGCTTCAGGTCGTCGAGGGTGTGGAATTCCAGGTCGAGCTTGACCAGATTCTCGGTTGTCGCGCCAACGATGAAGCCGCCGGCCAGCTGCACATGCTCCTTGGCGAAGGCGTCGCTGACATCCTGTGCGGTCACGCTCATTGCGACCATGCGGTCCGGCAGCAGGTTGACGCGGATGGTGCGGTCACGTCGGCCGCCTAGCCTCACTTCGCCAACGCCGTCGATGGTCTCCAGGCGCTTCTTCAGCGTGTTGATGGCGTACTGGTTCAATTGCTGCTGCGTACGGTCGCCCTGCAGTGCCAGCCACATGATCGGCTGGGCGTTGGTTTCGACCTTGGCCACGATCGGCGGGTCGACGTCCTTGGGCAGGCGGCGCAGCACCTGGTTAACCTTGGCCTGTACCTCGTTGAAGGCGACATCGATCTTCTTCTCGAGGTTGAAGGTGATGTTGACTACCGAAACACCGGGCGATGAGGTCGACTGGATGTGCTCGATGCCCGGCGTCGAGTTGACCGAGCTCTCGATGATGTTGGTGATTGACGCGTCGACGATGTCCGGGTTGGCACCCTTCAGCGTGGTGCTGACCGAAACGACCGGAAACTCGATGTACGGGTAGCGGTCCATGCCGATGCGTTCGTAACTGATGTAGCCGAACAGCACCAGCACCAGGCTGAGCATCCATGCCAGTACATGGCGCTTGATCGATAGTTCGGGCAGCGTCATTTGGCGGGCTCGGGCGGTGTGCCAGCGGCTTTTTCCGTTGTCTTTTCAGCTGGCGCTTCGGCAGTTTTCTCTGTAGCCGCTGTTGGCTTTGCCGGTGTCTTGTTGCGCTCCTGGACGGCCACGGCCGCACCGTTGGTAAGGAAGCCGGCGCCATCGAGGGCCACCGTTTCCCCGGCCTGCACGCCCTTGATTATCTCGATCATGCCGGCCTGCTTGGTGCCGGTCTCGACCACGCGCTGCTGGGCCTTGCCATCGATAACGGCGAAGACCACCTTGCCGGCCGGGCGCAGCACGACTGACTGCTCCGGCACCATGACTGCATTGTCCTTCTGGCCGATGACAACGGCGCCATCGACCGATCCGCCGCCGAGCAGTTCGGGGGTTTCGGCAACACGGGCGATGACGTCAATGGCGCGGCTGGTGTCGGTCAGCGTCGGGCGGATGTCCTCGACCTCGCCGGCGATGATCTTGCCAGGCAGCAGAGGACTGACGAGCTTGACCGGTTGGCCGCGCTTCAGGCGCTGGGCACTGCTTTCGGGAAACGGCAAGTGGGCGCGCAAGACAGTATTTGAAACCAGCTTGAACAGCGGGTCGCCGAGCTTGACGTAGTCGCCATTGGAAGCAATTTTCTCTTCGACGATGCCATCGAAGGGCGCGACGATTTTGGTCTTCTTGAGATTGTTGCCGGAGATCCCGGCGCGTCCGCGTGCGGCTTCCAGCTGTCCATGCAGCGCATCCCGCTGCGCGGCGGCATCCTCGAGCGCATTCTTTGAAATGAAATTTTTCTGGACGAGTTCGTTCTGCCGATTGAAAAGACGCTGCTGCTGTGCATGCAAGGCTTCGAGGCGAGCGATTTCGCCCTGGTCCGAACGATGTTGCTGGGCAGCGTCACTCGGGTCGAGCTCGGCAAGAAGCTGCCCCTTCTTCACCGATTCTCCGGCACGCACAACGATCCGGGTGATGCGTCCGGCGACTTCGGCAGCTATCTTTGGGTCGTTAACCGCTTCCAGGGAGCCCAGCGTACGCTCTACCACTTCCAGCGGCTGCGCCTTGGCCTGGGTGACAGTGATCTGAGCCGGTGGCGGGCCCGATGGCTTCTTCTCCTCCGCCTTCTGGCCACAGGCCGAAAGGGTTAGCAATCCGACGAGGGCGAGCGTGGCGGGGAGCGGTCGCATCATGGCAGCAGGGAATCCTGGGCGAGCAGTTGGTCAACGGTTTCGCGGCGGCGGACGAGGTGCGTCTGATCAGCATCGACCAGCACTTCTGCCGCACGCGGCCGGGTGTTGTAGTTGGAACTCATGGCCATGCCGTAGGCGCCGGCCGACATGATAGCCAGCAGGTCGCCTTCTTGCAGTGCCAGTGGTCGGTTGTGACCAAGGAAGTCACCGGACTCGCAGACCGGGCCGACGATTTCCCAGGATTTTTCTTCTGCCGTGCGTGGCGAAACCGGCAGGATGTCGTGCCAGGCATCGTAGAGCGCCGGGCGGGCGAGGTCGTTCATGGCCGCATCGACGATGGCGAAGTTCTTCACGTCGCCGGGCTTCAGGTATTCGACCCGGGTCAGCAGCAGGCCGGCGTTGCCAACCAGGCGGCGGCCCGGTTCGAGCACGATTTTCAGCTTGCGACCGGCCAGTTTTTTGAGCAGTGGGCCGAGGTAGCTCTTCACTGTTGGGGCGGTTTCGTCGCTGTAGCGGATGCCGAGGCCACCACCGAGGTCGATGTGGTGCAGGTGGATGCCTTCGGCATCGAGCTGGTCGACCAGCAGCAGCACCTTGTCCAGCGCTTCAGCAAAGGGCGAGGGGTCGAGCAGTTGTGAGCCGATATGGCAGTCGATGCCACTGACCGATATGTTCGGCAGCGCGGCGGCACGGCGATACAGCGCCAGTGCGTCTTCATAGGCGACGCCGAATTTGTTTTCCTTCAGGCCCGTCGAAATGTAGGGGTGGGTCTTGGCGTCCACGTTCGGATTCACGCGCAGGCTGATCGGCGCCTTCTTGCCGATGCTGCCGGCGACTTCGTTGAGTCGGTCAAGCTCGGGCGCCGATTCGACGTTGAAGCAGAGAATGCCGGTTTCGAGCGCCAGACGCATTTCAGCTGCTGTCTTACCGACGCCGGAAAAGACGATCTTTTGTGGATCGGCCCCTGCCGCCAGCGCACGCTGCAGTTCGCCGCCGGAAACGATATCAAAGCCGGCGCCACGACGGGCGAAGACGTTGAGGATGCCGAGGTTCGAGTTGGCCTTGACGGCGTAGCAGACGAGGGCGTCCAGCCCTTTCAACTCGTCGAGGAATTCGTCCAGCGAGGCTTCGAGGGCCGCACGGGAATAGACGTAGCAAGGCGTGCCGAAACGTTCGGCAATTGCCGCAAGCGAGGTTTTTTCGGCGTGCAGAACACCGTTATTCAAGCTGAAATGGTTCATTTGGCGGCATCCGTGGCCGTGTTAAGATCGGCCGGCTTTTTGGTTTCGGCAGCAGGTTCTCGTTGCTCTGCGGGCTTTGCTGGTGTGGGCCCCAGTCGCTCCAGTATTGGAGGTTGGGCTGGCACGGGTAATTGCGAGAGTGATCCGCGGGTGCCGCAGGCACCGAGCGTGGCCATTGCGAGCAGGGCGGCTAGGGTAATGAGTGGACGCATCGGTAGGTAACACTAAAAACTGGATGGTAGCACAGGATGAATGACGCTGAATTCGCCACTCTGTCAGGGGCGGCGCTGGACAGGATCGAGCAGCAGCTGGAGGCTAGCGGTGCCGATCTGGACTTCGATCTTGCGGCAGGTGGCGTGCTCGAAATCGAGTTTGCCGATGGCAGCAAGATCATCGTGAATCGCCATGCCGTGGCTCAGGAAATCTGGGTCGCCGCCAAATCAGGCGGCTTTCATTTTCGCCATGACGGTGAGGTCTGGCGCGATACGCGCGACGGTGAAGAGCTGATGGTCAAGCTCTCCCGGCTGGCAACAGCCCAGGCCGGGGCGCCGGTACTGCTCTCTTAGCTAGTCGACGGCCTTCGTTTCGGCGTCGCCCGGCTGGTGCTCCGGGATCTCCTCCGGCACGTTTTCCTTGTAGAAGAATTCCTTCGCCGGCCCCTTGCCGCCGGCACTTTCCTTGGCAACCATACCTTCCGGTACGGACAGGAAAGTTTCCGGCACATCCTTCAGCGCCTTCTGCATGTAACCAATCCAGATCGGTAGCGCCGATGCGCCGCCGGTTTCGCCATTGCCAAGATTCTTTGGCTGATCGAAGCCGATCCAGGCGCAGCCGGCCAATGTCTGCTGGTAGCCACAGAACCAGGCATCGACGTGTTCGTTCGTGGTTCCCGTCTTGCCGGCCAGATCCTTGCGCTTGAGGATGTTCGAGGCGCGCGCTGCCGTGCCGTAGATGGTGACGTCACGCAGCAGGCTGTCCATGACGAAGGCGTTGCGGGCATCGATTGCCCGTAGGTCTTCGTTGCCGGCAGGGGTTGGCTGTGCCTGGGCAAGAATCTGGTCCTTTTCGTCGCGAATCGAGCTGACGATGTAAGGCTGGATGCGGTAGCCGCCGTTGGCGAATACCGAATAAGCCGAAACCATCTGCCAAGGCGTGACCGAACCTGCGCCCAGTGCCATGGTCAGGTAGGCCGGGTGTTTTTCGGCATCGAAACCGAAGCGGGTGGCGTAATCCTGTGCGTAGTGGGTGCCAATGGCTTGCAGGATGCGGATGGAGACCATGTTCTTCGACTTGGCCAGCGCCGTGCGCAACTTCATCGGGCCTTCATACTTGCCGTCGTAGTTCTTTGGTTCCCAGGCCTGGCTGCCGGTGACCGATGCCGGGAAAACGATGGGTTCGTCCTGAATCACCGAGGTCGGGGTGAATCCTTTTTCCAGTGCTGCAGAGTAGATGAAGGGCTTGAAGCTGGATCCCGGCTGGCGCCATGCCTGCGACACGTGGTTGAATTTGCTGCGATTGAAATCAAAGCCCCCTACCAGCGAGCGGATGCTGCCGGTGTATGGGTCGATCGACACGAAGGCGGATTCGACTTCCGGCATCTGGACAATCTGCCATCCCCCCTTGTCGTCGTGCTGCACGCGAATGACGGCGCCGCGACGGATTCGCTTGTTCGGCGGCGCTTTTTCGTCAAGCATGCGGGCGGCAAATTTCAGCGCGTCGCCAGTCAGCGTGATGAGATCACCCCCCTTGCGGTAGACCTTGACCTGCTTCGTACTGGCTTCAAGCACGATGGCGGGCGAAAGGTCTTCGGTACCGCTGATGTCGGCAAGGAGTTCGTCCAGCGTCTCGTCCTGGTCGGAAGTCACTTCCTTCATGTCTACAAAGGATTCCGCGCCGCGGTAGCCATGGCGGCGATCGTAGTCGAAAACTCCGCGACGCAGGCTGGTGTAGGCGGCTAACTGGTCGGCTTTCGTGATCGTGGTGTAGACCCGCAGGCCGCGGCTATAAACCTCGTCCGGGTAGCGTTCAGCAGTGATCTGGCGTGCCATTTCCGCCACATATTCGGCGTGTGCCGAGAATTCGCTGGCATCACGCTTGATGACCAGCGCCTGCTTGATGGCCGCTTCATATTGCTTGTCGTCCAGAGCCCCCATTTCGCGCATGCGGCGCAGGACGTACTGCTGGCGTAATTTGGCACGTTTCGGGTTCACCACCGGGTTAAAGGTGGATGGTGCCTTTGGCAAGCCGGCTAGCATGGCGGCTTCGGCAGGGGTCAAGTCTTTCAGCGGCTTGCCGAAATAGATCTGTGCGGCAGCGGAAAAGCCGTAGGCGCGCTGGCCAAGAAATATCTGGTTGACGTACAGCTCAAGAATCTGGTCCTTGCTCAGGTTGTGCTCGATCTTGAAGGAAAGCAGCACCTCGTAAAGCTTGCGGGTATAGGTTTTTTCACTGGAGAGGAAAAAATTGCGGGCCACCTGCTGGGTGATGGTACTGGCGCCCTGTTTTTTGCCGCCGGAGGTCAGGTTCATGATGGCAGCGCGCGCCATGCCCAAGGTATCGATGCCGCCGTGCTGATAAAAGCGTTCGTCTTCGGCAGCCAGAATGGCCTGTTTCATTGTGGCGGGCACGTCTTCGATGCGAACCACGTTACGGCGCTCTTCACCGAATTCCCCGATCAACTGGCCA
>ERZ724517.1972-NODE-1972-length-11036-cov-4.696203_pt1 | contig 11036 bp, 9 predicted proteins | sample MGYA00376050_ERZ724517 | MGnify/ENA primary metagenome ERZ724517 (study PRJEB28724, sample SAMN07190886) | activated sludge metagenome | isolation source: activated sludge of sewage treatment plant in Hong Hong | place: USA: Christiansburg, Virginia | collected... | reverse complement strand
AAATAAAACATTAAAGGCAAATGACTTTCGCAAGTTTATAATTTAAAAATGTTTTTGATTTGGACAACGCCTTCGGGCGTAAAATAATTGATGTATTTCTTTTCGTTTATTTTAAAAATAATAAAACTCTTATTCCCATTCAAATAAACATCGCCGTTATAAAAATTGCCGTTTTTCAAAGTAATTCTGTAATAAATAGGAGATTTTATTCCAGCAATTTCTGCAACAGAAGAATCTTTTATAAAACTTAAAAATATGTTATGATAACTCTTGGGTAAGTCCACATGCTTAAATGCAGTAGCATCATTTAGTTCAAATTTTTCAGTAGAATTTATAAATTGTTGGAGTATATCAATTGGTAATTTAGTATTAGATTTTTTTTGTGCAAATATATTCATCTGCCCACTTAATAAAACAACCAAAAATAGTTTGATGAAATCATTCATAATTTAAGCATTATACACTTTATCCAAAGCTTGATGAATAATAGTTGCTGCCGTTTTAATTTCTTCATCTGTAATAATTAAAGGAGGAGCAATGCGCATACAATTATTGGCAAACAAAAACCAATCGGTTACCAATCCATTTTGCAAGCATACTTGTATGGTTTTCCATAAATTGTCAAAATTATCTAAATAGACCGCCATCAACAAACCGCAATGATGTATTTTTTGGATAGATTTATGTTGCAATAATTCAATAAATAATTGTGCTTTGCGTTCAACATCAGCATATAATTTTTTCTCTATTATTTCCTGCAAAGAAGCTAATCCCGCAGCGCAACAAACCGCATTTCCGCCAAAGGTAGTGATATGCCCTAAAACGGGATTTTGTTGAAAAACGTTCATTATTTTTTTACTAGAAATAAAAGCAGCCAAAGGCAATCCGCCGCCAAATGCTTTCCCCACTAATAAAATATCCGGCACTACATTTTCCGTTTGAAATCGAAATAAATTTCCGGTTCTGCCACAGCCTGTTTGTATTTCATCCAACACTAATAATGTACCTGTTTCATTGCAACGTTTGCGCACTGCTTGCAAATAATTTTCATCGGGAACAATTACGCCCGCTTCTGCTTGCACCGGCTCTAAAAAAACGGCTGCTGTTCTTTTGGTAATTAATTTTATATCGTCCAAATTATTATATCGAATTTGTCGCGTATCGGGCAGCAATGGACGATAATTAGATTTAAAATACTCATCACCATTTAGGCTCAAAGCACCTTGTGTGCTGCCATGATACGAATTGTAGCAAGAAATAATTTCTGTACGTCCGGTAAAACGTTTTGATAATTTCATGGCACCTTCCGTTGCTTCCGTACCCGAATTTGTAAAATAAACAGCATTCAACGAATCTGGGAGTACTTCGCAAAGCAGCTGTGCTAATTGCACTTGCGGACTTTGGATATACTCGCCATACACCATGGTATGCATATATTTTGCCGCCTGTTGTTGTACCGCATTTACAATTTTTGGATGGCAATGTCCTAAAGCACTCACTCCAATTCCAGAAATTAAATCAATATAATTTTTACCTGAAGTATCAAATAAATAAACACCTTCTGCTCGTTCTATTTCCAATCCTAAAGGCGCATCGGAAGTTTGAGCCACATGTTGTAAAAAAAGTTGTCTTTGTGTTGACATACTGCAAAGGTATTAATTAAAGACAATTTATTTTGTAAACGATAAAAGTAGATACCAATTCTAAATTAATAAGAAATAAAGCTAAATTTACTACACTAAATATAAGAAATGACAGCAAATAATAATCTTTCCGTTATTATTACCGGAACCGGATTTTCAGGTTTATGTGTAGGCATACAATTAAAAAAAATGGGATTCCATCATTTTAAAATCGTTGAAAAATCTAATGAAATAGGCGGAACTTGGAGAGATAATCACTATCCTGGTGCCGCTTGTGATGTAAAATCTAATTTATATTCTTTTTCGTTTGAACCAAATCCACATTGGTCACGAGTATATTCTCCACAAGCAGAAATTTTGGAATACACCAGATATTGTGCAAGAAAATATGGCTTAGAAGAGCATATTATTTTAAACTGGGAAGTAAAAGCGGCGAATTATGATGAAAAATCATCAACATGGGAATTGAAAAACCAAGAGGGGAAAAAATTAAAAGCCAATTTATTTATTATTGGTAATGGTCCTTTGCATATTCCAAGTTTGCCGGATATAGAAGGAATACATGATTTTAAAGGTACTATTTTTCATTCTTCCAATTGGAACCATCAATATGATTTGAATGGAAAATCTGTTTGTGTCATTGGCACCGGCGCAAGTGCTATTCAGTTTGTTCCGGAAATTCAACCCAAAGTAAAAAAACTGTATTTGATGCAGCGCACGGCACCGTGGGTGCTGCCCAAACCAGACGGTACTTTTTCTGCTTTGCAAAGCGTACTATTTGAAAAACTGCCTATTACCCAAAAATTAGATAGAGGCTTAAATTATTTAATCAACGAAGCACAAGTAGTGGGCATGATGTATTATGATAAAATATTAAAAGCAGGAGAATTAATTGGGAAATACCATATTAATAAATATATTAAAGATAAGGAACTGCGTAAAAAACTAACCCCCACTTTTAAATTGGGATGTAAACGTGTTTTATTATCCAATAATTATTATCCCGCATTAGCACAGTCGAATGTTGAAGTTGTAACGGATGGTATTCAAAAATTTACCAAAGACAGTGTGGTTACAAATGATGGAAAATCAAGAAAAATAGATGCCGTCATTATGGGAACAGGCTTTCATGTTTCCGATAGTTTTTCGTATTACGATATAATTGGGAAAAATGGAATTGCCTTAAAAGAAGCATTTGCCACTGCTCCAGAAACATATATGGGAGCTACGGCGCATCATTTTCCCAATTTGTTTTTCATGTTGGGTCCAAATACTGGTTTAGGGCATAATTCTATGATTTATATGATAGAATCGCAAGCAAATTATATAGTAGATGCCGTGAAAAAAATGCAAGAACAAGGATTAAAATCCATTGAAGTAAAAAAAGAAATACAAGATAACTTTAATGAAGAAATACAGCAAAAGTTGAAAGGTTCTATTTGGTTATCGGGTTGCAATAGCTGGTATATAAGCGAGGATGGTAAAAATCATACCTTATGGCCGGGCTTTACTTTTGAATTTTGGAATCGCACCAAAGCAATTAATCTAAAAGATTATGAAGTAGAACCAATAAATGCTAAAAAGCAGGAAGCAATGGAATTAGTGTAAAAGTTAATAGTTGGCGCAAATATTCAAAAATTAGTAGTGTTAGGTACTTATTTCAAGCCAGATTAATTTTAACTAATTAAAAAATTTTTCACTTATTACTTTCCACTTACTTCTATTAGTTATCTTTGTCTATTATGGCTGAAATAGATTTACAGAAAATTGTATCGCATTGCAAGGAATACGGATTCATTTTCCCTTCCAGCGAAATTTATGACAATTTAGGTGCGGTATATGATTATGGTCCATTTGGAGTAGAACTCAAAAACCATATCAAAGAATATTGGTGGAAAAGCATGGTGCAAATGCACGAAAACATTGTAGGAATTGATGCAGCTATCTTTATGCATCCTACTACTTGGAAAGCCAGCGGTCACGTAGATTCTTTTTCAGATCCTTTAATTGATAATAAAGATTCCAAAAAACGCTACAGAGCTGATGTTCTTTTGGAAGAAAAAATTGATAAACTGAAAGAAAAAGGGGAGAAAGAGTTAGCGAAAAAGAATTTATTGGACGCAAGTGAAGAAGAAAAAGCCAAAGCTTCTCGCGATTATGCAAAAGGACTAATTTTAGAAGCAGAATACATTAAAGCCGCCGAAGCCGCTGATTTTAAACGATATAAAGAACTAATCGAAGAATATGAAATAGCGTGTGAAGTATCTGGTTCAAAAAATTGGACAGATGTGCGTCAGTTCAATTTGATGTTTAATACGCAGTTAGGTTCTGTTGCCGATGATTCTAATACCATTTATCTACGCCCCGAAACAGCACAAGGAATTTTTGTCAATTTCTTAAATGTACAAAAAACAGCTCGAATGAAAATTCCGTTTGGAATTGCCCAAATTGGAAAAGCTTTTAGAAATGAAATCGTAGCCCGTCAGTTTATTTTCCGTATGCGTGAATTTGAACAAATGGAAATGCAATTTTTTATAAAGCCGGGTACACAAAAAGAATGGTTTGCCCAGTGGAAAGAAACCAGAATGAAATGGCATTTAGCCTTAGGAACCAATCCTCAAAGCTTGCGCTTTCATGTGCATGAGAAATTAGCACATTATGCAGATGCAGCAGAAGATATACAATTTCGTTTCCCTATTGGTTTTAAAGAATTAGAAGGAATACATTCTAGAACTGATTTTGACTTAGGAAATCATCAACAATATTCAGGAAAAAAACTACAATATTTTGATTCAGAATTAAATCAAAATTATGTCCCTTATGTGGTGGAAACCTCTATCGGTTTAGATAGAATGTTCTTGCGAGTAATGAGCGAAGCATTAAAAGAAGAGATTTTGGAAAATGGCGAAACTCGTATTGTGTTAAATTTACCGCCAGCATTATCACCAATTAAAGTGGCTATTTTACCTTTAGTAAAAAAAGATGGTTTACCAGAAAAAGCTAGAGAAATCATGGATACACTGAGATTTGTAGGCAGAACTTTTTACGAAGAAAAAGATTCTATCGGTAAACGTTACAGAAGAATGGATGCTTTAGGAACACCCTATTGCATTACGATCGACCATCAAACGTTGGAGGATAATACTGTTACCATTCGGGAACGAGATACTATGCAGCAAAATAGAATTCATATAAATGATATCGAGCAAATAGTTGGCTCAAAAGTTGATATGAATAATTTGCTTAGAAAAGCATTATAATTTTTGTTATTATAAAAACACTATTTACCATACTTGTTTTGTGTTGTACTGTATCTTTTAGTAAGGCACAATATTCTCCATATATTGGCACCTGGAATGGATACTTGATTACAGATACAGATAATGCAGATAACCAAAATGGACTGCCTGTTACTCTTTTTTTTTCAGACGATAACAAATTAGGAGAATTATCAGGCGAAATGACCATTCAATATCGCTACCAAACAGATGTTTACAGAGCAAAATATTCAGTTACCGGAACTTATAGCAAGTCAGCATCGAGAGTTTTTATCGAACAAAAAAAAATAATTTTTTGTGATATATTGCCCAAAGGATTACAATGGTGTTTTGGTAGTGGCACTTTCTCTTTACTACGAAATCCATATAAAAAGAAAAACTATTTAGATGGAATAATGTCTTCTAATTGCGGTAAAGAAAAAATGAGAATGATTATCGTAAAAAAATAATTTCCAGCCTCTTTATTCTTATTTCATCTAAAAAATGTGTAGATTCATTTTATGAAAACACGCATTACTTTATTTATATTAGGAATATTGCTTTTTGCAGCCTGCAAAAAAGAAATCAAAGAAGCAAGATTCAAAGAAAATACATTTACTACCTTATCATATAATGTTGCCGGACTTCCCGAAGGAATCAATAACGACCAATTTCCCGTAAAACATATTCCATTAATTAGCCCCAGATTAAATAATTACGATATAGTTTGCGTACAGGAAGACTTCAATTATCATAAAGAATTAATAAAAGATAATCATCATCCGTATAAGACAACATATTATGCCCGAGAAGGATCATTTGGCGATGGATTGAATATGTTTGCTCGTTTCCCTATTTTAAATTTCATGCGCACTACTTGGAATAAATGCAATGGATATGATTGTTTTACCCCAAAAGGATTTACTTATTCTCGTGTTAAGCTAACTCCCAATGCCTATATTGATGTATATAATTTACATTCAAACGCTAGTGTAGAGCCTGGAGATCTAGCAGCTCGTAGATCAAATATTTTACAGTTGTGTAATTATATACAATTCCGATCCAAAGATCATGCAGTTATCGTAATGGGTGATACCAACTGTCGTTATACACGCTCCGGCGATAATATTAGAGAATTGTTGGCATTAGGCTTTAAAGATGTTTGGATTGAAAAAGAAAGAAACGGTATTTTGCCCGATGCTAATGATATTGTAGTAGATGGCGAAGTAGTAGATAAAATATTTTATAGAAGCAATGAATTGATTCAGTTAATACCTTTAGAATATTCGCTTGTTACAAATAATTTTTTAGATAATGATGGAGAGTGGCTCTCTGATCATCGTCCATTATATACAAGATTTCAATTTAATATATTAAAATAAGGACACCCAATTTTATTTTACGGTCAACCACCAATAAAAAAAGGTCAAAAGCGAAAAACTTTTGACCTTTTTTATAGAGATTTTTGTGGTTATAATGCTGCTAAACCTGCTTCTGCAACGATATGATCGTTTTCTACAGTGCTACCAGAAACGCCGATTCCACCAATAACTACGTCACCAATTTTTATGGGTAAACCACCTGGGAATGTGATTAATCCACCATTAGAATGTTCGATATTGTATAAAGAACCACCCGGTTGAGATAGTGAACCAATTACGCCGGTAGGAAAATCAAAAAAACGTGCAGTTTTTGCTTTTTTGATAGAAATATCAATACTACCAAGCCATGCGTTATCTTGTCGTGCAAATGCTTTTAAGTTAGCACCCGCATCTACAATGGCGATGTTCATTTTTAATCCTAATTCAGTTGATTTTGCCTTTGCTGCTGCAATAATTTTTTCTGCTTGTTCTAATGTAATATCCATTTATGTTTGTTTTTATTTATTTTCTAAACAATAAAATATTGAAAATGTTTGATTCGTGCTTGAAAAACAGAACACCAGGTTAGAAAAATCTATATCCTTTGCCTGGATATAATGCTTCTTCTCCTAATTCCTCTTCAATACGTAGTAATTGATTGTATTTTGCCATGCGGTCACTACGCGACGCAGAACCAGTTTTTATTTGTCCGCAGTTTAATGCAACCGCTAAATCAGCAATCGTACTGTCTTCCGTTTCGCCACTTCGGTGGCTCATTACAGATGTATATTTATTTCTGTGAGCTAAATCTACCGCTTCAATAGTTTCTGTCAAAGAACCAATTTGGTTTACTTTCACCAAAATAGAATTGGCAATATTGTTTTTAATGCCTTCGTTCAATCGTTTTACGTTAGTAACAAATAAATCATCTCCCACCAATTGACATTTGTTTCCAATAGCTTCAGTCAATAATTTCCAACCCTTCCAGTCATCTTCCGCCAAGCCATCTTCTATAGATATAATAGGATATTTTTTTACCCATTTTGCCCAATATTCTACCATATCTTCAGAAGACAATACTTTATTGTCTGATTTTTTGAAAATATATTTTTTCTTTTTCACATCATAAAACTCTGATGCTGCAGCATCCATGGCTATTTTCACCTGATCTCCTGGTTGGTATCCTGCACTTTCTATTGCTTTTAATACTGTTTCAATTGCTTCTTCGTTGCTTTTTATTTCAGGAGCAAAACCACCTTCATCGCCTACATTGGTAGAATATCCTTTTGCTTTTAATACTTTTTTTAAATGATGAAAAATTTCTACACCCATTCTCAATCCATCCGAAAAAGTATCTGCCCCAATTGGCACAATCATAAATTCCTGAAAATCTATTTTGTTGTCGGCATGTGCACCGCCATTTAAAATATTCATTAATGGAATTGGCAGCGTGCGAGCATTTGTTCCGCCAACATATCTATACAATGGCAAACCAGCAGCTTGCGCACCAGCTTTTGCTGCTGCTAATGAAACCGCTAATATGGCATTTGCCCCTAATTTCTTTTTATTTTCTGTGCCATCCAATTCTAATAAAATGGAATCTATTTCACGTTGTTTTAATATATTTTCACCTACCAATGCTTCTGCAATATATGTATTTACATTCGTTACGGCCTTCATAACGCCCTTGCCCATATACGTTTTACCTCCATCTCGTAATTCCACGGCTTCATGCGTTCCGGTGGAGGCGCCTGAGGGAACTGCTGCGCGACCTATAATGCCGCTGTCTGTAATTACATCTGCTTCTACGGTTGGATTGCCCCTCGAATCCAAAATTTGTCGGGCATGCACGGAAATAATGTGGCTCATGTTTTTTAGTTATTAGTTATTAGTTATTTTTTTTATGTAGGATAATAATAGCTATCTATCAAATTATTAATTAATATCTATTATCTTCTAACATTTTCCAATATACATAAATGTATCGTAAGCAAAAGTAATAATTCCGTTTTGTTTGTACTTACTAAATAAATCAACGATGGCATTTTTTAACTGTGGAAAATTATCATCCTCTTCATTTGGCATATAAGAAGAAGAAACAATACGACCAATCAATCCCTGCAAATCAAAATACTGTTCATATTGTAATGTAAATTTCTTAAACGTATTAGGCAAATAAAATTCTTCGATTATACTTTGAGTAATATTCCGATGAGAAATTTCATTGTAATCAGTTGCAAATTCTTTTATCAATTTTTCATATTCCTGCTGAAACGGATCCATTTCTTTTCTATCATTCCAAATCAGGCATAAATGCGCCCCATTGTTAGCAATACGCTGAAATTCTTGTTTAGTTTTTACTCTATCAAACCAATGAAAAGATTGAGCACACACAATTAAATCAACACTTTTGTCTTTCAAATTAGTAGATTCAGAACTACCGTTAATACTGATAAAATTATTATATTCGTATAATAAACCCTCCGATGCTTTGCGCATTGGTTCATTAGGCTCTACACCATATACAATATTACCATTTTCTAAAAATAATTTTGCAGACAAACCAGTGCCACTGCCTATATCCGCCACGATATCATCCACCATTAATCCAATTTCTAATTGTAAAATTGAAATAATACTTTCAGGATAACCTGGCCGATATTTAATGTAATTTTCTACTCGAGATGAAAAACGTTGCTTATAATCCATAGTGCAAACATATTGAAAAATTAGAATTTAATTTAAACACCAAACAGTGCACTCCTTAATAATACATACTATATATATAGTAGTACGGTTGTAGCTTTCAGCGTGCGTAAATAAAACAGTAAAATACTAAATTTTCAAGTGGTAAATAAATAGGAATACCAACACACAAGGCATGCATGAATAAACAATGCATAGCAACCATCTTACCCTGAAATACACAAGTATGCACGCACACCAAAAAAAAGAAGAAAAATATGGTGTTGTTTTTTATCAAAATAAAATAAAAAACATAATTACTGAAAAAAAACATCAATAAATACAAAATTCAAACCACACAATAGGGTAATGGTATAGTCTATATAAGGAATTACATCATTTAAAATACATATTAGAACCTTCTTTCTGCATAAAAATATCTAAAAGTAAATATCAAAACTCCAATTTTATCCAGTTTTTACAAAGTAAAATGATGATTTTAACCAATAAAATTCAATTAGAAATAAAAAAATGCTGTGCAAGCTCCCATATATTTTAATAAAAAATAGAACAATACAAGAAATTTATCAGTAAAATATCTCAATAAGTGAACGTGAATAAACAATTTTCAAAAAAAGAATCACCTTAAAAACAAGTAATTCAACCGGCATACACACCAAATTTCACTCATAAAATCAAAAAGAATGATAAAATACTATCTAATACCCCCAAAGCCCATTTACCCTTATGAATAACATACTCCATTTTGTTTTCAATTGCAACTGATTGAACTTAAGTATATTAATTAGAATAAGTATAAACTGTCAAATAAAACCTAAATCCAAATCTATGATATTAATATTGCTTCAAACAAAGTAAACAATTACTTAAAGAAGCCCAAACAATCAATAAAATATAATAGTTTGACGTTTTTTCATAAAATAATTAAACTATATTTTTAAAAAGACTTGACAATTAAAAATTGATTACTACCTTTGCCATCCGCTTTTGAAGAAAACAAATACAGTAGCATTCAAAACGAGGTAAAGAGTTCTTTTAGTGATTGAGTCAGCAAATAAAAAAAATATTTTTTTTTGAAAAAAGTTTGGAAATAAAAAAAACATTCTTACCTTTGCACCCGCTTTAGAAAACAAACACAAAAATAGTTTACTAAAAACGGCAAAACGAAGTTCTTTTTATCTCTCAAAATCAGTGAAAATATTTATTAAAAATTTTTCCACTTTTTGTTGACAAATGAAATAAAATACTTATCTTTGCCATCCCTTATCGAAAGAGAAAGGAAAAGAAAAAGTTCTTTGATTTATTGGGGAGCCATTATGGTTCATTAAAATGAATAATTAAACACACTCAAAATTAATTTAAAACAAACTCGTACTAAAAGTACATTACAACGGAGAGTTTGATCCTGGCTCAGGATGAACGCTAGCGGCAGGCTTAATACATGCAAGTCAAGGGGGTAGCAATACAACCGGCGCACGGGTGAGTAACGCGTACACAACATACCATATACTGGGGTATAGCTTTGGGAAACTGAAGGTAATCCCCCATAACATTGCGAGAGGGCATCTGATTGCAATTAAAGTTTCGGCGGTATATGATTGGTGTGCGTTTGATTAGCTAGTTGGTAGGGTAACGGCCTACCAAGGCGACGATCAATAGCTGGCGTGAGAGCGCGACCAGCCACACTGGAACTGAGACACGGTCCAGACTCCTACGGGAGGCAGCAGTAGGGAATATTGGACAATGGGCGAAAGCCTGATCCAGCCATGCCGCGTGATAGATGAAGGCCCTCTGGGTTGTAAATATCTTTTATCTGGGAAGAAACAATCTTATTCTTAAGATCTTGACGGTACCAGAGGAATAAGCACCGGCTAACTCCGTGCCAGCAGCCGCGGTAATACGGAGGGTGCAAGCGTTATCCGGATTCACTGGGTTTAAAGGGTGCGTAGGCGGGCTGATAAGTCAGTGGTGAAAGCTCCGAGCTTAACTTGGAAACTGCCATTGATACTGCCAGTCTTGAATGTCGTAGAGGTAAGCGGAATGTTGCATGTAGCGGTGAAATGCTTAGA
>ERZ724517.1970-NODE-1970-length-11049-cov-5.869110_pt1 | contig 11049 bp, 14 predicted proteins | sample MGYA00376050_ERZ724517 | MGnify/ENA primary metagenome ERZ724517 (study PRJEB28724, sample SAMN07190886) | activated sludge metagenome | isolation source: activated sludge of sewage treatment plant in Hong Hong | place: USA: Christiansburg, Virginia | collected... | reverse complement strand
CGCGCCCGACGAACTGCTCGGCGTCACCATCTTTCGCCGTGGCTACGATGCGCGCAAACGCTCGAATATCTTTTTCATCTTCACCATTGATGTAGAGTTGCGGGACGAAGCGGCTGTCCTCAAGCGCCTGCAAGCCAGCGGCAAGAGCACTGATATTGGCATCACGCCCGATACCTCCTACAAATTCGTCACCCACGCCCCTGCCAATTTAACGACACGGCCAATCATCATCGGCACCGGCCCCTGCGGCCTGCTTGCCGGGCTGGTGCTGGCGCAAATGGGCTTCAAACCAATCATTCTCGAACGCGGCAAGGCAGTACGCGAGCGGACCAAGGACACCTGGGGCCTGTGGCGCGAAGGCGTGCTCAACCCGGAATCAAACGTCCAGTTCGGCGAAGGCGGCGCCGGCACTTTCTCGGACGGCAAGCTTTACAGCCAGATCAAGGACCCGCAATTTCACGGCCGCAAGGTGCTGGAAGAGTTCGTCAAATCCGGCGCGCCTGAGGAAATCCTCTACGTCAGCAAGCCGCACATCGGCACCTTCCGGCTGGTCAAGATGGTCGAAGCCATGCGCGCAGAGATCACCGGGCTGGGCGGAGAAATTCGCTTCAATTCCCGCGTTGACCGCATCAATATCGAAAACGGCCAGGTACGCGGCGTCGAACTGGCCAACGGCGAACAAATTGCCGCCGAGCATGTCGTGCTGGCCATCGGCCACAGCGCCCGTGACACCTTCCGGATGCTGCACGAACAGGGTGTCTATATCGAACCCAAGCCCTTCTCCATCGGCTTCCGCATCGAACACCCGCAAGCCCTGATCGACCGCGCCCGCTTTGGCACTTTTGCCGGCAACGAAATGCTCGGCGCTGCCGATTACAAGCTGGTACACCACTGTGCCAATGGCCGTTCGGCCTACAGTTTCTGCATGTGCCCCGGTGGCCAGGTGGTTGCTGCCGCCTCCGAGGAAGGCCGCGTCGTCACCAACGGCATGAGCCAGTACTCACGCGCCGAACGCAATGCCAACGCAGCGCTGGTGGTCAATGTCAATCCGGAAGATTTCCCCGGCGACTACAAAACCAACCCGCTGGCCGGCATCGACTTTCAACGCCATTGGGAATCCATGGCCTACCAGGCCGGCGGCAGTACTTACAAAGCTCCAGCCCAGCGCGTCGGCGACTTCCTCGCTGGCCGGCCATCAACCCAGCTTGGCGAGGTCGATCCCTCCTACCAACCCGGCGTGTTCATGACCGACCTGAGCAGTTGCGTGCCGCCCTATGTCGTCGACGCCCTGCGCGAAGCGATCCCCGCCTTCGACAAGCAGATCAAGGGTTTCGCCATGGCCGATGCCATCCTGACCGCAGTCGAAACGCGCACTTCGTCGCCGATCCGTATCACGCGCAACGCCGAATGCCAGAGCCTGAACACCCGTGGCCTCTACCCGGCCGGCGAAGGCGCTGGTTACGCGGGCGGAATACTTTCGGCGGCAGTGGATGGCATCAAGGTAGCGGAACAGGTGGCTTTGAGCATGACAAAAGGCTAGCATTTAATTCTGTTGCAGGCTGCACTCGGCCACAACCCGCCGTTCGTCGTTACATTTCAATTTCAGCGCGCAGAGTGCCCGATCAACGAATTGAGTGGCCGGTATGCCCTGCGCAAGCAAACTGTCGAACCTGTGTTCGGCATCATCAAGTCCGTGCTGGGCTTTCGTCAGTTCTCTTTGCGTGGCCTGAAGAAAGTCACGGGCGAATGGACGCTGGTTTGCCTCGCGTGGTATTTGAAACGCATGGCCGTATTCCGGAAAGATGCCGTCGTGCCTATAAATCATCAATAAATGCATCCAGATTTCAAGGGCACACGTATTAAGGGTTAGGAACGCTTGCATGGCTCCAACAGAGCTGGGTTCCGACCTTCAATGCCAATGAAAAATGGCTAAAGCACGAAAGGAATAATCATGTTGATTCATATGAATGAAGCCAACCTTAACCCCAGGAGTTCCACCATGAAAAAGTCTATTTATTCCCTGCTTGGTTGCGGCGCAGTCAGCTTGTTCGCGTTCGCTGGTGCAGCGCAAGCCGCGGATGTCCACTCATCCATTCAGGCGCATCTGGGCGACGGCAGCAAGGCATACGCAAGCGAGTCATGGTCAGCACCACAGGGCGCTCAGGGACCGATCCGCTCGGAGATGCTCACTGCTGGCAGTGCGAGTCCGAATGATCTGATTCAGGCACATCTTGGTGGCGACGGTGTCGCTCACTACGTCCAAATGAACATGGGCAAAAATGATTCCTGGCATGCACCCCAAGGGGCACAGGGGCCAATACGCAACGATTCAATGCATGACGGCAGGCTGTTCCCGCTCAGCGCGACCGGCGGTTGATCGTCATCGCCTTGCCTGGGCCAGAATTTCCGGGTGGGGCGCCGCCGCTGAAACGAAGCAATGGACGCTGCTGTCCGATACATTGGGCAGCCGAAGGCGGTGGCTGGGCAGGAGGTGGCGCGAGGCGTCACCTCCCGTCTGCGCTAGGTTTCGACGACGGATGGTTGAAAGTCAATGGGTAAGCAGAGGTGGTCCGGTGGTTGAAGATACCCAATGAATCCGCCGGATTCTAAACTAGTAAATGACGATGGTTCGATCTGCCAGTTCCCCGACAGCCATGCGGGGTAGACGAACTAGTTCCGAAAGAAATGTCTAACTTAGGAGAAAAAGTAGACAATTATTTTTAAGGATTTTGTTGAGGCAGTGCCAATGGGTGCCATATGACTGCAAAGCGAAAAATTGAACGCCGAAAAGGAACACCGAGAGCATGGGTGGCCCGCTATATGCGTTTGCCACTTTCCATCGCAATAATTGCATGCTCGCTCGCACATGCTGACGAAACTGAATCTGTATCGCCCCAAACCCGTTTCAGTAGTAAGGAAATGGGGCTTCGTTTACGCGTCCAGGATGGAGGGTGGGCTGGTGCTCCGCGCGAGTCTATAGAAACCGTTCTCTATTCGGTTGCAGACGAGTTGCTTTCTCGATTACCAACAAAACTTGCATCCACTATTGTCATCATCCATACCGACAGCAATCCAGTTGCTATGTATGAACGGGGGCCGGCCGGTGAGTATCAGATTCGTCTTCATGCCAGTGGAGAAAACTGGCACCTATACGCTTATGAATTCGCTCATGAGCTTTGCCATATTCTTTCGAATTATGATGAAAACATCGACGCAACCACGATCAAACACAACCAGTGGTTTGAAGAAACCTTGTGCGAAACGGCCTCGCTCTTTGTTCTGAAAAGTTTGGCAAATACTTGGGAATCATCCCCCCCGGAGCCAAAATGGTCAGAAGCGGCAAGAAAGCTCCGCCGATTTTTCGATCATCTCATTTCTGAATCTCATCGCCAGCTTCCCGCTCAGACGCCGCTAGTCTCTTGGCTGCATGAGAATGAGGACCGGTTACGCAATGACCCCTATATGCGAAATAACAATGAGGTTGTTGCCAACTTGCTTTTGCCACTATTTCAGGAGGATCCTCAAAACTGGGCATCATTGAACTACCTCAATCTGGATCCCTCTGATGCGCGTGATAGCCTTGAAGATTATCTTCATCATTGGTATCAAAATGCCCCGCTTCAGCACAAACATTTTATTGCTGGCGTGCTTGCGATGTTTAACCTGAATATGACGCTACCTAGCACGGCTCCTTCGTCCATAGACAAGCTCAGCTCTGTCCAATAAAAATGCCAATGAAATATTTAGCGCAGCCTAATACGAGGTTAAGTATTCAAGGTACCGAACTTATGTAACAACCGATCAAAATCTTTAGCCCCATGATCGGATGAGTGTTTTTGGTGGGCTACTGCACTATGCCAATGTTAAGTTAGCGGGTGGCGGCACGAGGAGTTGGACTCAGACTTCAGAGTGATAAAGGAATCAAATTGTCTTCGTGAAATTTCAGGGATTGGGTGTGCTGATCCGGTTTTTTTTAATTTGTAAAGTTCGAACTATTCTTGCTCATGCTCGTCTGACAGCTACCCTGAAATTTTTATCTGTAACGCGATTGTATTCAATTGGTTCAGAGTCAGGGAACGTTAACCGGTGACCGAAAAAATCGGAAATCAGGTTCTTATGATGTAACGACTTCCAGGGAGGAACTTAACCCCAGGAGATTCATCATGAAAAAGCTTATTGTTTCAGTTCTCGGCTGTGGTGTTGTCAGTTTGTTCATGTCCGTTGGTAGTGCCCAAGCAGCAGATGCCAATTCATACATCCAAGCGCATTTGGGTGATGGTAGTAAGCCGTACTCCAGCGATTCATGGTCGGCACCGCAGGGCGCTCAGGGGCCGATTCGCTCGGACATGAGCATCGCAAGAGGTTTGGATCCAAATGATGTTATTCAAGCGAATATTGGGGGTGGTGCAAAACCTCGCAGTTCGCAAATGGCATCGACCAACGTCGATACAGGGTCTGCTCCTAGCGGCGCGCAGGGACCAATCCGCAACGATCTCATGGACAATGAAAAATTGTTCCCACTTAAAGCGCCCGGAGGTTGATTCTCATCGCATCGACTGTTTCAAGATTGCAGGTTTACCATTGCCAGGAAGCCTTGTCGACCGACAGCGGAATGGCGGTTATACCGGCAGACTGAGGTGGGGCCGTTAGGCTCCGATTTTTGTCTCACTGTGGCGTGCATGGTGGGCCCAGTTGACACTGGAGCAGGGCTTGCGCGCCGTATTGCCGGAGTAGCGGCGACAGTTGGCCGGCCTTTAGGGCTGCAATCCGTGAAACGCTCTGCTCGGGCATCTCCGGCTACCGGCGGGGTTCCTTGTCAATTAGACTACTGCGATGATCTCCACTCCCGTCTGGTTTTTACTGGTCGGCGGCCTGCTATTGTTCATGGCCCTGACTACCTCCCGTTTGAAGTCGCTGCCGATAACCTCGGCCATCATCTATCTCGCAGTTGGCCTTATCGTCGGGCCGACCGTGCTCAACGTGTTCCACTTCAATCCGCTCAAGCAGTCGGCCCTGCTGGAGGTGCTGACTGAGGTGGCGGTGCTGATCTCGCTGTTCGCGGCCGGGGTCAAGATGCCGGCGCCGATCAAGCTACGGCGCTGGCGCACGCCGGTACTGCTGGCCACTGTGTCGATGGCAGCCACCGTGGCGATGGTCGCGGCCTTCGCCTACTACCTGCTCGGCATGCCGCTCGGCGCCTGCATCATTCTCGGTGCAATCCTCGCACCGACTGATCCGGTACTGGCAACCGACGTGCAGATCCGCCATCCCGGCGACCAGGACCAGCTGCGTTTCACGCTGACCTGCGAAGCCGGCATGAATGACGGCAGTGCCTTCCCATTCGTGATGCTCGGCATGGGCTTGCTCGGTCTGCACGAAGTCGGCGAAACCGGCCTGCGTTGGCTGCTAGTTGACGTGCTGTGGGCGACTCTGGCCGGCATTGCCGTCGGCGTTGTCGGCGGCTACCTGCTGGCCCGACTAGCCTGGAATATCCGTGGCCCGCAGCAGGACCGCGAATTGCTCGACGATTTCCTCGGGCTCGGGCTGATCGGCGCCGTTTATGGCATCAGCGTGCTGATCGGCGCTTGGGGTTTTCTGGCGGTGTTCTTCGCCGCCGTCGCACTGCACCAGACCGAGCTGAAACTGGCCGGCCGCACTGAGACCTCGCCAGAGTTACCGCCAGCCCTGGTCTCCAGTCATGAGCGGGGCGACCATGCAGGAACGCCAGCGCTGATCAGCGAAGGTTCGCTGGTCTTCAAGGAGCACCTGGAGCGCCTGTCAGAAGTGGTGCTGATCCTACTTGTCGGCGGCATGCTGTTCGTCGACTCGTGGAGCTGGCCGGCGGTCGGTTGCGCCCTGTTCATCTTCGTCATTGCCCGGCCGCTTAGCGTGCTCCTGGGCATGGTCGGTAGCGGCGCCTCTTGGCGTATGCGCGGCTTGACTGGCTGGTTCGGCGTGCGCGGCATCGGTTCGCTGTATTACCTGATGTACGTGATCCAGCACGACTTGCCGCAGGATCTGGCACTGCAACTGATCCAGGTAACGCTGGTGGTGATTACGATGTCGGTACTGATGCATGGCGCCAGCGTCAAGCCGCTGATGAAACTATTCTGGCGACGCCGAGACCCGAGATGAACAACGGATCCGACAAGGAGCTCCTGGGTTATCGGAGGTCCAACGGTCACAAGGAAAGTTTGTCATTGTCTATCGACACGGCCTGGGCCGGGAGTACGCTATCAGGCTCGCGCTCAAAAGCAGACATTGTCAGATCCGTGGTTTAGATGGGTTTGCTGGCCGCCACAGTGTCCAGTGACGTACGCCTTCTAGGGAAATTGCGCGCAGTTGCCAGCGACCTTCGCGGGCTGCGACATTCAATTCGTTCAGTGCTTCGCCAGCTTCTGCGAGTTCAGTGTCGATCATGCCCCAGTTGCGTAGGTTGATGCCAACACCGGCCAGGTTGCGTTCCAGCATCGTGATTCGCATCGAAATGGTTTCGACCACCGGCAACTCGCCGAAATGAGAGGCCATGGCGTGCCAGTGCTGCAAACTTTCCGAAAGAGCAACCAAGCTGGCGAGTGTTTCTGCGTAGTCGCCGGGTTCACTTTTCTCGGTCTGCGTATCACCCCTGCGTCGAAGGCAATGGTCCAGCACAAATTCCAGATGCATCGAATTAGCGTTGTCGGGACGAGCATGTTCCATGCTGCCCTGTCCCTGTCATGGGCAACTACCAGTCGCTGCATCTTGGTCATGCTCTTGCTCTTCTGCCAAGCCGCTAGGCGACCGTGGGTGAAGCAAGGCTATCACTTTTCCTGCTTTCCAAATTTCCGGGGCCGACGCTGTCGCTACTGGGGCCACAGGGTTCCGACTGGGGTTTTCCTACCGGTCATCTTGTGCCTCCACCTGGTCCAGATAGTCAACGAAGCTTGTTGCCAGATCACCATAGTAGTTCGAATCCCAGGCTGAATCACGGATGAAGGCGGCAAGGAGAAAGTGCCACTCTTCGTCGGACAAGCTTTCGCGCAAGGCCGGGTAATGTGCGGCCAGCAGCTGCGAAACGCCCAGAAAAACAAGGTGGCGGTAGGCGCGCATTCCCGGCTCGCCATAGCCTGCCGGGAGCGTGTCGCAGCGCCCTCTCACATAGTCGTAAAAGCCCGCAGGCATGCCAGTTCCCGGTTGATGGTGGCGAGATCGGGGATGTCGTTATCCCATTCGAGCAGGATGTCCTTGCAGTGTTGCCTGGCCCAGTCGCCGGCGGCGTGGGCTGTGGCGGCCTCGACCGGCTGGCTGTGGGTGTCGATGAAAAGCCCGAAGCGTTCGTCGAATTCATGGCCGGCGACGTGCAGGTAGCTGACGCGATGCGCTGGAAGCTGTGCGATGAAGTCGGCAATGCCAGCTTGCCCGTGATTCTTGTGATTGACGCTGATATTGTTGAAATCGAGCAGGATGTCGCAGTCGGCACGTTCGGCAACGCAACTCAGGAAGTCGGCTTCGGCCAGTGTGCCGACATTGGTGTAGTAGGTGGTGTTCTCGATGCCGATGCGCTGCTCGAGCGCATCCTGCACTTGGCTTATCCGGTCACTGACGCGGATGATCTCGGCCTGCGTAAAGGGAACGGGGAAGAGATCGTAAAGCTGGTGTCCATCGCCACTGGCTGCCAGATGGTCGGAATAGTGATCGGCGCCAATATCGTTGATCAGTTCGCGCAGATCACGCAAAAAGTCCCGGCTGAACTGGCTCGACCCGCCGAGATTTAAAGAGACGCCATGCAAGCGGATCGGGTAGCCGGCGTCACGCAGACTGTAGAGCGGCCCTCGGTCGCGCCGAACCCAGTTCTCGGGCGCAACTTCGAAGAAATCGGCCTCGATTTCCGCAGGATTCCAGTCCAGCATTTCGCTGCGGAAGCCGAGGCCTATCTTCGTCATGGATGAAGCCTGACGCATGATGCTTTGCTATTTACTTCTTGGAGCAGCTCGCGTCCTTCTTGCTGCAACTCGCATCCTTCTTGGCGCAGGATGCTTCCTTCTTCGAGCAAGAAGCCTCTTTCTTCGAACACGAAGCTTCTTTCTTTGAGCACTTGGCATCGGCCGGGCTTGTCAGCTCCTTCTTGGCACACTTGCTGTTGGCTCCACAGGATTTGTCGGCTTCGCCAGCGTAGCTGGTGCTGGTGGCGACAATGGCGGCGGCGAGGGCGGCAACGGTTTTCAGGTTCATGATGATCTCCTTCGGGGTTGGGGTACTGCGGGGAAATTCGTTGGTCAGCGGGCGGTGTAGAAGACGTAGTCAGCCTGGTAGGCAACCTTCAATTCCTTGCCGAGGCTTGCCATGTCGCAGGTCTGCGCGGGCGCTGTGCCGCCGACCGTGTTCAGCCGCTGGATGTAGGTCACGTTGGCCAACTTTCCCTGGCCGCTGGTCGGGTTGGCCTTGACCAATTGCAGCGGCAGGTTGCCGGCAGCGGCTGGCGACACCGCGACCTGCTTGCCGGTGACCTTGGAGCCATCCTTGTCTTCCCAGGTCGGGCCGCCGTAATAGGTGCCGACCGCATTTTTTCCGGCGTCGTAGAGCGTTGCGGCAGGCACGATGAATGTCCAGGCGTAGCTGCCGGGCTGATCTGCCTTTTCGCGGCAGGCGTATGTCACTTCGCCAACGCCCAGCGTCCAGCTCTTTTGCACATGACCGTCGGGAACCCGGACGGGTTCAGGCAACGTGGCGTTATCAACATTGGCCATGGCGGACGTTGCGGCCAGCAGGACAGATATGGAAACCAGGGAACGCAGTGCTTGCATGACTTTCTCCTTGAATATGGATAGCGGGGAGGCGCAGAAATCAGAGGCACCTGAGATCCCTTACGCAGGGTTTTCAAAAGCAGATGCAGGAATTGGAGATTTATTTGCATCCGTTTTGCTACCGGCCGCGTAGTCCGGTTGTCACTTTCCACAAAAACCAATGACAATCGTGAGGACAGCATGTTTAGGAGCAGCAAACTTGGACGACAACTTTCCCGTCGATCGCTACTCAGTGGACCAGGCCGAAAGCGAAGCCGAAGACCACCCGAGTCCAATCGCGATCGCGACGTCAGCCTATGCCAGGGCTTGCAGCGAAGCAGACCTGGTCGCCTGGGTCGGCCGCGTGGTCAATCAGGACGAACAGGCTTTGGCCTGCTTGTACGACGCCCTGGCCTCCCGGGTGCAGGCCTTTGCCCTGCGCCTCACACGTCAGCAGCAACTGGCCGAGGAGGTCACTGAAGATGTCTTCTGGCAACTTTGGCGTCAGGCGCCGCGCTTTGATCCGCAGAAGGGGTGCGTCATGGCCTGGATAATGAACATGGCCCGCAGCCGTGCCCTTGATGCGCTCCGGCAGGTCGAAACGCAGGAGATCCAGGATGATGGAGCGATCGAACGCTCGGCGGATATGGCCGGGGACAAGACGCCGCTCGATCTGCTGGAGGCAGTCGACGAGCGGCATCAGTTGCACGAAGCCATTTCACGGCTGGAGCCCTTGCCGCGGCAACTGCTCGCCCTGGCCTTTTTCCGCGGCATGACCCACGACGAAATTGCGCTGCATTGCGACCTTCCACTCGGCACGGTGAAATCGCAGATACGCCGCAGCCTGGCAAGACTGCAGGAACATCTTGCGCGGCAAGGAATGGCACGGAGCTTACCGATATGAAATCCAACGACACCAACGATCTTGACGCGCTCATTGCACCGGCACTACGACCGGCCAGCGACAGCCAGGCACTGCGCGAAAGGCTGCTGCAACGCGCCGCCGACAGCCGCACCCGCCATCAGGAATTCGCCACGGTTCGGCGTCAGGCCACCCCGTGGCGTGAACTGATGAAAGGCTTGCGCGGGCGTGACCTTCGCATCACTGAAGAAGGTACTTCGGTATTGCTTGCGCTGGCGCCAGGCACCGTGCTCCCGATGCATCGCCATCGCTATCTGGAAGAGGGCATCGTATTGTCTGGCCGAATGCAGATGGGCGCACTCGACCTCGGGCCAGGCGATTATCACGTGTCTTTCCCCGGGAGTCGGCATGACAGGATTACCTCGGCCGAGGGGTGCGTGACCTATTTGCGCGGTACATCGCTAGGCAGTCTTTTCGGTCTGGCCGTGGAACTGCTGGGCGGTTTGACCCCGGGCGCGGGAACGGCGCCATTGACCGTCAGGGAACTGGATGGCGACTGGCGACTGCTTGCCGATGGCGTTGTCGAAAAGCGATTGTGGCAGGCCGACGAGAGCCTCTCCCGCTTTGTCCGGTTGGCACCCGGCAGCCGCTATTTTCCAGGTGTCTACAACAGGGAATGCGAGTTCATGATGGTGAATGGAGAAGCTTTTTTTGGCGACATCCTGCTGCTTCAAGAGGAGTTGCACGTCGCTCCGGTCGGCACCCAACATCCGGAAATCAGCAGCGATTGCGGGGCTACTTTCTTCGTTCATGAAAAGGTTGGGTGAACTTCTGGCCGCTAGATTGAGCTTGCCAATGGCCGCTTCGAAGCATTTCGATTCGTAGAACCTGGATTTGGATGACTGGCCGCTATGGAGAAAGTTCACTGGCCGGAATGGGCACAAAGTGTGAGTAGCGGAATTCAAAAAGCTGCCGTTCGCGACCTTTCAGGGCTGAGCAGGTAAGTTGCGGATTGCTGCCCAATTGTGAGCCTCAGGCCAGCAGTCGTTCTGGCCGATTTTCCACCTGTTGGTAGCTAATTTGATACGACAAAATCAACCATCACCAGTTCCAATCCACCGCAGAACCTAAGTGCCTGCTCGTGACTGATCGCGTAGCGGCGAAGCTCATTGGGCAGGTCGGTTTGCGGATTGGTTGCTTCTTCCCATAACTTGCAGGCAATTTCTGCGGCGGCAAGCACGTAACGGCAACGTGCTTGCTCGATCTTTTCACCAAGGCTGTTCTTGGCTACCTGACCACGGCAATAGACGGCATACCAAGGGCCAGCGGATTGACTTACTGGCCCTTGCAACATGGCAGAGCGGCGTAGGTTGAGGTAGGCTGAGAAAAGTGGACGCCATCTGTAAGATGATTTTTACAGGAGGC
>ERZ724517.1966-NODE-1966-length-11064-cov-11.680897_pt1 | contig 11064 bp, 20 predicted proteins | sample MGYA00376050_ERZ724517 | MGnify/ENA primary metagenome ERZ724517 (study PRJEB28724, sample SAMN07190886) | activated sludge metagenome | isolation source: activated sludge of sewage treatment plant in Hong Hong | place: USA: Christiansburg, Virginia | collected... | reverse complement strand
GAATAACCAGAACGAGATTTGGCTCCTTTGTGACCTCTTGCAGCGGTACCACCTTTTCCAGAACCTTCTCCACGACCTAATCTTTTATTTTGATTGTGCGTAGAACCTTCAGCAGGTTGTAAGTTACTTAAATTCATAACTGTATTTTGTTATTTAACTTCCTCTACGGAAACTAAGTGTTTAACTTTATTTATCATTCCAAGGATCGCAGGATTAGAATCGTGCTCTACAACTTGGCCCATTTTACGTAGACCTAAAGCTTCCAAACCTCTTTTTTGTGTAAGAGGGCAGTTGATTTTACTTCTAACTTGTTTTACTAATAATTTAGCCATAATTTCCTTGAATTAACCTTTAAAAACTTTCTCTAAAGAAACACCTCTTTGTTTTGCAACAGTGTAAGCGCTTCTCATTTGCAATAAAGCATCAAAAGTTGCTTTAACTACGTTATGAGGATTTGATGATCCTTGTGATTTTGACAATACGTCGTGAATTCCAACTGATTCAAGAACTGAACGAACAGCTCCACCAGCGATAACTCCAGTACCATGCGATGCTGGGATTAAGAATACACGTGCACCACCAAATTTACCTTTTTGTTCGTGCGGAACTGATTGTCCGTTCAAAGGAATTTTCACTAGATTTTTCTTAGCATCTTCTACTGCTTTCGCAATTGCTTCAGAAACATCTTTAGATTTTCCAAGACCGTGACCTACCACTCCGTTTTCGTCTCCTACAACTACAATAGCAGAAAAACCGAAAGCTCTACCACCTTTTGTAACTTTAGTAACACGATTTACACTTACCAAACGATCCTTTAATTCAAGGCCACTTGGTTTTACTAACTCTACGTTTTTGTATTTATTAGACATACTATTAGAATTTAAGTCCAGCTGCTCTCGCGCCTTCTGCTAATGATTGGATACGACCGTGATACAAATAACCTCCTCTATCGAAAGTTACTGTGTCAATTCCGGCTTTCAACGCTTTCTCAGCAACAAGTTTTCCAACTGCTGTTGCTACTTCAACGTTTGTACCTTTACTTACTCCTTTTTCTCTTGAAGAGGCAGCCAACAAAGTTACTCCATTCACATCATCAATAAGCTGTGCGTAGATTTCTTTATTGCTTCTGAATACAGAAAGTCTTGGCTTAGCAGCAGTACCGCTAACAATCTTTCTAATTCTGAATCTAATTCTCTGTCTTCTATCCGATTTCGTTAATGACATAATCTTATCTTTTATTAAGCGGATTTACCTGCTTTTCTTCTTAATACTTCACCTACGAATTTAACACCTTTTCCTTTGTATGGTTCTGGCTTACGGAAACCTCTGATTTTCGCAGCGATAGCACCTAACAATTGTTTGTCGAATGATGTTAATTTTACGATTGGATTCTTACCTTTCTCAGAAATGGTCTCCAATTTTACTTCTGGAGCTACTTCTAAAATAATGTTGTGAGAAAATCCAAGAGCTAAATCTAATTTTTGTCCTTGGTTTGAGGCTCTGTAACCTACTCCAACCAATTCTAATTCTTTAGTAAAACCTTCTGATACACCCACAATCATGTTATTGATTAATGATCTGTACAAACCGTGTTTTGCTCTTTGATCTTTATGATCAGAAGGACGCTCTAAAGTGATTACGCCTTCTTCAATTTTTACAGTGATATCGCTATACTCCTGTGTTAATTGACCTAATTTTCCTTTTACAGTAATGATGTTGTCGTTTACTTCAACAGTTACGCCTGCAGGAATCGAAATTGGATTTTTACCTATTCTTGACATGTCTAACTATTTTTTAGTATACGTAACAAATTACTTCACCACCAACATTAAGTTGTTTGGCTTGTTTTCCAGTCATCAAACCTTTTGATGTAGAAACAATCGCAATACCTAAACCGTTAAGGATTCTTGGTAAGTTAGAAGCACCTGCATATTTACGCAAACCTGGCTTACTAATTCTTTGAATATCTTTGATTACAGGCTCTTTGGTATCTTTATCATACTTCAAAGCGATTTTGATTGAACCCTGAACAGCGTTGTCCTCAAATTTGTAACTCAAGATGTAACCTTGATCAAATAAGATCTTGGTAATTTCTTTTTTTAGATTAGATGCTGGAATTTCAACAACTTTGTGGTTTGCAGCCACAGCGTTACGAACTCTCGTCAAATAATCCGCAATAGGATCTGTATACATATTTATTAAATTGCGGCAACGGTTTTCAACAAAACTATTCTATTGAACCTGAAGCCATTAAACTCTATTTGAAAGCAGATAATTGTACGTCTGCGGCTAAAAGCTGGCAAATGTACAATTATCTGCTGAAATAAACTAGCTTACCAGCTGGCTTTTTTTACACCCGGAATTAATCCGTTGTTTGCCATTTCACGAAATGTAACACGAGAAATACCAAATTGACGCATATAACCTCTTGGTCTTCCGGTTAATTTACAACGGTTGTGCAAACGAACAGGTGAAGCATTTTTAGGTAATTTTTGTAGGCCTTCGTAATCTCCAGCTTCTAATAAAGCTTTTCTTTTCTCAGCATACTTTGCTACCGTTTTTTCTCTTTTCACCTCACGGGCTTTCATTGATTCTTTAGCCATATCTTAATTCTTTTTAAAAGGTAATCCTAGTTCAGCCAATAATGATTTTGCTTCTTTATCGGTTTTAGCATTGGTAACGAATGAAATATCCATCCCTGAGATTTTGTTTACTTTATCAATATCAATTTCTGGGAAAATGATTTGTTCTAAAACACCCAAGTTGTAGTTACCTCTTCCGTCAAAACCAGTAGCTTTGATACCGTTGAAATCTCTTACACGTGGTAATGATGAAGTTACTAAACGATCTAAGAATTCGTACATTCTGTCGCCACGTAAAGTTACTTTAGCACCGATTGGCATACCTTTTCTCAATTTGAATGACGCAACGTCTTTCTTAGAAATGGTAGAAACCGCTTTTTGGCCGGTGATTTTTGTCAACTCGTCAACTGCATAATCGATCAGTTTTTTGTCAGATACCGCAGCACCAACACCTTTACTCAATACGATTTTTTCCAATTTAGGAACTTCCATTACGTTTTTGTAACCGAATTCTTCTTTAAGAGCAGCAATTACTCTACTCTTGTATTCTTCTTTTAATCTAGGTGTATATGCCATGACTATAATACTTGATTAGATTTTTTTGAAACTCTTACTTTTTTATCTCCTTCTACTTTCATTGCAACTCTAGTTGCTTTTTTCGATTTTGGATCGATCAAAGAAATGTTTGAAATGTGTATTGGAGCTTCTTTCTTAACGATACCTCCTTGAGGGCTTTTTGCAGATGGTTTCGTATGTTTCGATACCATGTTTACGCCTTCAACGATCGCTTTGTTTTTCTCACGGTCAACACTGACAACTTTACCTTCAGAACCTTTATGGTCACCAGCGATAACTCGTACAGTATCTCCTGTTTTTATTTTTAGCTTTATCATCTTACTTCTAATTAAAGCACCTCAGGCGCTAATGATACAATTTTCATGAATTGTTTTTCACGAAGTTCTCTTGCTACCGGACCAAAAACACGTGTTCCTCTCATTTCGCCAGCTGCATTCAAAAGAACACAAGCATTATCGTCGAAACGGATGTAAGAACCATCGGCTCTTCTCACTTCTTTTTTGGTACGTACAACAACTGCAGTAGATACCGCTCCTTTTTTAACGTTACCGTTTGGAGTTGCATCTTTAATTGATACTACAATTTTATCTCCGACAGAGGCATAACGACGTTTCGTTCCACCTAAAACACGGATAGTCAAAACTTCTTTTGCTCCTGTGTTGTCTGCTACTTTTAATCTTGATTCCTGTTGTACCATAATTATTTAGCTCTTTCTAAGATTTCAACTAATCTCCAACATTTGGTTTTTGACAATGGACGTGTCTCAGAGATACGTACGGTGTCACCAATGTTACAGTCGTTTGTTTCGTCGTGTGCGTGAAACTTTTTAGTTTTCAACACGAACTTACCGTATAATGGGTGTTTTACTTTCGTTACTTGCGCCACAACAATAGACTTGTCCATTTTGTTTGACGTTACAACACCAATTCTTTCTTTTCTTAAGTTTCTTTTATCTTCCATTTTGCAGAATTATTGTAGCTCTCTTTTAGTTAACTCAGTAGCTAATCTCGCAACCGTTCTTCTCACAGTTCTAATTTGAAGTGGATTTTCGATTGGTGAAATAGCGTGAGCCATTTTTAGGTCGGCATATGTTTTCTTAGTTTGACTAAGTTTCTCTTGCAACTCCGCTGCAGAAAGATCTTTTATTTCTGATTGTTTCATAATAATATAGATTATGCTTCGAAATCTCTAGCTACGACGAACTTAGTTTTTACTGGAAGCTTTTGTGCTGCAAGACGTAACGCCTCTTTTGCAACTGACAAAGGAACTCCTCCAACTTCAAACATGATTCTTCCTGGTTTTACTACGGCAGCCCAATATTCAACGGCTCCTTTACCTTTACCCATACGTACTTCTAGAGGCTTCTTGGTGATTGGTTTGTCTGGGAAAATTTTGATCCATAATTGACCTTCTCTTTTCATGTAACGGGTTGCAGCAATACGCGCAGCTTCGATTTGACGTGATGTTAAAAACATTCCATCTTCATGAACAGATTTAATTCCAAACATTCCATTAGAAAGTTCATGACCTCTTCCGGCATTTCCTTTCATTTTACCTTTCTGTACCTTACGGTATTTTGTTCTTTTAGGCTGTAACATTTTTCTTTACTTTTTTAAAAAATTTACTTTCTTTTACGGTCTCCTCCAGGTTTTCTGTCTTTGTTGAAAGGTTTGCGATCTCCTCTTGGAGCATCACCACCTTTACCACCGCCAGTACCGGATTGTTTTTTGTCCATTCCTACTAGTGGAGAAAGATCTCTCTTTCCGTAAACTTCACCTTTCATGATCCACACTTTGATACCCATTCTACCGTAAGTAGTATGTGCTTCAGCCAAAGCGTAATCGATGTCGGCTCTGAAAGTTGATAGAGGAATTCTACCTTCTTTGAAACCTTCTGAACGTGCCATCTCAGCACCATTCAAACGACCAGAAATCAAAACCTTGATACCTTCAGCGTTCATACGCATTGAGGCAGCAATAGCCATTTTGATTGCTCTTCTGTAAGAAATACGGCTTTCGATCTGACGTGCGATGCTTGTTGCAACTAAATAAGCGTCAAGTTCAGGTCTTTTAATTTCAAAGATGTTGATTTGAACCTCTTTGTCAGTAATCTTCTTCAATTCCTCTTTCAACTTGTCTACCTCTTGGCCACCCTTCCCGATAATGATACCTGGACGAGCAGTAGTGATAGTAACGGTTACAAGTTTCAAAGTTCTCTCGATGATTACTTTTGATACACTAGCTTTTGATAAACGAGCATGGATATACTTTCTGATTTTATAATCTTCGGCGATTTTATCACCGTAATCATTTCCACCATACCAGTTTGAATCCCATCCTCTGATGATACCAAGTCTGTTTCCAATTGGATTTGTCTTTTGTCCCATCTTAATTAATTGCTTTGTGTGTTATTGTTATCTCCTAATACGATTGTTACGTGATTAGAACGTTTTCTGATTCTGTGTGCGCGACCTTGTGGTGCTGGACGAAGTCTTTTCAACATCATACCACCATCTACTCTGATCTCTTTAACGAATAAGCCTGCTTCTGAAACATTTCCGTCAGCATTTTTCTGTTCCCAATTGTTGATGGCAGACAATACTAATTTCTCTAATTTTCTTGAAGCTTCTTTTGAGCTGAATCTTAAAATATTCAAAGCTCTTTCCACTTTCTGACCTCTTACCAAGTCTGCTACTAAGCGCATTTTTCTAGGTGAAGTAGGGCAGTTATTCAATTTTGCAAAAGCGATAGACTTATTAGCCTCTTTTCTTGCATCTGCTGTTTCTCTTTTACGAACTCCCATTGCTTCTTATTTTTTACCTTTATTTTTTGCTCCAGCGTGACCTCTAAAAGATCTAGTTGGTGAAAACTCTCCTAATTTGTGACCTACCATGTTTTCTGTTACGTAAACCGGTACGAACTGACGTCCGTTATGAACTGCGATAGTTTGTCCAACAAAGTCAGGAGTAATCATAGAAGCTCTAGACCAAGTCTTTACTACTCCTTTGTTTCCTTTTTCGATGTTTTCTTGAACTTTCTTGTCTAACTTATAGTGAACGAAAGGTCCTTTTTTTAATGAACGTGCCATATCTTATTATTTCTTTCTACGTTCTACAATATACTTGTTACTCGGGTTTTTCTTAGAACGTGTTCTATAACCTTTAGCAGGTATACCGTTTCTAGATCTTGGATGACCTCCAGAAGAACGTCCTTCACCACCACCCATTGGGTGATCGACAGGGTTCATTGCTACTGGTCTTGTTCTTGGTCTTCTTCCTAACCATCTTGTTCTACCTGCTTTACCAGATACGATCAATTGGTGGTCAGAATTTGATACCGCTCCAATAGTAGCCGAACAAGTCAACAAGATCAATCTTGTTTCACCAGAAGGCATTTTGATTGTAGCATATTTTCCATCACGCGCCATTAATTGAGCGAATGTTCCAGCTGAACGAGCAATAACAGCTCCTTGACCAGGACGCAATTCGATACAAGAAATTACAGTTCCTAATGGAATTTTACTCAACGGTAAAGTATTACCAATTTCAGGTTGCGCATCTGCACCAGAAACTAATTTCTGACCCACTTGCAATCCGTTTTGAGCAATAACATAAGTTTTCTCACCATCAGCATATGCTAATAAAGCGATGAATGCAGTTCTGTTTGGATCGTACTCGATTGATTTAACTGAAGCTGGAATTCCATCTTTAGTTCTTTTGAAATCGATGATACGATAACGCTGCTTGTGACCACCACCCGTATAACGCATGGTCATCTTTCCTTGACTATTTCTACCGCCTGAGTTTTTTATCGGTGCGATCAATGAACGCTCCGGCTTATCAGTTGTAATAGCGTCAAAACTATTCACAACTCTAAATCGCTGGCCCGGGGTAATAGGTTTTAATTTTCTAACTGACATAATGCTGCCTTCTTGTTAAATATTATTGTAAAAATCTATTGTTTCTCCTTCTTGTACTTGAACAATCGCTTTTTTGTAAGCGTTAGTCTTTCCGCTGATTAGTCCACTTTTAGTGTATTTTGTAGAACGATCCGGTCTAACATTCATGGTGTTCACACTAACAATAGTTACTCCGTAAGCAGCCTCTACAGCTTTCTTAATTTGCACTTTGTTTGCTTTTCTGTCAACCACAAAACCGAACTGATTCAAAACCTCACTTTGTTTGGTTACTTTTTCAGTTACTATAGGTTTAATTATGATACTCATATCCTATTATTTACTTAAATTTTCTTCAATTCCTTCTAAAGAACTCTCTAGAAGAACTAAATTATTAGCGTTTAAAATGGCGTAAGTGCTTAATTCTGAGTTACTTACAACGCTAGATGCCTTTAAATTGCGTGAGGACAAATATACATTTTTATTTGAATCACCCAACACGAATAAAGATTTTTTATTCTCTAACCCTAAAGCTTTCAAAACACTAATAAAATTTTTAGTATTTGGAGTTTCGAAATCGAAGTCTTCCAATACCACAATATTTGATTCTTTTGCTTTGATTGAGAAGGCAGATTTTCTTGCCAAACGTTTCAAGCTTTTATTCAATTTGAAAGAATAACTTCTTGGACGCGGTCCGAAAACGGTACCTCCACCTTTAAACAATGGGCTTTTTTTGCTACCTGCACGTGCAGTTCCTGTTCCTTTTTGCTTTTTAATTTTGCGTGTACTTCCAGTAACTTCAGCTCTTTCTTTAGCTTTGTGAGTTCCTTGTCTTTGGTTCGCTAAATATTGTTTAACGTCAAGGTACACTGCATGATTATTTGGCTCAATTGCATATACTGCATCAGAAAGTTGAACTTTTCTGCCAGTATCTTTTCCGGTTTTATCTAAAACTTTTACTTCCATTATTTCTGAATGATTACGTAAGAGTTTTTACATCCAGGAACACATCCTTTGATTACAAGTAGGTTCTTTTCAGCTACTACTTTTAAAACTCTAAGATTTTGCACTTTCACATTATCTCCTCCCATTCTTCCAGCCATACGCATTCCTTTGAATACTCTAGATGGATAAGAAGAAGCTCCTACAGAACCTGGCGCTCTCAAACGGTTGTGTTGTCCGTGAGTTGCTTGTCCAACACCACCAAAACCGTGACGTTTAACAACACCTTGGAAACCTTTCCCTTTTGATACACCTTGCACATCTACAAACTCACCTTCAGTAAAAACATCAACTGTTAAAACTTCACCTAATTTGTACTCGTTCTCAAACTGGAATTCAACGACTTTTTTCTTAGCTACAGTTCCTGCTTTTTTGAAGTGACCAATGGCCGCTTGCGTGGAATGTTTCTCGTTTTTGTCATCGAAACCAAGTTGCAACGCTTCATACCCGTCGACCTCTTTGGTTCTGACTTGGGTAACAACGCATGGTCCAGCTTCGATTACCGTACAAGGAATATTCTTCCCGTTCTCGTCGAAAATGCTGGTCATGCCGATCTTTCTACCAATTAACCCAGACATAATTATTAATTATTGATTATTAAAAAAATTCTTTTTTGTTGCTCTTAGACATAAGTATAAAGTACCGGAAAGTAAATCCCGATACTTTACACCAAAATCTTAGATTCTAATTATACTTTGATTTCAACTTCAACACCACTTGGCAACTCTAATTTCATAAGAGCGTCAATGGTTTTTGAAGAAGAAGAGTAAATGTCGATCAATCGCTTGTATGACATTACCTCAAATTGTTCTCTCGCTTTTTTGTTCACGTGTGGAGAACGCAATACGGTGAAAAGTTTTTTGTGTGTCGGCAATGGAATAGGTCCAGTCACAACAGCTCCAGTACTTTTTACTGTTTTTACGATTTTCTCAGCAGACTTATCTACCAACATATGATCGTAAGATTTCAATTTTATTCTGATTTTTTGACTCATTTTCTTAAAATTAAGCGGTTCCTTTTGCTTTTTTGATTACTGCTTCCGAAATGTTAGCAGGTGTTTCAGCGTAGTGTGAAAATTCCATTGTAGATGTAGCTCTACCAGAAGACAAAGTTCTCAATGTTGTTACATATCCGAACATCTCTGACAACGGCACATCAGCTTTGATGGTTTTAGCACCGGCTCTGTCACCCATATCATTCACCTGACCTCTACGACGGTTGATATCACCAACGATATCTCCCATGTTTTCTTCCGGTGTGATTACTTCCATTTTCATGATTGGCTCAAGGATGATAGCACCTGCAGCTTTCGCTACTTCTCTATAACCCATTCTTGCCGCTAATTCAAATGATAATGCATCAGAATCGACCGGGTGGAAAGATCCATCCAATAAAGTTACTTTCAAACTATCTACTTGGTATCCTGCTAAAGGACCAGTTTTCATAGCTTCACGGAAACCTTTTTCTACTGATGGAATATATTCTTTAGGAACGTTACCACCTTTTACTTCATTCACAAACTGTAAACCTACAGGAACTTTACCGTCTACTTCATCAGCAGGCTCTAGGCGGAATACGATATCACCGAATTTACCACGACCTCCAGATTGTTTTTTGTATGTTTCTCTGTGTTGTGCAGATTTTGTAAATGCTTCTTTGTATTCAACTTGAGGCTCACCTTGGTTTACTTCAACTTTGAATTCACGTTTCATACGATCTACCAAGATATCTAAGTGAAGCTCACCCATACCTGAAATAATCGTTTGACCAGAAGCTTCGTCTGTACGCACGGTAAATGTTGGATCTTCTTCAGCCAATTTTGCCAAAGCCATACCCATTTTATCAACGTCAGCTTTAGTTTTAGGCTCAATAGCGATACCGATTACCGGCGCAGGGAATTTCATCGACTCAAGAATGATTGGGTGTTTTTCATCACACAAAGTATCTCCAGTTTTTATATCTTTAAATCCAACTGCTGCTCCAATATCACCAGCCTCGATATAATCGATTGGGTTTTGTTTGTTAGCGTGCATTTGGTAGATACGTGAAATTCTTTCTTTGTTTCCTGAACGGGTGTTCAAGACATAAGAACCAGCATCAAGGCGTCCTGAATAAGCACGGAAGAAAGCCAGACGACCTACGAATGGGTCAGTAGCAATCTTAAATGCCAAAGCCGCGAAAGGCTCTTTTACATCTGGACGACGCAAAATTTTAGTTTGGTCTTCTTCTAATAATTCAGCATCATCTGGGTGAATCCCTTGAATACCTTCTTTATCTAAAGGAGATGGTAAGTATTTACAAACAGCATCCAACATGAATTGAACTCCTTTGTTTTTGAAAGAAGAACCTGCAATCATCGGGATGATCGCCATATCCATTGTAGCTGCTCTTAAAGCATTGTTGATTTCGTCTTCCGTGATAGAATCCGGATCTTCCATATACTTATCTAACAAGTTTTCATCATAATCAGCAACCGCTTCGATAAGAATATCTCTGTATTGTTTTACTTCATCAACCATATCAGCTGGAATCGGCACGATATCGAAAGTAGCACCTAATGTTTCATCATGCCATACGATAGCTTGATTTTTCACTAAGTCAACCACTCCTTTAAAGTCGATTTCATCACCGATTGGCAAAGTGATTGCCACAGCGTTTGATTTCAACATGTCGCGAACCTGTTGACAAACAGCTAAAAAGTTAGCCCCTTGACGGTCCATTTTATTTACGAATCCCATACGTGGAACTCTGTATTGATCAGCCAATCTCCAGTTGGTTTCTGATTGCGGCTCAACACCATCAACAGCAGAAAACAAGAAAACCAATCCATCCAATACTCTTAAGGAACGGTTTACCTCTACAGTAAAATCAACGTGTCCGGGAGTATCGATAATATTAAAATGATAAGGTAATGATTCTGGAAGAATTTTACCTTGCTCAGTAGGGAAATTCCACTCACAAGTTGTTGCAGCAGAAGTAATGGTAATACCTCTTTCTTGCTCTTGCGCCA
>ERZ724517.1961-NODE-1961-length-11077-cov-4.320178_pt1 | contig 11077 bp, 5 predicted proteins | sample MGYA00376050_ERZ724517 | MGnify/ENA primary metagenome ERZ724517 (study PRJEB28724, sample SAMN07190886) | activated sludge metagenome | isolation source: activated sludge of sewage treatment plant in Hong Hong | place: USA: Christiansburg, Virginia | collected... | reverse complement strand
CGCTTGCCTGTATTCCATCACCGAGGCACTGGAAGGATTCACCATCCAACGAACGCGCCATGCCATCCGGGCGCTGATGGATCTGGTTCCGCCCAAGGCTCGTGTGCTGCGAGGAAGCACCGAGCTGGAGGTGGACGTGAAGGATGTCAATGTGGGCGAGCGGATTGTGGTGCGACCCGGCGAATCGATTCCAGTGGACGGCATTGTCCGCGATGGGGCCTCTGCGATCGATGAGAGCCCTATCACAGGAGAGTCGATGCCGGTAGAGCGCGCGGTGGGTGCCACCGTATTCGCCGGCACGCTAAACGGCAACGGTGCCCTCGTCATTGAGACGACCAAGCGGTTCGAGGACAACACGGTCAGCAAGATCATCGATCTGGTGGAGAGCGCCCAGCGTCAGAAGGGGAAGTCGCAGCTCTTCGTGGAACGGTTCGGACAAATCTACAGCCCAGTGGTGCTGCTCTCAGCGATAGGCGTTGCGCTAATCCCTTGGATTGTCGGGCTCGATGCGATGCTGTGGCTGCGACGCGCGGTTAGCTTCCTGGTCGCCGCTTCACCCTGCGCGCTGGCAGTATCAACGCCTGTCACACTGGTCGCGGCAATCGGCTCGGCGGCTCGGCGAGGTGTACTCATCAAAGGAGGGAGCGTGGTGGAAGCGCTTGGAAGAGTTCGCGCGGTCGCCCTCGACAAGACGGGTACCTTAACCTTCGGTCGGCCCGAGGTAACGGCAGTTCATGCTACGAACGGCGATGAGCAGGCCGTGTTACGGCTGGCCGCAGCCGTCGAGCACTTCTCTGAGCACCCGCTCGCTGCCGCCATCACGCAGGCGGCGCGGAAGCGGGGTTTGAGCATCCCTCCGGCTACCGACTTCCGTGCCATCACAGCAGCTGGAGTCCGCGGGCAGGTAGAGGGCAAGTGGGTGGCCGTGCTCAAGCCTTCGGCGGCGCAGGCGGAGGGCTTGGTCATGGAGGACGCCGAAGCGACTTGGCACCTCACTGCACAAGAACAAGGGCAGACCGTGCTCGCCGTGCTGTTGGACCGGCAGCTGTTCGGCCTCATATCCGTCGCGGACACCATTCGGCCCGAGTCTGCTGAGTTGGTTCGCTCGCTGAAAGCTGCGGGCGTACAGCAGGTGCTCATGTTGACTGGAGATAACCAGGGAACCGCGCGCGCCATTGCTGCGCGGGTCGGGATCGAGGAATTTTACGCAGGGCTGCTGCCCCAGGACAAGGTTGCCCAGATCCAGGCGCTGCGCGCCAAGTACGGAGATGTGGCCATGGTCGGCGACGGCATCAACGATGCGCCAGCGCTGGCGGCGGCGACGGTCGGCATCGCGATGGGCACGCGCTGCTCGGACGCGGCGCTGGCCGCAGCGGATGTGGCGCTGATGGCCGATGACCTCTCGAAGCTGCGCTATGCGTTTGAGTTGGGCCGACGCAGCCAGCGCATCATCGTTCAGAACATCACCCTATCGGCGATTATCGTTGTGGGGCTGGTCGTCGGGACGTTCGCGGCAGACCTGAGCATGTTCTCAGCCGTACTCAGTCACGAAGGCAGCGAGGTGCTCATCATCCTCAACGGCTTGCGAGCCGCGTTGAGGTGATGCCCCCGGTAGACGGCAGCGAGCTTTCGACTTGCAGAGGACAAAGGCGGGGGAGTACGGTTCGATCTGTGCAGCGGTTCGTGGCCCTCCTATTCGCGATCTTCATGCTGGCCCATGGTCTGGTGCCTACGCTGCCCGTGTATGTTTGTACCGATGGTGGACGTTCTCTAGACCCTTGTTCTCCACCGGAAAAACAAGGGTTGGCACAATCTCAGCCAGAGTGGCACGTTGGCGACTGCTGCAAGCTGACCGCTCCGGCGGTTGTGGATGCACAGTTGCCCCAGGTTGCAAATCCACAGTCACGCGACCGCATCGTTGTGGCGCTACTGGCAGTATCTCCTCCGCTCATGAGTGTTGCTGAGCCAGCTCCCTTGCAGCTACGCCGTTTGACGCGTGGCGATCCCTTCCGGCGCGGCCCTCCCCCCTCTCTGCGCACCATCCTACGAATCTAGACCTCTGCCCTGAGTTCGCGCTGCGAATTCACGGATGAGGTCTGCCCATGTTGTAGCTATCGTTCTCGACAGCTCGGGCAGGGCCTTCACGCACTTGCAGCCCACAGGCTGGAAAGAAGGTTTGCCCATGGGGAAGATGTCGCCACGACGGACACTTGGTCCGCACCAACGCTGCCGCGCGTTGAGTCTGTGCTCGACCGCGAATCCGACGGAAAAATGTACCTCTCTGCTTGCTGGCTTGGGGTCACTGCTTGCGGTGTGGCTCCTTCTTCCCATCGTGGTAGATGCGCAGGAGTCCGTTACCTTGCCGTCGCCACTGTCGGTAGAACAGTCGACTCAGCTGGCACGGCTGCGGCGAGCGGAAATCGTATCGGCGCGAGCACGAGCAACAGCTGCCGAAAACCGTCCAGCCCAGGTCGCCGCTCCACCAGACCCGATGATCATGCTCTCTGCCGACCATATCCCGTTCATGGGTCAGGGAGCCGATGCCAGCGCACAGTTTCAGCAAGACTTTCCGCTCTCTCGCTTGCTACACCACAGGCGGCGAGCTGCCGAAGCGATGGCACTTGGGACGCGAGCCTTCGTATCACGGGCGGGGCTCGATGTTGAACAGGACGCGGCCCGTGCCTTCTTTATGCTCGATGAGCGACGGCGAATCTCCGCAGTTCTCGATGAACAGCTCGCGCTAACAGCGAAGCTTGTGGCAGCGACGATGGCGCGTTTTTCGTCGGGACGAGCCGCTCAAGGCGACGTGCTGCAAGCGCAGAGCGCCCAGGCTCGGTTGCGTGCGGAGCGGCGAGCGCTTGATGCGGAGATTCGTGGCGCGGAGGCGATGCTACGTGCGGCGCTGGCGTTGCCCCAGGAGACACCGATTCCGCCGCTCGCTTCGGTTCCTTCACAGACTCCCCCGCTTCCCGCAGCAGCGCTGACGCAGGCTGCGCTTGGTCGTCGTCCAGAGCTTTCGATGATGCGCGCTGAGCAGCAGCGAGCGCGGGCGGATGTTGACGTCATGCGCTCGATGTACTTCCCGATGGGCTTTGTGAGAACCGGTCCCGCTTACACCATGACCGATGGCGCGGGCTGGATGCTGATGTTCGGTCTAAGCCTTCCCGTGTGGCGGGGGCGCTTACGGGCTGGTGTCGCCGAGGCACACGCGATGGTTCAGATGGCCGATGCGGACTTGCAAGCGATGACCGTCATGATCACCGGCGAAGCGGCGGCGGCCCGAGAGTCTGTATCCGCCGCGCAAGCACGGCTCGGAGCCATTCAGCAGGAAGTGCTACCGCTGAGCCAAAAAGGGGCGCAGAGCCAGCTCGCCGGATATGCCGCCGGGCAAGTGCCGCTGGCGTCTTCGCTCCTGGCGTTTACCCAGCTACTGGAAGCACGAATGGATGAAGTGATGGCACAGGTCAACCTGGGGCTCGCTTGGGCGCGGCTGCGGCGAGCGATTGGTGCTTCAACCGACGCGGAGGGAAACCCATGACCGCCATAGCAAAGACGTGGATCGCGCTCCTCGGAGTGATCGCCATCGTGGGCGCTGCGACAGGCGTTCAGTACGCACGCAAGAGCTGGCCGTTCGCAGGCACCGGGGAGACCACGGCTGACTCAAACGCCCGATCCTACGCTGGGGAGCACGAACTCCACGCCACGGCACTCGAGTCTCATGCGGACCATATGCAGGCTCCGGTTGGCTACTCACCGCTGACGTTGGAACCAGCCCAGGTGACGGCGCTGCGCCTCTCGACCGCCCTGGTCGATGAGCGGGAGTTCACACGGACGCTCCGCACGGTCGGGTCGGTAGTCCTCGATGAGACACGCACCGCACACGTACACGTCAAGGTGCGTGCATGGATTGATCGCGTGTTTGTCGACTTCATCGGACGCCAGGTACGCGAGGGTGAGCCACTCTGTTCCATCTACAGCCAGGACATCTACGCCGCCGAATTGGAATATCTCTCCGTCTTAGAAGGGACGGGCCCCCGGTCTGGGCACGACCCGCTGCTTGCGGCTGCCCGTCGCCGCCTTTCCCTGTGGGACGTACCAAAAGCGGAGATCGAGAGGCTCGAGAAGACGCGCCAGGTAAACCGAACGTTTCCGCTCCTCGCGCCGCGTTCCGGAACTGTCGTGGCCAAGGAAGCGCTCCAGGGCATGTACGTCGAGCCATCGGCAGAGCTTTACACCCTCTCCGATCTCTCTTCGGTTTGGGTGTTGGCAGACGTGTACGAGACGGATGTTCCCTACGTACATGTTGGCGATAAGGCCCAGCTCGCGGTCGAAGGGCGCGAGACGCCGCTTGATGCAACCATTTCATTCCTCTATCCAACGATCGACGAGGCGAGCCGGACGCGCAAGGTGCGCTTCATGCTCCCGAATCCGAGCGGGCGTCTGCTTCCAGGGGCATTTGTGACGGTGACAATCGAGGTACGTCTCGGCAGAGGTCTGTCGGTGCCTGAGAGCGCGGTCATCCGTACCGGGGCGCGCTCGATCGTGTTCGTCGTGCATGGAGAGGGACTGGTTCACATAGAGCCGCGCGAGGTCACGCTCGGGCCGCTCATCGGCGACCGCTACCGCGTCGATCTCGGACTTCGGGTCGGCGAGAAGGTTGCCACTGGAGCGCAGTTCCTCCTCGATTCCGAAAGCCGTCTGCGCGCGACCAGCGCACCAGGAGGCGGCCATGTCCACTGAGCCTACTACCAGCGAGCCGAAGCTCGGACTCATCGCTCAGATCATCGACTTCTCGGGACGACATCGCTTCATGGTGTTTCTCGTCGCCGCTGCGCTCACCGTCTGGGGCATCGTCAGCGCACAGCGCTCGCAGCTCGATGCGCTGCCAGACCTCTCGGATGTCCAGGTCATCGTGGCCACCGAATGGATGGGACGCAGCCCGACGCTCATCGAAGATCAAGTGACGTATCCCATCACCACGACGTTCCTTGGTGCCCCGCGCGTCAAGCTCGTCCGGGGCTTCACGATGTTCGGGATGTCCTTCGTCTACGTGATCTTTCCAGACGGCACGGACCTGTACTGGGCTCGTTCGCGCGCCGTCGAATATCTGGCGAAGATTCAAAATAAGCTGCCACCCGGCGTGACGCCGCAGATCGGCCCCGATGCCACCAGCATCGGCTGGGTCTACCAGTACGCGCTCGTCGACGAGAGCGGGATGCATAACTTGCAGGAACTGCGGGCGCTCCAAGACTGGTACTTGCGCTATTGGTTGCAGGGGCTTGAAGGCGTCGCTGCGGTGGCAAGCGTCGGCGGGTTCGAGAAGGAGTATCAGATCCAGGTCGATCCCGTGAAGATGAAGGCACGCAACGTGTCGGTAGGGGCGGTCGCTGCCGCTGTGCGCGGTGCCAATGACGAGGTCGGAGGTCGCGTGCTTGAGATGGCGCAGCACGAATATGCGCTACGTGGTCGCGGCTACGTCATGAGCAAACAAGATATCGAGCTGGCTGTCGTCACGACCGATTCACGAGGGACACCTATCCACATTCGCGACGTAGCGGACGTGACCATCGGCGGGAACATCCGGCGCGGCTTGGTCGAGCTGGACGGAAGGGGGGAGGTGGTTGGCGGAATCGTCATCATGCGATCGGGCGAGAACGCTCTCAACGTCATCAGTCGTGTCAAGGCCAAGCTCGCCGAGGTGCAGTCGTCGCTGCCGAAGGGCGTCAAGGTCGTTCCGGTCTATGACCGCAGTCGGCTGATCATGGATTCGGTCGCGACGCTCACCAGCAACCTGCTGCAAATCATCGCCGTCGTCGTCTTGGTGATCGCAGTCTTTCTGTTCCACATCCGCTCGGCGATGGTCGCGGCGATTGCGCTACCTGTCGCGACGGCAGCAACATTCGTGGCGTTCTACTACTTGGACATCTCGGTCAACATCATGTCGCTTGCTGGTGTGATTCTGGCGCTCGGTGACATGGTTGACTCGGCCTGCGTGCTTGTCGAAAACGCGCACAAGAAGATTGCCGAAGCGGAGTCCACCGGAGAAAAGGTCGACCGCACCACGCTAGTCATCGCATCCGCGCGTGAGCTTGGCCCTTCCATGTTTGGCGCACTCTTGGTCCTGACAATTGCATTCCTTCCCGTGTTCGCCCTTCAAGGCGAGGAAGGACGTCTCTTCCGGCCCCTGGCGTTTGCGAAGACGTTCTCCATGGCCTTCGCATCGGTCTTTGCCGTGACGCTGGTTCCAGCGCTGATGGTGATGTTTCTCAAGGGCAAGATTCGGCCAGAAGAACGCAACCCGATCAATCGCTTCTGCATCGCCGCATATCGTCCCATGTTGCGTGCCTGCCTGCGCGGGAGGTGGCTCGTCATCGCGCTCGTCGTCGTTATCACCGCAGCGACCGCCTATCCGTTCCTGCGTCTCGGTTCCGAGTTCATGCCTCCACTCTACGAGGAAGACCTGCTCTACATGCCCATCACCGTTCCCGGCATCTCGGTCACCGAGGCGAAGCGTCTGTTGGAGTGGCAAGACCAGCAGATACGGCAGGTGCCCGAGGTCGAGCTGGTCTTTGGCAAGACGGGTCGTGCAGAGACTGCGCTCGATCCCGCGCCTCTGTCGATGTTCGAGACGATCGTGCATCTGAAACCTCGCGACAAGTGGCGGAAAGGAATGACGGTGGAACGCCTGGTAGCCGAGCTTGATGAACGGACAAAGCTACCCGGCGTTCAGGGGGCTTGGACCATGCCGATCAAAGCACGTATCGACATGCTCTCGACCGGCATCCGCACGCCAATCGGGATCAAGGTCTTCGGCCCCGATCTGAAGGTCATCGTTGAGATCAACAATCAGCTCGAGCGAACGCTGCGCGGGTTGCTCCATACACGGAGCGTGTATGCCGAGCGCGAGGTCGGCGGGTTCTTCTTGGATGTCACGCCGAACCGTGAAGCCATCGCACGATACGGCCTGACCGTGCGACAGGTTCTTGATGTCGTGGAAAGCACCATCGGTGGCATGGATGTTTCGACCACCTATGAAGGCCGCGAGCGCTACCTCATCAACGTCCGATATCCGCGCGAGCTGCGCGACAACATCGAAGCGATCCGCGACGTTCTGGTACCGATTGCGCCGCTCTCGCCGCGTCCCTTGCCCGTTAGTCCAGGTGGTACGCCGTCTGGCATGAGCGGCAGCAGTCCGACGCCAGCAGCGATGCCGATGGGAGCAGCCGGTGGAATGAGTGGCGGCATAGCAACCGCAGGCGATGCGGAGATGGGAGGGGCTACGATGGCTGGTGCTGGGATGGGCAGATCAGTGCGTCCGAACCCAGGCAAGGGCCAACTTGCGTCGTTCGTGCCGCTCGGTCAGCTGGCCCGCGTTGAGACGGTCATGGGACCGCCGATGATCAAGAGCGAGATGGGATCGCTCACGGGCTGGATCTACGTCGATATCGACACGAGTGATGTCGGTGGCTACGTCAGCGCGGCCAAAAAGCTGGTAGCACATGAAGTCAAGCTGCCGCCCGGCTACTTCCTCAAGTGGACAGGACAGTACGAACTCCTCGAGCGTGTGCGGGCGCGCATGGCTTGGCTCCTGCCGCTCACCATCGCAATCGTGTTTCTGATTCTGTTCGTCAACTTCAAGGGCGCAGCCCAGGCGCTCATTGTCATGACGGGCGTGCCCTTTTCCGCAGTCGGCGCGATCTGGACGCTATGGATTGCCCACTTCAACACATCCATCGCGGTCTGGGTCGGCATGATCGCGCTTCTGGGAGTCGCGGCAGAGACGGCCAGCGTCATGGTCGTCTATCTCGATGACGAGTGGAGCGAGGGCCGTCAAAAGGGAACCCTCAGAACCCTCGGTGATCTCCTGGACCGTTCGCTGGAGGCTGGCTCGAAGCGCGTGCGTCCGCTGCTGATGACCGTCCTGTCGAACGTGTTCGGCCTGCTCCCAATCCTGGTAGACACCGGTGTGGGCTCCGATGTCGCCAAGCGGATCGCCGCCCCGATGTGGGGGGGGCTCGTGTCGCTGACGATCTTGACCCTGTTCGTGGTGCCTGCCGTCTACGTGGTGTGGCGCAGCTTCCAACTTCGGGAGATCAAGTCATGAGCCCTGACCAGACTCGCAGGCTCAAGGACAAGGAGCTTCTGTCCGACGCTCATGCCATCACAATCGCTTCCCTGCGAGAATCGCTGGGCGTCGATCCGGCCACGGGACTTTCCGAGGCAGAAGTGCTCATCCGAAGGAGTCGCTTCGGCGAAAACCGTCTGCCCGAGCCCCCGCGAGAGAGCGAGGTCCGGCGCTTCCTGCGCCAGCTTCAGAGCCCGCTGGTCCTTGTCCTCATCGCGGCGGCGACAGTCGCCACTAGCATCGGCGCGATCGAGCGTAGCGGCTCGATCCTCATGCGATTTGGTGACGCGCTCGCCATCCTCCTCATCGTCTTGCTAAATGCACTGCTCGGTTTCTTTCAGGAGCGAAGGGCCGAGTCTGCTCTGCGCGCGCTGAGCAACATGTCGGTGCCCCATGCTCGCGTACTGCGTGCCGGTGTTCTCACAGAAATGCCTGCGGTGATGCTGGTCGCTGGTGATGTCATCACGTTGGATGTTGGCGATGCCGTGCCAGCAGACGTGCGACTCCTCGCGGCCACGAATCTCCGCGTCGATGAGTCAGCCCTTACTGGAGAGAGTGCCCCCGTGGACAAGGACGCGAGCGGCGCGCTCGCCCCGGATGCGCCGCTCGCCGAGCGTGTCACGATGGCCTACCTCGGCACGCTCGTGGTTCATGGGAAGGGACAAGCGCTAGTCGTCGCGACCGGCGCGCAGACAGAGCTGGGCCGCATCGCGAAAGCGCTGGGCCACAGCAAGTCCGAAGAGACCCCACTCGAAGCGACCCTGCGCATCTTTGGCCGCCGTGTCCTGTGGGTCTGTGTGATCGTGAGCGCGCTGCTGTTCGGCTGGGGCATCACCAAAGGCGGCGACACCTGGAGCGGCGCACTTCTTGAGGCCGTGAGCTTCGCAGTGGCGCTCATCCCCGAAGGGCTGCCGGCCATTACGTCTATCGCGCTCGCACTTGGCACACAGCGGATGGCCAAGTTCGGCGTCATCGTCCGCCGCCAACCTGCGGTCGAGGCACTGGGAGCAACGAGCGTGATCTGCTCCGACAAAACCGGAACACTGACGCAGAACCGAATGACGGTGCGGGTCCTCTATGCAAATGGCGCACGTCATGAGGTCGGCGCTGCTTCGTCTGCCACGGTGCACGAGCTGCTGCTCACGGCGACCCTATGCAACGATGCTCGGTTCACTCCTGACCCGAAGACCGGTGCGAAGACGCTACAAGGCGACCCGACGGAGGGTGCGCTCCTGACGGCAGCCGCGCAATCTGGCCTTGATCCAGATCGCTTACGCACCGAGCACCTGCGACTTGCGGAGATTCCGTTTGACTCAGAGCGCAAGCGCATGGCCGTCCTCGTGCGTGACTCCGATGGCAGCCGCTTGGTGCATCTAAAAGGCAGCGCTGAGACGGTTCTTCCTTGCTGCACGACCCTGCTCAACGCGAATGGTGAGCGCCCAATGACCGAAACCGATCGAGCGTCGATCTTGGCCGAGGTCGATCGGATGAGCGAGAGCGCCCTGCGTGTCCTCGCGCTCGCCGACAAGAGGCAGACTTGCGACACCATCGAAGAGTCAGGTCTCAGGTTCCTCGGGCTCATCGGCATGCTCGATCCACCGCGCGAGGGTGTAACCGAGGCAATCGCGGCGTGTCACCGCGCGGGTGTCGCAGTTGTCATGATCACCGGCGATCACCCGAAGACCGCAGCGGCCATCGCTCGTGAAATCGGGCTTCTCCGAGTCGGCGAGGAAATCCTTTCGGGAACCGAACTTTCTCACCTGACGGACGACGAGCTGCGGGAGCGCTGCGACCGCGTCCGCGTCTTCGCACGCACCACCGCCGAGCAGAAGCTGCGCATCGTGCGCGCCTTTCAGCGGAGTGGGCACGTCGTCGCAATGACCGGGGATGGTGTAAACGACGCCCCGGCGCTTCACGAGGCTCACGTCGGCGTGGCGATGGGTCGAGGCGGCACAGAGGTAGCAAGGCAGGCCGCAGGCGTTATCATCACCGATGATAACTTCTCCACCATCGTTTCCGGTATCCGCGAAGGACGGGCCATCTATCACAACATCCAGAAGTTCATCGTCTATCTGCTGTCTTCCAACGTCGCGTTGGCGCTGGCTGTCTTCGGCACGACGTTTCACCAGGGATGCTTGCCCCTTACGCCGCTGATGATCCTCTGCATCAACCTCGTGACCAACGGGCTTCCGGCGCTGGCGTTGGGCATCGAGCCCCCCGACCCCGCGCAGATGCAGACGCCGCCGCGCCGTACCACCGCCGGGCTCTTTCAGACCCTCGACTACGTCGGCATCGGGCTGGCCGGGCTCGCCATGGGCTTGCTCGCGCTGATGCTGTATGTCCGTCCCTGGCTTGACCGTTCGGTCGATCCACAGTGGTCGCGTGCGATGGCGTTCGCGGTGCTGGGCTTTGGCCCTCTGTTCCATGCGTGGAACTGCCGGTCCCGCGAGCGTTCGCTGTTTTCCCTGCGGCCTCTTTTTCCGCTGGCCCTCGCCGGTGCGTGCTTGCTCTCGGCTGGCGTTCATTTGATCTCATCAGCCGTTCCGGCGCTCGGTCCTGTCTTTCATACCTATCCGCTCTCGCCGCAGGACTGGCTGCTCGTCGTGGTCCTCTCCGCCGGAATCCTGCCGCTCATCGAGTTGGTCAAGCTGATTGGCAGGCCGTTCTTGCAAGAACGAGCTGTGCAACTGGACCCATGAGAAGTCGAGCTACATCCAAGAACCCATCGAGCACGCAGGATGATGCGGGAGGGGCGTCATGGGCACTCCGCAGGAGACCGGACGTAGGCGTAAACTCAAAGCAGCAGAGGAGCTGATCGTGCCGCCGGTGAAGATGACTAGCTCGGCATTGGGGTCGAGCGTGAGCGTCAATAGATAACTGAGCACGGTGACGAGACAAATCACTGCCGCTGAATCAGCAGCGCAGCGGCGTGCTTGTCCGCGCCATACTTCC
>ERZ724517.1960-NODE-1960-length-11078-cov-3.744443_pt1 | contig 11078 bp, 5 predicted proteins | sample MGYA00376050_ERZ724517 | MGnify/ENA primary metagenome ERZ724517 (study PRJEB28724, sample SAMN07190886) | activated sludge metagenome | isolation source: activated sludge of sewage treatment plant in Hong Hong | place: USA: Christiansburg, Virginia | collected... | reverse complement strand
GTCACATACAGAAAATCAATTGTCATTACAACAAAAAGTTTCTGAAGAAAATCTCAAGGCAGCCATTATTCAGGCTAATGTTTTCGAAGCGAGAATTAAAGCTACTAAAAAATTATATGATGAAGTTTTTATCAAATATAAGGAAGGAAGTGCTGGATATATTGAACTAATAGATGCCCAAACCCAATATACCCAAATCCGAATCCAACATCTTTTGGCAAATAATAATGCATGGATGAAGTGGGCAGAATATGTTTACGTCGCCGCTATTTATCCTATTCAACAATAATAAAATCTTTCAAACAATGAAAACTTTTAATATACTCATAGCTATTATAGGAATTTGTTTTTTTGCGTGTAAATCGGAACCAGATACTTCCAAAGCATCACCAAAGATTGCAGAAATATTTGTAAAAACATACCCAGTTGATACCATCAATGAGTCAGACGATATTCAAGTGCTTGGTATTGTCATGAGTGAGTCAGAAGCAAGACCTTCATTCAAAACTGGCGGAGTAATCAAGAAAACTTATGTCAAAGAAGGCGACTTTGTCACTAAAGGTCAGCTATTGGCTACACTGGAAATGCAAGAAATCAATGCACAAGTACAACAAGCAGAAGAAGGACTTAATAAAGCACTCAGAGATAAAAACAGAGTAGCTAATTTATATAAAGATAGTGTGGCTACATTAGAACAATTTCAAAATGTAAATACTGCTTATGAGGTAGCCAAACGTACAGCAGATATTGCTGCCTTTAACAGGCAATATTCGGAAATAAAAGCGCCTATTTCTGGCAAAATCATCAAACAAATCATGTTTAGTGGTGAGATTACTGGTCCCGGAAATCCCGTATATGCCATTCTCGGTGTAGGAAAAGGTGATTGGATTATTCAAGCTGGACTTACGGACAGAGATTGGGCACGAGTTCATAAAAACGATAAAGTCCAAATCAGTCTTGATGCCTATCCTGGCAAGAAATTTACAGGCTACATTTCTCAAAAATCTTCGGTTGGTGGAAGTGGAAGCGGTACGTTTGAAATAGAAATAAAATTTAGCAACCAACCTGAAAATCTTGCAGCTGGTTTGATCACAAATTTGACAATCACTTCAACAAATAAGGAATATTTCACGATTATTCCTATAGAAGCTTTGATAAAATCAAATGGTAAGACGGCATATGTTTTTACCGCTGAAAATGGCAAAGCAAAACAAATCAAAATCAATATTGCAAAACTTTTGGGTGATAAAGTGGCTATTGCATCCGGACTGGCTGGCATTACCAATGTCATCACTACAGGCGCCATGTATCTAGAAGATGGTGACAAAATCAGCCATTAATTTCAGATCAACAATTTTATCATTCACCATTCTTAATAGGACATTATTATGGGATTCAATAAATTTTTTGTAAAGAATTGGCAGTTTACATTGGTTATATTTGTAGCTGTAATGGTATTGGGTATCAATGCATTGATGAATATGCCAAGAGGTGAAGATCCGCCTTTTGGAGCACCTATATTTTCTATCGTAGTGGTCTATCCTGGTACCAATCCGACAGATATGGAAAAACTCATTGCCGATCCCATTGAAGAAGAGTTGTACCAGCTTTCTGATGTAAAAAAAATAAATACTACGATCAATGACGGACTTATAGTAATGCTCGCAGAGTTCAATTTTGGTGTGGATGTAGAAGCAAAAAACAATGATGTCATTCGCGAAATAAATAAAATACGCCCAGATTTGCCTGACGGAATTGTACTTCTTGATATCAAAAAAGCTGCGTCAAGTGATGTCGTCATCTTACAGTCTGCCTTGGTATCCGATACGGCTTCTATGGATGTAATGGTTGACTTGGCAGAAAGCCTTGAGAAAGATATTGAACGCATCAAGGATATAAAATGGGTCGAAATCCAAGCAGCACCTGACAAAGAAATTCATATTGATTTGGACCTAGACAGAATGGCTTCTATGAAGTTGGGATTAAATCAAGTCATCGGATTGATTCAGGCCAATAATATCAATATTCCTGGAGGAGATATAGACTTGGGTCAAAAGAAATACAATATCAAGACGACTTCCGAATTTAAGACCATCGATGACATCAAATCCACGATTGTACAAGTGACGCCTGATGGAAAAACCGTGAAACTCGGACAAATATCGGAGATTTACTATACTGAGGAGACTACGGACCACATAGCCAGACACAACAATCACCGAGCTATTTGGGTAAATTCAGCCATGAAGGACAAGAAAAACATCATAGCTGTTCGCCATGAATTGGAAAATGTACTTTCTCATTTCAAAGAAAAACTACCTAAAGGAATCAAATTGGAACATGCTTTTGATCAGGAAATAGGTGTAAAACATCGGCTTTCTGGCTTAGGCAGAGATTTTGCCATAGCAATTTTTCTAGTGTTATTGACTTTGCTTCCTTTAGGCACAAGAGCTTCAATTGTCGTGATGATATCTATCCCGTTATCGTTAAGTATTGGCTTATTTATGTTGGATTTATTGGGATATACACTCAATCAACTAAGCATTGTCGGCATGGTAGTGGCATTGGGACTTTTGGTGGATGATAGCATCGTCGTGGTGGAGAATATAGAACGATACATGCGCAAAGGAATTTCGGCAAAAGAAGCGGCTATCTCTGCAACAAATCACATTATGGTGGCCATCATGGGATGTACAGCTACTTTATTATTGGCATTTCTTCCATTGGCAAATCTGCCTGAAGGTTCAGGTGATTTTATTCGATCATTGCCTATGGCCGTGATGTTGACAGTTTTGGCTTCTTTATTTGTATCGGTTACAATTATACCATTTTTATCGTCTATCTTGCTGAAGGCACATGAAAATGCAGCTGGCGGCGAAGGCAATTTTTTCTTCAATGCCTTTAAAAAATATGTAAATAATCCTTACCAAAAATTGTTGCAGTGGTGTATGACGCACAAGGTTACAACATTGGTTTTAGGGGCAGTTATTTTTGGACTGTCTTTGATGTTGGTGCCAGTTTTGGGATTTAGTTTGTTTCCCGAATCAGAAAAACCAATCGTTACCATTGATATAGAAACAGAACCTGGATCCAATCTTACACACACAGATAAAGTGGTACGAAAAGTGGAACAAAAATTATTGTCATTTCCAGAAATTGACCATATCAGTGCGAATGCAGGCAAGGGCAATCCAAGGATTTATTATAATGAATTTCAGCGTCAAAACTCATCCAATTTCGGGCAAATTATCGTATATCTTGATGAAAAAACCAAGGTTCCTGAAATTATAAAATTTGCCGAAAAGGCGAGATCAGAACTTGCAAATTTCCCAGGAGTGAGAATAGAAGTCAAAAGATTTCAACAAGGGCCACCTATCACTGCGCCAGTAGAAATGCGTATTATTGGCAATAATCTGGATACTTTAGATCAGTTAAGTGCTAAAGTAGAAAAATTGGTCAAGGCCAGACAAGGTACTATGTATGTGCGGAATGACCTAAAATATGTTAAATCCGATATCATCGTAGATGTCAATAAAGAGAAAGCAGGTTTATATGGTATCAATGGTGCGGAGATTGCGAAAACAGTGAGACTTGCTATTGCTGGACTTGACATAAGCGAAATTAGTAATACCGAAGGCGATGAATTCAAAATGAAGATATCGCTCACTCAAAATACCGAAAATGCACTCCAGATGTTTGACAAAGTTTATGTCACATCGATGAGTGGCTCACTATTACCCTTAAAAAACATAGCAGAATTATCCTTAAAACCTTCAGCATCCATCATACGACATTTTAATAAGGAGCGATATGCTTTGGTCAGTTGTTTTGCACAAAACGGCGTTAACATCAGCCAGCTTACAGATGACATTCTTAATGATATTGCGACTCAAGTGCCTATGCCAGACGGATACCGCGTGATAGCTGCCGGCGAACGCGAATCTTCGCAAGAGTCTTTTGGTGGCTTAGGTACGATTATCATTCTCACAGTCTTTGGTTTATTGGCGATTTTGATTTTAGAATTTAGGACGTTCAAATCGACTATTATCGTCCTTAGTGTCATACCTATGGGAATAATCGGTGCTTTGGTGGCTTTATACGTTTCAGGTGAGTCATTATCCTTTGTGGCGACGGTAGGTATCATCGCATTAATGGGTATAGAAATCAAAAACTCGATTCTGATGGTTGATTATACCAATGGCCTCAGAGAACAAGGAATGAACTTGTATGATGCAGTTATGGATGGCGCTGAAACCAGATTTTTACCTATTCTCTTGACCTCGATGACGGCTATCGGTGGATTGACACCATTAGTGCTCGAAAACTCGCCTTTGATCAGCCCATTGGCCATTGTATTAATAGGAGGATTGATCAGTAGTACTTTGCTGAGCCGATTGGTTACTCCGGTATTGTATTATTTGATTCCACCACAAGTGAAGTAATAAGATTTAATAGCTTTCAAAATTGAAGACATCGAGACTATTTGAATACAAATTCATACTTTTGTAATTCAAAGAAGTCAAAACATGTACAGTACCGATACACAGCAGCATTTTGTTGCTTTGAGCAAAAAATATATTTCATCTCCAGCTACAGCGAATGACCTAAAGGAATTAAGGGATCTTTTGGTATTTCATGAACGGAAATATTATATCGAAGATAGCCCGCTGATTTCTGATTTTGAATATGATATTTTGTACAAGCAACTGGTCTCGTTGGAAGAACAATATCCCGAGCAGATAACACCTGACTCACCAACCCAAAGGGTAAGTACTGATTTGTCGGGTGATTTTCCGCCTGTACAACATACTGTTCCGATGCTTTCCCTTGATAATTCATACAATGAGGACGACCTGAATGATTTTGATGCAGCGGTTAAAAAACTGTGCAATCTGCCTTCAGATGTCGATATTGAATATTGTGTAGAACCGAAATTTGATGGCGGAAGTATTGCTTTGGTTTATGAAAATGATGTGCTTATCAGGGCTGCTACTAGAGGCAATGGTACAATGGGTGAAGAAATGACGCCAAATGCACGAACATTGCCGAGTATTCCATTGAAAGCTGATTTCGCTTCTTTTGGTATTGTCAAAGCTGAATTGAGAGGCGAGGCACTCATCCGCAAAGACAATTTCGAAAAAATTAATAAAGAAAGAGAAAAAGAAGGACTGACACTCTTCGCTAATCCAAGGAATGCAGCAACAGGTGGCCTTCGGACCAAAGATGCCAATGAAACTCGAAAACGAGGACTTGAAGCTTTTGTGTACCAATTGGCTTATGCTATCGATAATGCTGGAAATTCAGTACTTCCGACAATGAAAACACACATTCAAGGAATTGAAATGTTGGGCAAACTCGGGTTTAAGATCCCAAAAGATGAAAAAACGGTTTGTAAAAATATAGGCATTGTCCACGATTTTGTAAAATATTGGGAAGAAAAGCGAGATACCTACGCTTATGAGATCGACGGCATGGTCATCAAAGTAAATAGCCTAGAACTTCAAGAAAAATGCGGATTTACTGCGCATCATCCACGATGGGCGATTGCATTTAAGTTTAAGGCAAAACAAGCTACTAGCAAACTACTGGCCGTAGAATATCAAGTAGGAAAAATAGGCTCTATTACACCTGTTGCCAAGATCGAACCCGTTTATTTGGCTGGAGTGACTGTTTCATCTATTTCTCTTCACAACGAAGATTTCATTAGGTCTAAAGACTTGCGATTAGGAGATACTGTCTTAGTAGAGCGTGCTGGTGATGTCATTCCTTATATTGTAAAATCGTTTCCAGAGTTGCGCACTGGCGTTGAAGAAATCATCAATTTCCCCGAGTTTTGTCCGACAAATACCAGTGATACACCTGTAAGATTGATAAAAGAAGATGGAGAATCAGCTTGGCGATGTCCAGACTGTATGTGTGGTGCACAAGACCTTCAAAAGATGATATTTCATGTGTCAAAAGATGCGATGGATATTGATGGATTCGGAAAGTCATATGTAGAGCGATTTTTTGATTTAGGATGGATCAAAGATATCAGCGATATTTACAACCTTGATTATGACAAAATAGCCGTTTTGGAAGGATTCGGCAAACGGTCAGCTGAAAACATAAAATTATCAGTTGAAAAGGCAAAATCAAATCCTATACAGCGGCTTTTACATTCGTTAAGTATTCATCATTTGGGCAAAAAAGCGAGTAAACTCATTGCAGAACAAATCAGCCATGTACTTGATCTTCAGCACTGGCCAAAAGAAAGATTTCTTGAGATAAAAGATATTGGTCCCGTCGTTGCAGATAATGTTATTGCTTGGTTTGCCAATGAAAAGAATATTACCATGTTGCATCAAATGGAGTCTTACGGTGTAAATCTCACACAGACGGACGAGGATAAGCCATTGCAAGTAGCAGAAGATGCCGTTTTTTCTGGTAAAACCATACTTTTTACAGGTACATTACTGAAGATGGGACGCAAAGAAGCCGAAGAGAAAGCTGCCAAAGCTGGAGCCAGAAATATCTCAGCGGTGAGTGCAAATCTCAATATCCTCGTCGTAGGCGAAAAAGCTGGTTCTAAACTTAAAAAAGCCCAGGAACTTGGTACTGTTCAGATAATGACTGAGGACGAATTTCTTAATTTGATAGAATAATACTATCTTCGTCTATTGAATATTGTGATTTGTATTATTTACATGAGATTTTCGCACATTGTACAATTCGCAACTTATATTTGACCCAATCAAAATAATGTCTGAAATGAGATTCTTGTCAGTATTTTTATTCCTTTTACTTGTTAGTACTTATTTATCATCTCAAGAGCGCTCTAATCATGCCAAAAAATTTGAGCAATTGGATAATATATTGCGATCACCCAATGAATATCGTGGTGCAGATGGAGCTCCTGGACCTAAGTACTGGCAGCAAAAGGCCGATTATAAAATAAAGTGTACTCTTGATACTAAGGAGCAACGATTGGATGGTAGCGAATCGATAACATATCATAATAATTCGCCGGTAGAGATGACGTATTTGTGGATTCAACTGGATGAAAATGAGCATACACCTACATCTCCAAAACACCATATCGAGGGATCGAAGATCTTTGATGTAATGAATGAAGATGCTATAGATCGTTTTGAAGCGACGTCCAAACTAGATAAATTTGGAGTCAATATCAAAAAAGTAACTTCTGATAAAGGTACACCGCTAAAATATCTTATCAATCAAACGATGATGAGAATAGACTTGCCACAACCTCTAAAACCAGGTAAAAAAATAACATTTAACATAGATTGGAGTTATTACCTCATAGACAGGATGAACACACCTAGTTGGGGAAGAGGTGGATTCGAATACTTCAAGGATCATGGCAACTATTTGTACACTGTCGTGCAATGGTTTCCACGCATGTGTGTGTATAGCGACTTCGAAGGATGGCAAAATAAGCAATTTTATGGTCGCGGAGAATTTGCCTTGTCTTTTGGAGATTATGAAGTAGAAATCACTTTGCCTTCTGACCATATTGTCGCAGGAACTGGCGAGTGCCAAAATTACAAGGAAATGTTAAGTCCGACGCATTACAATAAGTGGATTCAGGCACAAAATAGCAAAACACCATTGGAAATCGTAACACTTGATGAAGCAAAGGCAAATGAAAAAACGCCGATTTCGTCAAAAATGAAAACATGGAAATACAAGGCCAAAAATGTGCGAGATTTTGCTTGGACAGCAAGTAAAAAATTTGTTTGGGATGCTATGCCGCACTATAATGAACTAGGTCAAAAGGTGATGTGTATGAGCCTTTATGGCAAGGAAGCTTATCCTATCTACAATAAATATTCTACCAAGGTGATAGATCACACATTGCGTTCATATTCAAAATATTCTATACCATATCCATATCCGGTAGCCATCTCGGTAGAAGCGGCCAATGGCATGGAATATCCGATGATTTCGTTTAATCCTGGTCGTGCCGAAGATGATGGAACATATACCGAAGGCTCGAAAAGAGCAGCTATCCTCGTTATTATCCATGAAGTGGGACATACCTATTTTCCTATGATCTTTAATAGCGATGAAAGGCAATGGGCTTGGTTTGATGAAGGTGTAAATAGTTTTATGCAATTCATAACCGAGCAAGAATGGGACAACAATTTTAAATCAGAAGGTGGTGTACCACACAATATTACAGAATATATGGCTCGACCAAAAGATAAACTGGAGCCTATCATGACTAATAGTGAAAATATCATCGACTATGGCAATAACGCTTATGACAAACCGGCAACAGCGCTAAATATCCTGCGTGAGACCATCATGGGACGTGAACTATTCGACTATTCTTTCAAGGAATATTGCCGTCGATGGGCATTCAAGCACCCAACTCCGGATGATTTCTTTAGAACGATGGAAGAAGCCAGTGCCATGGATCTTGATTGGTTTTGGAGAGGTTGGTTTTATAGTATTGATGCTGTGGATATCTCATTGGATAGTGTGACATGGTACAAAGCTGACCTCGATAATGACCCAAAGAAAAGTATTGACACTTTCCGTACTTCAATAAAAAAACCCAAAAATTTCCTAACTAAGCAGCGCAATCGCGAGCAATTCGGTACTTTTCCGGTAGAGAGAGATAGCACAGTATCAGATTTTTATAACACATATCGCCCTTGGGAAACTGAGGATTCTGTAGATGTAGAGATCAGAATGAAATACGATAGTTTGATGACAAAAGAAGAAAAAACTGAAAAGTATGGTGATAAAAACTATTATGAACTCCAATTTAGCAACAAAGGAGGATTGGTCATGCCCTTAATTATTCAGTGGACTTTTGACGATGGTACCGTAGAAGTGGAGCATGTGCCAGTGGAAATTTGGCGGAAAAATGAGCAAAAAGTGACCAAGGTATTTGTCAAAGATAAAGAAGTCACTGCCATCGAATTAGATCCATTCAAGGAAACAGCCGATATTGACGAATCAAATAACAGTTTTCCGGTAAGAGAAGTACCGACCAGATTTCAGCTCTTCAAAAAACATAAATACAAAGATAAGCCCAATCCCATGCAGAAAGCAAAACAACAGCGTGAGATCAGGCCTTGATAGAATGCTTAGATTAAGCTGATTGCAACTCAATTAAAGTAATTTCGGGCCACATACCTACTCTGCCAGGGAAACCAAGGAAGCCAAATCCTCTGTTCACATACAGATATTTGTCGTCTTCCTGATATAAACCCAGCCATTTTTTGTATCTATATTGTGCAGGTGACCATTTAAAACCGGGCATTTGAAACCCAAATTGGAAGCCATGCGTATGACCGCTTAGGGTCAAATCCATTTTTTTAGGAAAACTCAGCACCTTTTCGTCCCAATGTGTAGGATCGTGAGACATCAGAATCTTAAAACCGTTTCCATCCAAGTTTTCAGTGGCTTTTGCCAAGTCTCCTTTTTTGGGAAACCAATGTCCTGCACCCCAATTTTCGACACCAACAACATGGATAGTCTCTCCATCTTTGGTGATACTTCGGTTTTCATTATTTAGGAGATCAAATCCCATTTTTTTAAATTTTGAGAAAAAATCTTCAAAATATACCTTCTCGGCTTGTGGATCGTTTTTGTCATAATGTCCATAATAATCATGATTGCCGAGCGTGGCTAATTTCCCATATTTGGCTTCTATTTCAGAGAAAATTTCGATATAAGGATCGATCTCATCTTTTTCGGAATTGACTAAGTCACCAGTAAAACATACGACATCAGCCTTGAGTTCATTGATCTTTTCGATGCCTTTTCTCACTTTGTCGGGATTATCAAAACTTCCTGCATGAATGTCTGAAATCTGGACAAGTCTAAATCCATCAAAGGCCTTAGGCAAGTTTTCAAATTTTAAAACCAATTTTTGGACAGTGTACTGATATTTACCTTTAGTGATACCGTACAACATGCTGAAAAACGGTATGCCAGCCATAAAAGTACCTGTAGTAGTGATAAATTTTCGCCTTTCGGGAATAAACGAAGCTACAGTAGATTCATCTTCAGAAAATAGAGATTTTAGGTAATTAATACCACCCAACAATGCTCTACCACCATCTTGAATCATTAGAATCGTGCAAAAAAGCAATTTTGTGAAAAACATAGTCATCACAAATCCTGTCAAGAAATTTAGGAATTCTGTTTTTAATTGTGGTTGATCTGATGTGTAAAACAAATAGATGGTAATCAAAGCATAATAAATAAATGCACTAACGCCAAAATATAGCATCATGAATGCTTTGCTGAAGCGTGCACTTACTATACTCTTAAGGCCGAAGTAGGTGTACACATCGAGAAAAAGGAAAATTATTCCTAAAATAATGAAAAATCCGACTCTACCCATTTTATATCAAATATGGAATTAATAATAGAAAATCAGCTTTAAAGTTTTGATAGCATGTTTTAATTTGTACAAATGATACATTTCTGACGACTAAATTGATTATTTTCAAAACAAAAATTAATATGCTTATTTTTACTACTTCTAAATAAGAAAGCGTTGATAATGAGCGAGTTTTGCAAGATAGTGAATACTTTAGCATTTTTTTAACACTATTCAGAATGAAAATTCTTGATTATTGTTCAATATTTCTATACATTTGTTGCAACAAAAAAATATAATCATGTCAACATCAGAATTTGATAAAAAATTTGACATCCTGACTGACTCTCTTAATGCATTTGCATATAATCTTACTAAAAATACAGAAGACGCACGAGACCTATATCAAGAAACAGCGATTCGTGCGATAACAAATAGGGATAAATTCAGACCCGATACCAATTTTAAGGCTTGGACTTTTACCATAATGAAGAATATCTTTATCAATAATTATCGTAAGAAGGCAAAGTCCAATACGATTATTGATTCCACAGATAATCTATATTTTATAAACTCGGGCAATGTACTTATAGAAAACGATGCCAATAGAAATATCCTTCTTGATGAGTTGAATGCAATGATCAATTCACTTGAAGACAGTATCAGGATTCCATTTGTGATGCACCACGAGGGCTTTAAGTATCAGGAGATCGCTGATGAATTTAATTTGCCA
>ERZ724517.1956-NODE-1956-length-11105-cov-5.094932_pt1 | contig 11105 bp, 7 predicted proteins | sample MGYA00376050_ERZ724517 | MGnify/ENA primary metagenome ERZ724517 (study PRJEB28724, sample SAMN07190886) | activated sludge metagenome | isolation source: activated sludge of sewage treatment plant in Hong Hong | place: USA: Christiansburg, Virginia | collected... | reverse complement strand
GAATGTGCTTGTATACTGGCGCCTTGCCGAGACGCATGAAAAAGCCGAGCACGAAGACGATGACGATGAGCGCTACCGGCCCGGTGGCAATGCGGAAGTTGATCGGGCCGTTGATGCCGTCAACGCTATAGGTGGTCGGCGGATACGACAGCAGGAACGTCGTGGCGATCGACACCAGAAACGTCCAGTACATGACCTTGCGGGCGCCGACCTGATCCGCCAGATGGCCGCCATAGATGCGGAACAGCGACGCCGGCACCGAATAGGCGACCGCGACCATGCCGGCGGACTTGAGGTCGAAGCCATAGGCGCCGATCAGATAGCGCGGCAGCCACAGCGACAGCGCCACGAACCCGCCGAACACGAAGAAGTAGTACAGCGAAAAGCGCAGCACCTGGACATTGCGCAACGGCGCGAACTGCACCGCAAAGCTGCGCGGCGGCGCCCCGCGGGCGCGGCGTTCGGCAAGGTCGGGCTCGTCGGCGGTGGTGACGTAGAAGACCAGCGCCATCAGCACCAGCCCCGCCGCCCAGACGCGCGCGACGCCTTCCCAGCCCAGCGCCAGCATGACCATCGGTGCGAAGAATTTGGTGACGGCCGCGCCGATATTGCCGGCGCCGAAAATGCCGAGCGCCGTGCCCTGCCGCGACACCGGATAGAATTTGGAGACATAGGTGACGCCGACCGCAAAGCCGCCACCGGCGATGCCGATGCCCAGCGCCGCCAGCAGGAATTGCGGATAGGTGGTGGCATAGGTCATCAGCCAGGTCGCCACGGCGGCAGCGACCATCACCAGCACCTGCACACGGCGGCCGCCGATCTGGTCGGTCCACATGCCGAGCACCAGCCGGATCAGCGAGCCGGTCAGGATCGGCGTCGCCACCAGCAGCCCGAACTGCGTTTCGGACAGCCCGAGGTCCTTCTGGATCTGGATGCCGAGGATCGAGAAGATCGTCCACGCGGCAAAGCAGATTGTGAACGCCGCGGTGCTCATGCCCAGCGCCATCGTCGCGCCGGGTGCCGCAGCAACAGGGAGCGTCGGGTTCGCGGCAGACCTGCCTGAGGTTATGGTCATGCGATCAATCCATTCGCGGCCACCATCGGCACGACGCCGTCGGTTCCGGCTACCCGCCTATGAGGTGCGGCCAGTGGGTTGATTGATGAATGTCAAGCGAGCCGCCCGCAGCGTGTGAAACAAGTCCGACGGGGTGCTTTGCAATGGATGCGTTTGCAGTTCAGCAAAGCCGCGCTTGACAAATATCAACCACTCGGCTTGATTGGCGTTGCCGGCTTGGCGCAATCAAAGGGATCTAGCGATGCGACCAGGGGATGCGGAACGGATGCGCGCATTGCCGATGTTCGCCGATCTCGACGCGGCGAGCTTTGAAGCCATTACGCTGTCGGCGTTCCTCCAGCGCTTTCCCGCGAATACGCAATTGCTGCTCGAAGGCGACACCGTCGATTTTTTGTACGTGCTCCTCGACGGGCAAGTCGAACTTTCGGGCACGTGGAACGACCGCGAAACCGTGCTGGCCGTGCTGCGCCCGGTATCAACCTTCATTCTGGCTGCTGTCGTGCTCGATGCCGAAGCGCTGATGGGCGCGCGCACGATCGAGCGTTCCGACATCCTGATGATTCCCGGCGCGGCAATCCGCGCGCGCATGGCTGACGATGCGGCATTCGCCGTTGCGATCGCACGCGAACTTTCGGGCTGCTACCGCGGGCTGGTGCGGTCGATCAAGAACCAGAAACTCCGCACCGGAGTGGAGCGTCTGGCCAATTATCTGCTGCAGCTCCACGCGCGGGCCAACGGCGACACGTTCGAACTGCCGCATGAAAAGCGCGTGCTGGCGTCATTGCTCGGCATGACGCCGGAAAACCTGTCGCGGGCCTTCGGGACGTTGCGGCCCTACGGCGTCGCGGTCAACGGCGCCGAAGTGCGCCTGACTTTGCTTGCCGACCTGCGCCGGCTGGCCAAGCCCGACCCGCTGATCGAAAACCAGGCGGCGCATCACGCGCGACCGATCGCCGAATTCGAAGCCGAGATGCTCGCTACGCGCCGGACGGCTTAAGCCGCCGGGTTCAGGAAGGTGGTGCAGGCTCCGACGTTGCGGATGCAACGCCGGCCGGATGTCGATCCGTCAGTGGTGCCAGACCCAGCAATCGACACGCCGCGGCAGGATCGACAGGCAGATCGCCAAAGCCAAACTCGACGGCCAGTTCGCCGGCAAAGACGCGCCAGCTGGCAATATTGCGCCACGGCACCGCAATCAGTACCGGGATTCCTCGGTCGACGGCATCGGCGATCAGCGGCCGCACGCCGCCGCCTTCGGCCTCGGTCTTGCCAAAGCGGTTGATGACCAGCAGATCAGGATCGGTGGCAAACGCAGCCGTGGCCAGCGCCATCGCGCGCAGCAGCTCGCCGACATCCAGCCGGCAGCCGCGCGCGCCGGCCCCCAGGTCCTGCGTGATCGCGATGCTGGCGCCGCTGGCAAGTTCTTCCAGCACCATGTCACAATGGCCGCGAGCGACCAGCGGTTGATTGTGCTGGACGAAGCCGCACAACTTCGCGCCGCGAACCGAAAGATGCGCAGCGATCTGTTGCAGCAACGGATCGACGTCATCGCCGGCCCCATAGACGATTGCCGTGATCGCTGCCGCCGGCACATCATGCAACATCATGGAAATCCCTTGCAGCCTCGCCGCAGGACCATCTCATGCATGCGGCGGTCGCACCCGCCAGCATCGTTTATGCCCGCGAATGCGGCGCACAGCTGGTCTGCAAGCGCTTGCTTACGCAACCGGCGATCAATTGCTCAATACGTAGTTCTCACAATTGCGGACACTCGGCCTTGCAAAACTGCGCCGCACGACCGCAAGCGGCGGTTGAACCGCCATCAACGCGGCATTGATTCTGTTCTCTGGTGCAGGCGCGCAGGCATTGCGCCCGAGTGGCGGGTAGCGGCTCGACGTCCGGCACCGGTGCCGGCGGCGTAGTGTAGATGGGTGGCGCAACCGGACCGGTTATCGGCGATAGCTGCTTGAAATCCCATGCAGCACAATTGATCGCTGCTCCAGCCTTGTTGCGCAGTCGGCACAAGCCAATGCCGAGCGCGGCCCAGTCATCCCAGTTGCGCTGGACGAAGTTCACCGTCCCGTCGGCAATCGGTCGCAGGTAGATCAGACGCGGCTGGGGCACGCCCTTGTCGCCGATCAGCGCGGTCGCGACGGCCGCACGTAAACTTGTGTCAACGCCCGCTTCGAACAGCAGGTCGATGCCTTTGCCGTAGAACCAGACATTGTCAAAGTCCTCGGCAACCATCGACAAACCGGCCGTTGGCCCCAGGCCGGTGGCAACCAGCGATTTCATCCGGACGATCGTCTTGCCGTCGGGATTGCCGACCAGATAAAGCAGGCGCAGGCGTCCGGGGATTGCCGCACCGGCCTGGACCGCCTCGAACGCCAGCGCCGGCCGGCCGATTGTCGGCTGATCGTCCGGGCCGCGTTTTTCCCAGGCCGACGCCGACCACACCCCGCTTGCGGCATCACGCTCGAGCAATTTGATCATGCCATCAGGCGACCCATCGATACCGGGCGCCATCGGAAAGGCACCTATGAGGTGCGTCGTGCCATCGGCATATTGTGCCGCGATCAAGGCCGGCGATGCCCTTGTCGAAAGCGTGCCGATTGAGAGCCCGATCCGGCCGCGCACCGTCTTTGCGGCAGACCAGCTTCCGCTGGTGGCGCGCTCCATGATGTAAGGTGCCGACTCTGCCGACTTGAACGCCAGCCAGGTGCCGGTTTGATTGCCCGCCAATGCCGGATCGCCGGTGGCCTGCACGGCAAGCGGTATGGCAGTCGGGGCGGCTGCGGTCAGATCACGATACAGCAACACTTCGAACAGTGCGCCGCCTTTGCGATAAACCAGCAGCAGCTGTTGGCGCCCGCCTGCCACGGTGATCCGCTGCAGGTCGAAAGCATCGATATCACGGTTCCAGGCACCCGCAATGCGTTGCGTGACCAATGGCCCGCCGCAGGGTTCGCCGATGATCGAGCAATTGAGCGACTTGTCGGTGTAATCGACCGTTATCTGCCTGTTGGTTTCATCGATATAGGCCAGCATGGTCCGGCCCTGGAGCCGCGTCAGCGACAGCGCGCGGTCGCTCAGGCCGGCGGGCTTGATCTGGTTGACCCGGGTGAACTCGCAGGATCCGTGCGAATTATTGGCATAGGCCCGCACCGGCACGGCGGCGATCACGCCGTCCCGGTTCCAGTCGACGTCGCCGGTTTGAAAATTGACGTTATAGGCGAACACCTCGTGCAGATTCTTGAGATAGCGCGCGCCTGAAGTCGATGTCGGCATCGCCACCGCACCGCGTTCGTTGAGGTTGACATTGTTGATCGCCGCACGGCCATAGCCATCCGAAAAAGTCGCCACAAAATTGGCACTGCCAAGATAGGCATAGCTCATCAGGCTGGGGTAGTTAGGCTTGCAATTGGCATCGGGCTCAATGCTTGCCGGCCCGAAATGTCCAAGGCCGAAATTGTGGCCAAGCTCATGTGCCGCAACGCGGGGACTGTTCAGCGGCAGGTTGAACGCAATCGCATCTACGGTTGCTTGCCCGCCAGCAGCTGTGTCCCCCAGCGCATAATGGAATAGTTTGTGGCGACGCTTGTCCATCAGCGCGCCACGCACCGCCTGGGCATCCGCCGGTTGCCATTGGCCATTGACCTTCACCGGCTGGGCAATGCTGTAACCGCCCCAATCGCCATAGGTGGTAAGATTGGCGATAGACGCATTGTGGGGCGGCGTGACACCGGTATCGAAATGCAGCGTGATACCCGGTTTCAGATCGGGGTTGTTGAGTGACTGGGCATTGCGCAGCGCCAGTATCGGGCTGGTTTCCGGATCGGCATAGATCGCCGCAATCGCGTGCGCGTTTGCCGGACTCAGTTTTTGCGCCGCGCCGCCAGGTTGGCGCAGCATGAAATCAACCTCGATGAACATGTCCTTGTGGCGCGGATCGGCGCCCCAGCGCGGGAGTAGCTGGTAGGGCGCGGCGTCAAGCTGGCCGATGAACTCGTCGGCATCGGTCAAGCCGTCGCCATCGGTGTCACGCGGATCGACCGTGCGCGAACAGTCCCACTCCCCGGCCAGTCCGGTCAGCCGCGAGCATGTCCCGATCGCCGCTTCGAGCTCGTTGCCCAGCTTGTCACCGTCATCATCATGCCCGGTCAGCACGGCGTCATTGCGCATCAGGCGCACCACGTGCGGTCGCTTGCCCCGCGTCGATCCGATCATGATATTCATATCCGGCGTCGCCGCCGCGCCAAAGCCGGCCCATTCGCCCGCGGTGGCCGGGTAGCGCGAAATGATGCGGCCAGCAGGATCAAAGCCGTACAGCACAAAGGTGCGTGATGCGCCGGGAAGCGGCACTGCCAGAACGACCTCGTTCCGGCGCATGGCCTGGAAGCGCTGGAAAGCGCCGCCGACATTGCTCGCCGGCCCGACATTCCGGCCATCGCAATACACGTCCGCAGAACCGCCGGCGCCGTTGCCGGCCGCGCGCATCAACAACAAATAGGGGCCGCTTGCCGGTGCTCGAAAGCTGACCCGCGCATTGAGACTCCCCGCAGAATCGTCGCCGCGCGCGAGTTCTGCAACGTTGCCGGACGCATTGCCGCCGGCGATGATGTGTAGCACCGGATCAGCGCCGGCGGAGGCATTGCGGGTTTCGCAACTGATTGTTTGCGACGCCGCAAGCTGCAGCTCGAGTTCGAAGGTCGGGCTCGCAACAAGGCCAAAGGCGCCGCCACCAACGCTTGGATTGCGGTGGTCGGTGATGAGCCTGGCGTCGGCGGGGCCCGCCAAAGCCCCGAAGACCACCAACATGCCCAGCACGCCCGCGAATCCCGTTGCCACATGCCGCATTTGAAATGCCCCTCTATCGAACCTTCCCCCGAGAAAGTTCCGTTTCGCTGTGCAAGACCAGACGGTTGCGCGATGCACAACTGAAAGTCAAAAAATGCCGGCATTGTTCAAGTAACGATTGGCGGTATTATTATTGGATCTGCATGGATTTTCCTTATCGCGCCACTTCAACTGCACAATATATATTGCTCACACGGCATCTTGAGACGGGTGGTAGCGCAATGACTGGGAGGCATGCATATGCGCTGGCTGGCGGTTGTCGCCTGGCGCGAGGTCAGTGTGTGAGTCCCGCACGGCGTTTGCATGCCGTAAAGATAGTGACTAATTACTATCTTTGTGATAACGGAAGGCATGACACGCACCAAACTACCAGCAGACATGCGCCGCGCGGCAACCGTTGAATCGGTGATCGTGCTCGCGGCAAGCACCAACCCCGCCGACATCACCACGGCGCAGATTGCTGCACACATGGGCGTCACCCAGGGTGCACTCTTTCGGCATTTCGCCGACAAGCAGGCGGTCTGGACGGCCGTGATGGACTGGACCGCCGATACGCTGTTGGCGCGGATTGATGCCAGCGCCGGGCCCACGCCCCTCGATACGCTGCAGGCGATCTTTGCCGCCCACATCGATTTTGTCGTCGAACATGCCGGCGTGCCGCGTATCCTGTTCGGCGAACTGCAACGCGGTGGCGACGCCCCCGGCAAGACGCGGGTGCGGGCGCTGATGGCCGCCTATCGTGGTCGCGTGATGCGTTTGCTCGATCTTGCCAAGGCGCAGCGCCAGATCGATGCGCAGACGGACACCGCTGCCGCCGCCACGCTGTTCCTCGGCATGGTGCAGGGATTGGTGATGCAGGCGATGGCCGCCGATGATTTTACCAGCATGCCCGCCATTTCCCAAGGCCTGTTCGCGATTTACCGCGATGGGCTGGGTGTCGGACCGTGACTTTGCCATTCACCATGAGCCGCCGGGGCTGGACCATGGCGGCGGTCCTTGTACCGTTGCTGGTCTTGTTTGCCTGGGTTGCCTTTCGCTCCGGCCCGCTGGCGTCGACCAATGTGACCGTTGCGCAGGTTGAAACCCGCCGCATTGCCCCGGCCATGTTCGGCATCGGGACCGTGGAAGCCCGCTATACCCAAAAGGTTGGACCGACTGCTGCCGGTCGGGTCACCATGGTGGCCGTCGACGTCGGTGACATGGTCAAGGCGGGGCAATTGCTGGCGCAGATCGACCCGATCGACCTTGACCAGCGGATCGATGCCGCGGCTGGCGGTACGGCGCGATCGGCCGCGCTCGAACAGGCCGCAGCGGCGCTCATCGCCGATGCAACGGCCCGCGTCGCACTCGCCAGGTCGCAGGCCGAGCGGACCGAGCAGTTGAAGAAAAGCGGCTGGGTCACGAACGCCTTGGTGGATCAACGCCGGCAGGAGCTGGCTGCTGCACAGGCAGGACTGGTCGCCGCCCAAGCCAACCGCGGTGCCGCTGCCATGGACAGCTCACGCCTTGGCGCGGAACGTGCGGCGCTGGTTGAACAGCGGTCGAACTTGCGCCTCGTTGCGCCGCATGCCGGGCTCGTGGTGCGCAGAGCTGTCGAGCCGGGCACGACTGTCGTCGCCGGGCAGTCAGTGGTCGAAATCATCGATCCTGCCCAATTGTGGATCAACGCGCGCTTCGACCAGACGCAGTCGGCCGGTCTGGCTGCGGGGCTTCCGGTGCGTATCGCGCTGCGTTCGCGGCCTGACGCGCCGATTTCCGGTACAATCGAACGTGTCGAGCCCATGGCGGACGCCCTGACGGAAGAAGTGCTCGCCAAAGCACGGTTCACGGTCACCGGAACGCTGCCTTCGATCGGCGAACTCGCCGAGGTCACGGTGGCCCTGCCTGCGGGCGCCGCAACGCTGGCCGTCCCCAACGCCGCCGTGCATCGCGTCGATGGCGCGACCGGCGTCTGGGTGATCCGCGATGGTGACCTCGATTTCGTCACGGTAAAGCTCGGCGTGCAGGACCTTGGCGGCTGGGTGCAGGTGTTGGCCGGGCTTGCGGCAGGTGACCGGATTGTCGTTCACAGCGCGAAGGCGCTGAAGGCCAGCAGCCGGTTCAGTATCGTCGACGCCTTGCCATGATCAGCCTTGCCGGCCGCGACATTCTGCACGGCTGGGGCAAGTACATGCTCACGGGTGTCGGGCTGGGTTTGCTGATCGGCGTTACACTGTCGATGGCCGGTGTCTATCGCGGCATGGTCGATGATGCCCAGGCGCTGCTCGACAATAGCCAGGCGGACCTGTGGGTGGTGCAAAAGGACACGCTTGGGCCCTATGCCGAACCATCGAACCTGGCAGAGGATAGCGAGCGCCCGATCCAGGCGATGCGCGGCGTCGCACAAGCGGCGGGCGTCACTTACCTCACCATGCAGATCGCGCACGGCGATGAAGACGTGCGGGTGATGGTTGTCGGGGCTGAAATGGGCGCGCCGGGGTTGCCCGGCCAGCCGACGCACCTTGTCGCCGGGCGCCATATCGTCCGCGGTCATTATGAGGCCGTAGCCGATGTGAAGTCCGGCTTCGCGATCGGCGACCGCGTCAAAGTGCGCCGCAATTTCTATACGATCGTCGGGCTGACCAGCCGCATGGTGTCGTCGGGCGGCGATCCGATGTTGTTCCTGTCGCTCAAGGATGCGCAGGCCGCCCAGTTCCAGAAAGACAGCGATGCGATCCTGCGCCAGCGGGCGCGCATCGCTGCCAGCCCGCAACTCAACCCGCCGGGAAATCCGGCGGTGTCGCAGGCGGTCAAAGCTGTCCAGTCGGAAAACAACAACGTCAACGCCGTGCTGGTAACGCTATCGCCCAATGCCCAACCCGACGAAGTGGCCGCCGCCATCCGCCGCTGGCAACGCCTGACCGTCTATACGCGCGCGCAGATGGAGGAAATTCTCGTCGACAAGCTTATCGCCAATTCGGCGCGGCAGATCGCGATGTTCCTCGTTATCCTGTCGATCGTCAGCGCCGCCATCGTCGCGTTCATCATCTACACCATGACCATCGGCAAGATCCGCGAAATTGCCGTATTGAAGCTGATCGGCACGCGCGACCGCACGATCGCGTGGATGATCCTGCAACAGGCGCTCGGGCTCGGCCTGATCGGCTTTGTCGTCGGCAAGATTGCCGCCAGCCTGTGGGCACCGTTTTTTCCCAAATATGTCCTGCTGCTGCCCGCCGACTCGATCAGGGGGTTTTTTGCGGTCATGCTGATCTGCACGCTGGCCAGCGTCCTCGCCATCCAGGCCGCGCTGAAGGTCGATCCGGCGGAGGCGATCGGTGGCTGACGGCATCCTCATCGAGAATGTCGTCAAGACCTATGGCAGCGGTGACACCGCCGTCCATGCCCTGCGCGGCGTCGACATGGCCGTCGCCAAGGGCGAAGTGGTGGGGCTGATCGGGCCGTCGGGTTCGGGCAAGAGCACATTGCTCAAATGCCTTGGCGCGGTGATCGAACCGACGTCGGGCAGAATGACGATCGGTGACCGCTGCATCTACGACAATGGCTGGAAGGTGCGCGATCTGCGCGCGCTGCGCCGTGACCTTATCGGGTTCATTTTCCAGGCGCCCTATCTGATCCCGTTCCTCGATGTGACCGACAATGTCGCGTTGCTGCCAATGCTCGCGGGAAAGTCCAACGCGGTCGCCCGCAAGGAAGCGCGCGATCTACTCGGTGCGCTTGATGTCGGTCACCGTGCTGCCGCCATGCCTTCGCAACTTTCCGGGGGTGAACAGCAGCGGGTGGCGATTGCCCGGGCGCTGATCAACCGCCCGCCAGTCATTCTTGCCGACGAACCCACCGCGCCGCTGGATGGCCAGCGCGCGCTTGCTGTGGTCGGGCTGCTCAATGACATGGCGCAGCAGTTCGATACCGCGATCATCATCGTCACCCATGACGAAAAGATCATTCCGACCTTCAAGCGGCTTTACAATATCCGCGATGGGCGGACTGTTGAAGAGGTGCCAGGCGCGTCCGTGCCAGAGGTTCCGGCATAGTCCCGGTATCCCCGTGACTCGGCGGGAAGCCGATCGAATATGAGCCTCAGGACCGCGACAAAGTCATTCGAACGGCAGCTTTCTGAGATTGGAATTGCCAAAAGCGGCCGGTCCGGACACGGCCCCATGCACTAACCCGCTTCGCGGGAGGGGTGCGTGGATCGATTTTGCGTTGTATTTTTAGGCTTTGGGCTGTGCGCGGTTAGGGCCTGACCATGGAGTTCCTTCAACGGAGAGGAACTTGCCATGGCTACCTTGTCGACCGACCGTCCGATCACCCCGCTGCGTCAGCGCATGCTGGACGACATGCTGATGCGGGGGTTGGGTCCGCACACCCAGCAGGACTATATTCGCCACGTCCGGCGCTTGGCCGCGTTTCTTGGCCGCCCTCCCGATACCGCGACGGCCGAGGACCTGCGCGGCTTCCAGCTTTATCAGCACGAGAACGGCTTGGGCGCCGCGAGCATCAACGGCGCGGTGTCGGCGTTGCGCTTCCTGTTCACCGTGACGCTGAAGCGACCGGACCTGGCGCGCAGCCTGGTGATCACCCGCAACCCGCGCAAGCTACCGGATGTGCTGAGCGTCGAGGAAGCCGCGCGGCTGCTCGAAGCGGCACACGGCATCAAGTACAAGGCGGCGCTTGGCGTGGCCTATGGTGCGGGCCTGCGGGTGTCCGAGGTCGCGCATCTCAAGGTCGACGACATCGACAGCACGCGCATGCTGATCCGCGTCGAACAGGGCAAGGGCCGCAAGGACCGCAACGCGATGCTGTCGCCGCAACTTCTCGAGCTGCTGCGGCTGTGGTGGCGCGAGGGCAAGCGGCGCGGGGTGATGTTCCCGCATGGCTGGCTGTTCCCCGGCCAGAGCCATACCGATCCGATCTCGTCGCGCCAGTTGCATCGCGCCGTCGCCGAGGCCGCGGAGACGGCAGGGATACGCAAGCGCGTCAGTCCACACACGCTGCGCCACAGCTTCGCCACGCACCTGCTCGAGCAGGATGTCGATATCCGCGTGATCCAGGTGCTGCTGGGTCACAGCAAGCTCGATACCACCGCGCTCTATACCAAAGTGTCGACGCGCACGATCCATGCCGTGACCGGGCCGCTCGACCGGCTGATGGCGTTGATGGAAGGCAAGGC
>ERZ724517.1953-NODE-1953-length-11111-cov-5.276321_pt1 | contig 11111 bp, 8 predicted proteins | sample MGYA00376050_ERZ724517 | MGnify/ENA primary metagenome ERZ724517 (study PRJEB28724, sample SAMN07190886) | activated sludge metagenome | isolation source: activated sludge of sewage treatment plant in Hong Hong | place: USA: Christiansburg, Virginia | collected... | reverse complement strand
CAAGACGATACGGATCAATATACTGAAATTGCATTTATTTTGCAAGCCTGCGGCAACTCTAGGAAACCCGATACTAGCGCTTGCCGATAACTCTTAATCAGCGGGTCCCAGGTTCGAACCCTGGTGCGTCCACCATCACTTCAAATCGCAAAGTGCATTGCCGGCGCCGGTCAGAACCGGCCACCGCGCGACAGCCAATAGACTGCGGCAACAGCCATTGCAGCGGCGATGACGAACCGCCACCAGCCAACGCGTGCCAGCCCGGTGCCGCCGGCATCGAACGACTGATAGCCCGTCACCATCGCGCGCGTCAGATTGTGGCGCTTGAAGACTAGATGATAGAAAATCGCCGCGATATGCAGCGCCACCAGCGCCAGCAGCAGGTTGAAGCTCAGCTCGTGAATCTCGGCGGCGATGCGGCCCTGATCGAAATCGAGCAGATACGACAGCGGCCCCGATTCCATGCCGTCGACATCGACACTGAACAGCCCCGTCGTCACCTGCGTGACCAGCACCAGCAGCAGCGCCAGCACACTCCAGCCGCCGAGCGGGTTATGTCCGGGGCGCGGCGCCAACTGCCCCCGCAGATAGGCGCGGACCGCCACCGGCCCGCGCAGGAATTGCGCGAAGCGCGCCGTATCGCTGCCGACAAAGCCCCACAGGATGCGGAAGACCAGCAGGCCCGCGACAACCAGCCCCGACTTGTAGTGCCAGTCCATATGGCCGTTTTCGGCGCTCCACCATGAGAACCCGACCAGGCCGGCAATGCCCCAGTGGAACAGCCGCGTCGGCGCGTCCCAGACATAGCGGCGCAACTGCGGGTTCGTCATGGCTCAGTTCCTTGCCAGTGGTGGCGCCGGCCACACGGGTGCGCGTAGCCGGCGGCCCGGCTCAACGGGGCGGCATGCGGATACCGCCATCAAGCCGGATCGTCTGCGCGTTGAAATAGCTGTTGCGCACCAACTCCATCACCAGGCTGCCGAATTCGGGCGGGTTGCCCAGCCGGCGCGGGAACGGCACCGAGGCGTTGAGGCCGTCCCACATCGCCGGGTTGAAATCCTTGAAGCGCAGCATCGGCGGTGTCGCGAAAATCCCCGGCATGATCGAGTTGACGCGAATGCCGAGCTCCATCAGGTCGCGCGCCATCGGCAGCACCAGCCCGTTGACGCCGGCCTTGGCCGACCCATAGCACACCTGCCCGACCTGCCCGTCCTGCGCCGCGACGCTCGAGGTCAGCGTGATGACGCCGCGTTCGCCGTCTTCGAGCGGCTCGAGGCCCGCCATGCCAAGCGCCGAAATCGACGCCATGCGGTAGCTGGCGACCAGAATCCCGTCGACCGAGAAGGCATAGTCTTCAGTCGAAACGCGCTTGAAGCCACCGGTCGCCTTGTCGCGGCCGACGGTCTTGCCGCCCTTGGCGGTCATCGCGCAATGCACGAGGATGCGTTCCTGGCCGTTGACGGCGCGGGCCTTTTCGAAGCCCGCCAGCGCGCTTTCTTCGGACAGAATGTTGACGTTGCAGAATGTCGCGCCGATCTCGTCGGCAACCGCCTGGCCGGCTTCGGCGATGTCGAAGATCGCCACCTTGACGCCGGCGGCACGCAGCGCCCGCGCCGACGCCTGGCCGAGGCCGGATGCGCCCCCGGTGACGATGGCGGCAGTGTTCGAATCGATTTTCATGGCAGGTCTCCCCAGAATTGTTGTGTTGGTTGTTGTCAGTGACTGCCATATTCACAACCGGCGCGCCGCCGACAAGCCGGATATCGCCGCACGCCGCAATCTGTTCGACAGCAGCTCCCGGACAAATCATTCCTAATGGATTGCCGCGCCACAAACCCGGCGCACTCTGTAACGCCTGCGAAACGCCGGTAAGGTTGACCGCGCTTCACCAATAATGCCCGCATGGCGGCTGCGCTGCCGCCGTTGAACGCTCCACGACCAATGTTGCGGGAGCATGCGTTCATGGCGATTATCAATGCCGATACCGGAAACTTTCGGGCCCAGCTGGCGACCCTCAAGGCCGGCGACACCTTGCAGCTTGCCGCGGGCAACTACGGTCAGCTGGTGCTGGCCAACCTCAACTTCGGCAGCGGCATCACCATCAAGGGCGGCAGCTTCACCAGCATCGCATTGAGCCGCGTTAGCGGCGTCACCTTCGACGGCGCCGCGGTCAGCTTCCAGCCGACCGCGACCAGCGACAACAATGCCCAGGCCATCCGCGTCTGGGACTGCGACCGCGTCACCATCACCAATGCCAAGGTCACCGGCGGGCTGGCGGTCAACGGCGTCGCGCAAAGCGCCAAGCTGCTCGATGCGACGGGCAATGTGCTCGGGCTGCCGGCGGGCAAGGGCGTCACCTTCGAAAGCTCGCGCGACTGCGCCATAACCAACAGCGACATCAGCCTGTTTCACAAGGGCATCACCTTTTCGGGATCGAACCTGACGATCAGCGGCAACGACATCCACGACCTGCGCACCACGCCGATCAGCGGCTCGGCGGTTTCGGGGCTGGTCATCACCGGCAACCACAGCTGGGACAGCCATCCGTGGAACTATGGCGGCGCCGGCGATCACGGCGACCGCATCCACATCTGGACCGACAAGACCGCGATGACCGGCGTCGTCATCAAGGACAATCTGCTCGAACAGGGCCGCGGCGACCCGATGATCGGCATCTACCTTGATGACAATGGCAAGGGGCTGGGCTTTCCCGGCGCGGTGGTCAGCGGCAACACCATCATCGATGGCACCGGCCAGGGGATGCTGCTCGAAAACGTCAGCGGCACCGTGGCGAACAACACGTTGGTCTGGTCGGGCACCGGCACTGCGGCGAACAACACGCCGCGTTTCCAGATTACCGGCAAATCGCACGACATCCTGTTCACCGGCAACAGCGGCAATGTCGCGATCGTTGCCGGCGTCCATGACCTGCAGTTCTGGGACCAGCTCGGCAGCTTCACCTATGACGCGGCACTGACCGCCGTCGACCGGCTGAGCATCACGCAGGATGCCACCGTCATCACCAAGGCCGCGAGCTTTGCCATCGACGCTTCTACCGACAATCTGACCTTTTCGGGTACCGGCAACTTCACCGGCATCGGCAACGCGCTGGCCAATGTCATCACCGGCGGCGCGGGCAATGACACGCTGATCGGCAACGGCGGCGCCGACACGCTGATCGGCGGCCTCGGCAATGACCGCTACCTTGTCGACAATGCGCTGCAGACGATCACCGACAGCGGCGGCACCGACACTGTCGAGACCCGCGTGTCATGGACGTTGCAGGCGGGCCTCGAAAACCTGACCTACACCGGCAGCGGCGGCGCCGTACTGACCGGCAATGGCAGCAACAACACCATCAACGGCGGCGCCGGCAATGACATTTTGAACGGCGGGCTCGGCGCCGACATTCTGGCCGGCGGGTTGGGCGATGACCTCTATTACGTCAACAATCCGACGCAACGGGTCTTCGATACCGGCGGCATCGACACCGTCATTGCCGACCGCAGCTATGTGCTCGGCACGACAATCGAGAATCTGACATTGTCGGGCAGCAACAGCGGCAACCTCGGCGGCAACGCGCTTGCCAATGTCCTGCGCGGCAACGGCGGCGCCAACATCATCGACGGCGGCAGCGGTGCCGACACGCTGTACGGCGGCGGCGGCAACGACACCTATAGCGTCGACAATGCCGGCGACCGCGTCATCGAAGTCGAAAACGGCATCGACCTCGGCGGCATCGACGCCGTCAGGACCGTGCTGTCTGCCTATGCGCTGGGCAGCGGCGTCGAAAATCTGCTCTACCTGGGCGCTGCGGCGTTCACCGGCAGCGGCAATGCGCTCGACAACAGCCTGTCCGGCGCGGGCGGTGCCGACAAGCTCTACGGGCTGGGCGGCAATGATGTGCTCAACGGCAGCGGCGGCAACGACATTCTCGACGGCGGCGCCGGTGCCGACCGGCTCAGCGGCGGCAGCGGCTATGACCTCTTCCACTTCGCCAAGGGCGAAGCGGGCGGCGACAGCATCATCGACTTCACCGGCAATGCCGGTGCCGCCGGCGACATGATCCGGCTGATCGGCTGGGGCGCCGGCACCAAGATGGTGCAGGGCAGCGGCAGCAACTGGATCATCACCGACGGCATCGACCACAGCACCGCGACAATCGCCATCACCGGCGCTGTCCACGCCAGCGACATTTTATACGGCTGACACCGGCCTATTTGCGCCGGTTGGTGAACGCAGCGATGCGCGCGTGCATATCGGGCCCGACACCTTCGCTGTGCTCGACTTCCCAGGTCAGCCCGGCATCGAGCAGGCCGCCGTCGGTCGCCTCGAGCAGGCGCTTGTTGGCGCGGTGGCTGAACGGCGAATTGGCGACGATGCGCTTGGCGAGACTTTCAATCTCGCTGTCGAAATCGGCGCGCGGCACGGCATATTCGGCCAGCCCGATACGCACGGCTTCGGCAGCATTGATCATGTCGGCGGTGAACATCAGCCGCTTGGCGGTGGCGGCACCGACGCGGCGCGGCAGCCGCTGGCTCATCCCCCAGATCGGGGTGAGTGCCCATTTGGCATGCGTGTCGCCAAACCGCGCATCATCCGCCGCGACGATGAAATCGCAAGCCAGCGCCACTTCGAGCGCGCCGGTGTAGCAATGCCCGTGCACCGCCGCGACGACAGGCTGCGGCAGCATTTCGAGCATCCGCAGCGTCTCGCTGTGCCAGCCGCGCGACGGCACCTTCTCGCCCTCGGCAATGTCGCCAAGGTCGTGGCCGGCGGAAAAGCATTTGCCGGCGCCGCGCAGCACGACGCAGCCGATCGTCGTGTCGGTCGCCAACGCCTCGACATGCGCGCGCAGTTCGGCGAACACCCCGACCGTCAATGAATTGAGCTTGTCGGGCCGGTTGAGCGTCAGTTGCGTCCAGCCATCAAAATCTTCGCGCTTGACCAGCGGTTCCATCGATCTTCCCCTCGTGCACGCCGTTGCGGCATTGCCATTCATGTCTGCGGCACCGAGCCCCCAATGATGCGGCGAACCGAATCAAGCGGCGGCATTCGGCACCGTCCGGCAAACTGACTTGCACACTGCCGGCGGTTTTCAAACCGGCTTGACGCCCCGGCGGTGTCAGGCCCGCAACGCATTTATCGCAACGGCACTTGCCGTTCGCGTCATGCTGCGGAATAACCACCGCCGCAATCGCGGCCAAAGGGTTCCCATGGATTTCAGTTTCACCGACGAACAGCGCCAGTTGCGCGATTCGATTTCGGCCTTGCTGCGCGACCGCTACGGCTTCGACGCGCGGCGCAATGCCAGCCGCAGCGAGCCCGGCTGGCGCCCCGACATCTGGCGGACGCTGACGCGTGAGCTCGGGCTCGGCGGTGCGGCATTCCCCGAACGCCTCGGCGGCGCCGGTGGCGGTGCGGTCGAAACGATGATCATCATGGAAGAACTCGGCAGCGTGCTGGCACTCGAACCGTGGCTTGAGACCATCGTGCTCGCCGGCGGGCTGCTGCAGGCCTGCGGCGGCGCGGTGGCCGATGCGGCATTGCGCGACATCATCGCTGGCGATGCCGTGCTGGCATTCGGCTGGGCCGAGCCCGCATCGCGCTACGCCTTCTCCGATGTCGTCACCACCGCCCGCCGCGACGGCAGCGGCTGGAAGCTCGACGGCCACAAGACGCTGGTCGCCGCCGCACCCTGGGCCGGTGCCATCATCGTCTCCGCACGCACCGGCGGCGGCGTCCATGACCGCGACGGCATTTCGTTGTTCATCGTGCCTGTCGATCGCCCCGGCGTGACCTTGCGCGCCTACCCGACGATCGACGGTCGCCGCAGCGCCGATGTGCTGCTTGAAGGCGTCACGCTGCCCGCCGAGGCACTCATCGGCCCCGAAGGCGGCGCCTTGCCGCTCATCGAGCAAGTCGGCGATGCCGGGGTCGCCGCACTGTGCGCCGAAGCCGTTGGCATCACCCGCCGGCTGCTGTCGGACACCATCGCCTACACCGCACAGCGTCGCCAGTTCGGCCAGCCGATTGGCGGCTTCCAGGCGCTGCAGCACCGCATGGTCGACATGTACCAGCAGGTCGAACACGCCGCGTCCGCCAGCTACCTCGCGACGCTGCACCTGGGCAGCGCACCGCACGAACGCGCCAAGGCAGTGTCCGCCGCCAAGGTTGCGATCGGCGGCGTCTGCAAATTCGTCGGCCAGAATGCCGTGCAGCTCCACGGCGGCATGGGCATGACCGAAGAACTGCCGATCGGCCATTATTTCAAGCGCGCGACAGTCATCGAGGGCGAGCTCGGCAGCAGCGACTGGCACCTGCGCCGCTACGACCGCCTCGCCCGCAACGCTGCCTGAAGGATTTTGCAATGGACCTTGCGTTGACCCCCGCCGAAACCAGCTTCCGCCAGCAGGTGCGCGACTTCTTCACCGGCGACTATCCGCAGCATATTCTCGCCAAGCTGCGCGCCGGACAGAAGCTGACCCGCGACGACCATATCGCCTCGCAGCACGCGCTCAACAGCCGCGGCTGGTTCGGCGTCAGCTGGCCCAAGGAATTCGGCGGCCCCGGCTGGACGCCCACCGAACGCTATATCTTCGACGAGGAGCTGGAGACCATCGGCGCGCCGGGCATCATCCCGATGGCGGTCATCTACATCGGCCCGATCATCTGCGCCTTCGGCACCCCCGAACAACAGGCGCACTGGCTCCCCGACATCCTCGAATCGCGCGCGATGTGGGCGCAGGGCTATTCGGAACCCGAATCGGGGTCCGACCTCGCCAGCCTGCGCATGACCGCGGTCCGTGACGGGGACGACTATATCCTCGACGGCACCAAGATCTGGACGTCATCGGCGCACTGGGCCGACTGGATTTTCTGCCTCGTCCGCACTTCGCAGGAATCGCGCAAGCAGGACGGCATCTCGCTGATCTGCGCCGACATGCGAACGCCCGGCATCACCGTCCACCCGATCATCACCATTGACGGCGGCCATGAACTCAACCGCGTCGAATTCGACAAGGTCCGCGTGCCCGCCGCCAACCGCATCGGCGAGGAAGGCCGCGCCTGGCACTATGCCAACGTCCTGCTGGCCAGCGAGCGGCTGTCCTACGCGCACATCGGCCGCAAGAAAGCCGATCTGGCGCGGCTGCGCGTGCTCGCGGCGGAAACGCCTGCCGGCGAAGGCAGCATGATGGCCGATGACGCGCCGTTCATGCTGCGGCTGGCGCGCACCGAAATCGACCTGTCAGTGCTCGAAATCTCGGTGCTGCGCGCGCTGACAGGCGGTGCCGAATCTGCCACGGTCTCGGCGCTCAAGATCGGCTGCACCGAAATGGCGCAGCGCATCACCGAGCTGTTCGTCGAACTGTCGGGCAGCCACCGCAACCCGGCGCCCGATCGCCACGCCGCCGACTGGCAGGCCGAAGTTCCCGGCTCGCCCGTCTACGCCGCGCCCTATACCGCCGCCTATCTGTTCGAGCGCGCGCAGACGATCTACGGCGGCGCGACCGAAGTTCAGAAGAACATCATCTGGCGGCAAATCGGGCGCTGATCAGCGCCCGCCGGTAGCGGGAATTGACATCGAAAAGGGGAAAATGGTGGGCACGGCTGGTATCGAACCAGCGACCCCTGCGATGTCAACACAGTGCTCTACCACTGAGCTACGCGCCCACGCTGCGGGGTCAATAGCCGCAGCCCCGGCGATAAGCAAGGCCAGCGTGGCGCATTTTCCGCACGCGCCGTATTTCACGGGGCTGGCCGCAGCGCCGCTTGCTGTTAAGGTGCCGCCACGATGCGCGATTCCACCCCGACCGACGGCTTTACCGTCACCGGCACGCCGGCAACGGCGCTGGTGCTGGCGTCGCCGCATTCGGGGCGCGCCTATCCGCCGGCGTTCCTGGCGCAGACGCGGCTGCGCGTCGACCAGTTGCGCCGCGCCGAGGACGCCTTTGTCGATACGCTCGTCGGTGCCGCGCCCGACCGCGGCGTGCCACTCGTCGCCGCGCATTACGGCCGCGCCTGGCTCGACCTCAACCGCAGCGCCGATGAACTCGACCCGTCGATGTTCGATGCGCCGCCGCCGCCGCACCCCGACCAACACGGCGACCGCGTCCGTGTCGGGCTCGGCATCCTGCCGCGCATCGCTGCGCACGGGCTCGACATCTACACCGGCCCGCTGTCGCTCGCGCACGCTCGCGCCCGCATCAGCGCCGTCCACACGCCCTATCACGCAACGCTGGCGGCGCTGCTCGACGCCGCGCACGCGCGCCACGGACATGCCGTGCTGATCGACTGCCACTCGATGCCGACGCCGCTGCCCGGCCGCCACGGCACGCCGCAGATCGTGCTCGGCGACCTCCACGGCCGCAGCGCCGCGCCGGCCCTCGTCGCCGCCATTACCGACCATTTCACCCGCGCCGGGATGCGTGTCGCCGCCAACGATCCCTATGCCGGCGGCTATACGACCGCCGCGCACGGCGCGCCCGCCACCGGCACCCACGCTGTCCAGATCGAAATCGACCGCGCGCTTTACATGGACACCGCGCGGCTGCGGCCGAACGCCGGTTTTGCGAAGATTACCGCGCTGATGACCGGACTGATCGACCGGCTGCTGGTGGATATGCCGCGGCTTGGACTGGGTGCGGCGCTGCGCGACGCGGCGGAATAGGCTTTAAGGGCCTCCGGCGCGCAGGGGTGCCCCCTGCACCCGATATTTTTCTTTCGTCATCCTGGCGTAGGCCGGAACCCAGTTGCCTTCATATGCGCTGATGGAAAGAAAACTGGGTCCCGGCCTTCGCCGGGATGACGATGAAAGATAGCGCAAAAAAAGGCCACTCCGACGATGCCGGAGTGGCCAGGGTTCAGGGAGAATGACAGCGCCTCGGCGCTATCGGATGACCGGAAGAAAGGGGGGGAACTCCCGGCCACGAACCTCAGATGGGAATGCCGGTGGCGCGCGTCAACGGGTGCGACAAATTATATTGCAACGCGGAATGACAGCCGGAAATCGCGGCCCGGCACCGGTGCATAATCCTTCAGGAACGACGCCGCGCGGCGCGCATCGGCATCGAGGATGTTGTTCACCGCAAAGATGAAATAGGTGCCCGGCCGGTCGGTCCACGGGGTCCAGGTGGCGCTGGCATTGACCAGCGTATAGCCCGGCGTGGTGGTTTCGAACGTGGCGACACGGTTCTGCGCCGCACCGACTTCGATTTCGGCCTGCAACGTCACCGCGTCATTGCCGAAATCGACGCCGCCGCGCACGCGGAACGGCGGAATTCGCGGCGCCGGGCCGACGCTATCGATCTCGGCGTTGACATAGTCGGCAAGCGCGTTGGCGGTCAGCGTCCAGCTGCCGATGTCGGCGACCGTCACCGTGCCCTGGATTTCAAAGCCCCAATAAGTCGCATCGGCCTGCAGCGCCTGATAGACTGGCAAGTCATCGATGATCGCGCCGGTATCCTGCGCATAGATGAAGTTGCTGAACTGGTCGTAGAACGCCGACGCTTCGAGCGTGAAGCCGCGCCCCTTGCCGCGCAGCACCAGCTCGGCGCCGTTCGAACGCTCGATACCGAAGTCGGGGTCGCCGATTTCATAGGCCTGCGTGCCGCCATGCGGGCCGTCAGCGAGCAACTCCTCGGCCGACGGCGCGCGTTCGGTGTGCGCGAAATCGAGCCCGATGCGCCAGTCGTCGCCACCCAGCGGCACGCTGGCGCCGATCGATGCCGACAGCGGCGTGAACGACCGGTTGAACCCGGTCATCGCGGCGCTGACCTGGCTGTTTTCGATGCGCGCGCCAAGCTCGGCCTTGACGATGCCGAACGTCGCTTCTTCGAGGAGGAACGCGCCGATCTGCGTCGTCGAATTGCGCGGCAGGAACGCCTCGGCACCGATGACATCGACATTGCGCGTCACCAGCTGCGCGCCGAATGCGCCCTTCCAGACGCCGCGCTGCGCCTGCACGAACTCGACCCGCGCCTCCATGCCCCGGTTGTAGAAGCTTGTGCCGATGGTGCCGTCTTCCTCGATCTCGCTGTGCTGATAGTCGGCAAAGCCGTAGCGCAGCTTGATCTGCTCGACGAAGCCGCGACCGGTCTCGAATTCGGCACGCGCATCGACGCGCGTCTGCTCCATCGCAATCGTCACGGCTTCGGCTTCGACGGCCGGGTCGGTCGAATAGCGGATCGGCACGCCGTAGGTGTTGCTGTAGCGGCTGATCGCGATGCCGGCATTGCCGCTGTCGCCGACGAACGCCAGACCGCCGGCGACGTTCCAGGTCTCGGCTGCGGTGTTGGGAATGCTGCCCTTGAGCGCCGCGACGTCATAGGCACCGTTGGCGATCGCCTCTTGGCGCAGCGGCTCGGACAGGACATAGCCGCCAATCTTCATGTCATCGGCGTTGAGATAGCTGCCGTCGAAATGCAGCACCAGATTCGGCGTCAGCGGCACATCGACAATGGCACTGCCGTTGAATTCGTTGGCGGCGGTGCCATAGTCACCCATCGCCTCGATATGCACCGGCTCGGTCGGCACGCTGCGCGGAATCCGCGTGTCTATGACGTTGACGATACCGCCGATCGCCGATGACCCGTACAGCAGCGACGTCGGGCCGTGCAGCACCTCGATGCGCTCGGCCAGCAGCGGGTTGATGACCACCGCGTGATCGACGCTGGTGTTCGACACGTCGAAGCTGCCGATGCCGTCGGTCAGCACGCGCACGCGCTCGCCCTGGAAACCGCGCAAAATCGGCCGCGAGGCGTTGGGGCCGAAATAGGTCGCGCTGACCCCGGCCTGCGACGTCAGTGTCTCGCCAATGGTGCCGCGCTTCTCGCGCGTCAGCGTCGCACCGTCGAGCACCGACACCCCCGTCAGCAACCCGAAGCGATCACGCGCGAACGGCGCCGTGACAATGATGTCGTCGCCGGCCTGCGGATGCGCGTCGTCATGAACACCGGGATCGGCTGCGGCGGTTTGCGTCTGGGTCGCCGCCGAAGCGGGGTCGGCGGCCGCTTCAGCCGCGCGCACCGCCGTCGGCACAAAAGCCGGCAGCAGTGCTGCGCCGAGCAGCAAGGCGAATTTCTTACTCAACATGGCAGGTTCCCGATTGA
>ERZ724517.1951-NODE-1951-length-11112-cov-9.307859_pt1 | contig 11112 bp, 10 predicted proteins | sample MGYA00376050_ERZ724517 | MGnify/ENA primary metagenome ERZ724517 (study PRJEB28724, sample SAMN07190886) | activated sludge metagenome | isolation source: activated sludge of sewage treatment plant in Hong Hong | place: USA: Christiansburg, Virginia | collected... | reverse complement strand
GCAATGCTCAGCCAGACTGCCACACTGAAATAAAGGGACATCCATGCCATTTCGCTCTGCCAGTCTTCCCAACGATGTGAGACCTGCCAGCGGCTTGAAACATCGACCAGGCCTTGTGCGAGACTCATGTATTGGCGTCCGAGCGCCTCGTCAGCCATCCAGCGTGACCAGTACATCGGTACGTCCACCATGAACATGAAGAATACGTAGGCGATGCCTGCTGTTCCCCAGAGCAGCAATAGGGGTCGCAAACGCAGCGGGAAGCGGGGCCATATCTCGAACAGACTAATCACCAGAAGCGCTGCACAGGCACCCCACAGCGTTTCTTCAACGACATGACCAATATTTGAGGTGCTCAGTACGGAATACCAGGAAAAAACTTCGGCAATGGCAATCATCGGCACCACGCTCATTGCGGTAATACGGCCAATCGAACTTTTGGTTGCCCGTGAGGTTTCATGCAATAGCAGAGCCCACTGGGCAGCAAAACACAATTCAGCAAGCGTCGCCACTGATCTTCCGACAATGACGCTGGACAACCAGGAATCAAAAAGGCACAGACGTGGCACGTCGAATACAGGTACGAAGGAACGAAAGGCGCAACCGAAGACGTAACCGGCTGACAGCAGCAATTGCATCTTGCGTAAAGCGTAGGCGTTCGCATCAATGGAAGTCTGCCGACGCTTTAACAGAACGGCAGAGAGCATCCAGGCGACAATATTGATTGCAGCTATCGTGCGGAGGAAGGACCACCAGGAAAAGACATCAATATCCATAACGGTTCAACGTAGGACACGATCCGCAGGACGTCAAGAAAAACTATCAATATAGTTTTAACTGTTTATCGATAATTCTGGCTGGCAAGGAAACCCATCGGGAGAGGGGGCACAAATCAGCTGGACCGAAATCAATGTGGCAGCCGGTGACTCATTCTTTAAGTCATGTTGCCGACCGAAAATTGAAACAAGAATGTGTGAATCTTCGTTGCAGCATGGGTGAAGCTACATTTCGCAGGCGTTACAACATTGGAGGGAAACAGCGTGATTTCAATCATTGATGTCAAAGACTTCATCGATCTGGATAAGGAAACGCTCTATGTCGTGCACCAGGCATTGGGGCTTCCCACCAACGAAACAATAGCCCTCGCTCAGCAGTTGCTGGCCACCGAGAGCGGGCTACTCGTGCTGCATCACATGTTTCGTGACCAGATTGCAGAGGCCGGGAAAAATTCCCAGCCATACCGCGAAAATGAAATGCGACAAGCTTATGTGCATTTCGCTCGCAAATATCCGTTGCCTCATATTCTGCGAGAGGTGATTTGAGCCTGAGACGAAAACTGCTGTATGGGAAACCTAAATCGCCATTTCTGCCTAAAGCGGTTTGCCACGAAATCAGCGCCTTTACAGTCAACCTCAACGGAGTCACTCTGCATGGGTGGCTAGCGATGCCTCAGGGTTATGTCTCTGGGGGGGTTATCTATTTCAATGGTCGCAGAGAAAGCCCAACGACGATATTTCGCTTTCTCAATGCGCTGAAAAACCAGGTTGTCGTGGCTTTTTACTACCGCGGATTGGGGCCTTCGAGCGGAACTCTTTCAGAAGAAGCCCTGGTTGATGACGGGCTGCAGGTTCTCGATTGGCTATGTGCCAAGACCCGACTACCGGTCTCGGCGATTGTCATCATTGGACGCAGCCTTGGCTCGGGTATTGCCGTTCAAGTTGCCGCCGCCCGTAACGTTGCCGGGATGATCCTGATATCGCCCTTTGACCGCCTGCTCAATGTCATCAGAAATCGAATTCGGTTTTTCCCGGATTTTCTGCTTCAAGATAAATTCAATTCGGTAGAACACATATCGCAAGTGAGTTGCACGATCCTCTGCATAACCGGGGCTTGCGATACAACCATTCCCCCGGAATTAACCAAGGCCCTCTTTATCCAGTGGGCTGGACAACTTATTGAACACAATGTGCCGGAAGGGCGGCATCGTGGTCTCCTCCGCTACCATTCTGTCCAAAGCGAGGTTGCGTTGTTCCTGGCAGAGTTAAGGTGATGACTGTTATGCCGCTTGGTAGACACTGTGCCCGGTGGGTGCGCAGATAGCAGCCCGTGTGCTTCTTTCTCTTTGAGAGGTGGGCGATAGAACCGCTGCAATACGTCGCAGATCAGCCCTGACTGGTCTGGCGCAGCACTGAGGCGTAGCCTTCTTCGGCCAGCACCTGACGCACTGCCGGGCGTGTCAGCAGGCGGCGGTAGTGTGCGGCGCAGTTGGCTGGCAGCGGAATGCCGGTTCGGTCAGCCCAGAATTCGACATAGAACAGTGCTGCATCGGCGATGCTGAAATGCTCGGCAACGTAGTCGCGGCCTTCCAGCTCACGATTGATGATGGCAAAACCCTGGTCGATGATCTGGCGGCCCTGTGCCTTGACCGACTCATGATCTGAACTGCTCGGAGAAAAACGTTCGGTGGTAAAGATACGGGCGAAACCCTGAGTGTGCAGAGTATGCACGGCGTAATTCATGATGCCCAGCACGCGTACCTCGCCGGCTATGCTGTCTGGTAGCAGTTTGCGCTTGGGGTAGCTGCGTGCCAGCCACCAGGCGATGGCGGAAAATTCAGTGAGCGAACTTCCATCATCCAGAACCAGCGCCGGGATGCAGCCCTTGGGATTGATCGCCAGGTATTCCTTTTTGTATTGATCGCCGGCCAACAGGTTGATGACATAGGCCTCGAAGACCAGGCCGCATTCTTCAAGCAGAATATGAATGCCGGTCGAGCAGGAGCCGGGTGTCATGTAGAACTTCTTGGTCATGCGGATTCGTTTTCTTCATTTTGCACGCTATCGGCAAGTGCGGCGGCCAGTGGCGCGTATCCACCTTCGACGCTATGGACATGAGTGAAGCGGAAATCAGCGAACATCTGCGCGAAAGTCTTGCTCGCGTTGCCCTTGTAGCAGTAGATGACGATAGGTTGATCTTTGGACAAACGGCCAAACCACGCCATCAGACGGCTTTCCGTGAGGTGCGCAGCATCGGCGATATGTCCTTGGCGATAATCGGCAAGGTCTCGCACATCAAATAGCGTAGGTTTGCACTCTGCGTGAATCAGGGAAGCCGCCATGGTTGCCGTGATGTTTTGATAGGTGTTTGATTTGGAGAGGGTCATGAGAGGTATTTGTCGGGTTGTGCCGGTGTCACAACGACTATGCAAGAGCGATGCCAGGCGTCGCCGAGAATGACTTATTTCTGATGTGGCTTTTGTTTGGTGAACGTTTTATCGTGAGTTAGTATTGATCAGATAAATCCAGCCTGCAGTCATCGAATGCATACCAAATTAACGTCAGATTCCGAGGTCGGGGTGATTCCGTTTCAACAAATGAAGCGCTGTTTCGCCAGGCCGTGAGCAGGGTGCAAACCACTGAGATAGAGAGTGCCAGTAGCCGGCAGGCGGCGAGTTCTGCACTGAGGATTGTCTTCGTCTATGCGGTATTCGCCGGCCTCTGGATACTGCTCTCCGACAAAGCAGTAGCTTTGCTTTTTCATAATCTGGAACAGATAACCCTGGTTAGCATGATCAAGGGCTGGCTGTTTGTCCTGGTCACCTCAGTGTTGCTCTTTAGTCTGATTCGGCGCCTGCTTTACCAGACCCTTACAGTCTCCGGACGTGAAATTGAGGCACAGGCGGAAAAGCTTCGTGCCAAGCAGCTTCTTGAGGTCATTGCAGCCAGCTCGACCGACATGATATTTGCCAAGGATCTGGAAGGTCGCTACCTGCTGGTGAACAAGGAGCTGGCCAGGCTGATCGGTATATCGGCGGCCGATGCGGCCGGGGGCAGCGATATGGAGTTTTTCCCTGATCAGGCGGCAATGCTTGGTATCAATGACCGCCGCGTGATTGCCGAGCGTCAGACCAGAACTTTCGAGGAGTCGCTGTCCACTGCTGATGGAAAATTCACGTTTCTATCTACCAAAGGGCCACTTTATGATGAACAGGGTGGTGTGGTCGGAACATTCGGGATCGCCCGTGACATTACTGAACACAAACGGATAGAGGCTGAACTGCGCGAGAGCGAGCGTCGCTTGATGCGCGTGCTTGATGGCTCGGAACAAGGGTTTTGGGATTGGAATCTGCAGAGCAATCGTTTTACGGTCAGCGCACGTTTTGAAACCATGCTCGGCTATGAAGCGGGCGAGATGAATCTGGTACCGGAAAACTGGGGCAAGTACGTTCAGGCCGATGATCTGCTCAATGCACAGGCCTCTATTCAGCGCCATCTGGCGGGGGTGGCACCGACTCATGAAGCTGAGTTGCGCCTACTGACCAAGACCGGGGAGTGGCGGTGGGTGCTGACTCGCGGGCGGGTGGTCGAATACAGCATGGATGGCAAAGCGCTGATCATGTCGGGAACTCACACTGACATCAACGAACGCAAGCAATTGGAGTTTGCGGTCAATGCGTATAGCCAGCACCTTGAAGAATTGGTCGCTAACCGTACAGTTCAGTTGGAGGAAGCGAAGGCGATTGCTGTCGCGGCTACTTTGGCGAAAAGTGCTTTTCTGGCCAACATGAGCCACGAAATCCGCACGCCACTCAACGCAATTACGGGCATGGTTCATCTGGTCAAGCGTGCTGGCGTCTCGCCTGAGCAGGCCGAGCGGCTCGACAAGATCAATACGGCAAGTGAGCACCTGCTGGAAATCATCAACGCGGTGCTCGATCTGTCAAAGATTGAAGCAGGGAAACTGGTGCTTGAGGAGCTTCCGATCAACGTCGAACAGTTGCTTGGCAGCATAGTTGTCATGCTGCAAGGCAGGGCGCAAGCCAAGGGGCTGGATCTGAAGAGCGAAGTCCTGGCTTTGCCGCAGTGCCTGCTTGGCGATCCGACGAGACTGAAACAGGCCTTGCTCAATTACGCGGCCAATGCCGTCAAATTTACCGAAACCGGCAGCGTGACATTGCGTGCCAGGCTTCTGGAGGAAGACAGCGATAGTGCCTTGGTGCAGTTTGAAGTGGTTGATACCGGTATCGGTATCGCTCAGGAAGCGCTGAGCAAACTCTTTGCCGCTTTTGAGCAGGCGGATAATTCAACGACCCGCAAATACGGTGGAACCGGGCTGGGTCTCGCCATTACCCAAAAACTTGCTCAATTGATGGGGGGCGACGCTGGTGCGCAGAGCACATTGGGTAGCGGTAGCACCTTCTGGATAAGAATCAGGCTAGGGAAAATCAGCAGCGCCAGCGCTCTTCAAACTATTGAGTCGACTGAAGATGCCGAACTGGTGCTGAAGCGCGACTTTTCAGGCCGCCGTATCCTGCTTGCCGAAGATGAGCCGATCAACCGTGAGATCGCCGAGATGATGTTGAGCGAGCTTGGGTTGATCGTGGACTTCGCCGAAGATGGTATTGCGGCAGTCGATAGGGTGCGCCGTAACACCTATGACCTGATCCTGATGGACATGCAGATGCCACGGATGGACGGGCTGGATGCGACCCGGGAAATCCGCAAGCTCTCCGCTGGCGCAAGCATCCCGATACTGGCGATGACTGCGAATGCCTTTGCCGAGGACCGGGCGCGCTGTTTCGCGGCGGGCATGAATGATTTCATTACCAAACCAGTCAGGCCGAAAGATCTGTTCTCGGCGATTTTGAAATGGCTGGCGCTGACGCGCAGTTAGAACTGCTTCACCTCAATATTCAAGGTTTGAATCCGGTAAGCAATCTGCCGTGGTGTCATGCCGAGTATGCGTGCGGCTTTGGCCTGCACCCAGCCGGCCTGTTCCAGCGCAGCGATGACGCGCTCTTTTTCTGACAGGTTAGGGTCGTCGATGTCAACCTCACTCCCCGGTGCAAAATTTGAGCTAAAAACCGGGTTGACCGCAACAGGTGCTGCAGCGAGTGGCATTCTCGGTGGCGGCCGTTCACGGGCACTGGGGAAGCGGATCAGATCGACATCGATCTTGCCTTCTTCCGAAAGGACCGCGGCGCGCTCCAGGCAGTTTTCCAGTTCGCGCACATTGCCCGGCCATTGATGATTGGCCAGCCGGCGCTGGGCCATGTCGGTCAGGCTGAGCTTGCGTTTCTGATCGTTGCCGATCTTGGTCAGCAGGTGGCGGGCGATTTCCGGAATATCTTCGATGCGCTCACGCAGCGGTGGCAGAAAAATCGGCATGACGTTGAGGCGGTAGAACAAATCCTCGCGAAAGTCGCCCATATCGACAGCGGTTTCCAGATCGCGGTGGGTGGCGGCGATGATCCGCACATCGACCTTGATCGTCCGGCTGCCACCGACGCGTTCGAACTCACCTTCCTGCAAAATGCGTAGCAGCTTGGCCTGGAAGGGGGCCGAGACTTCGCCGATTTCATCGAGGAAGAGGGTGCCGCCATGCGCCTGCTCGAAGCGCCCCTTGCGTGATTCGACAGCCCCGGTAAAGGCACCACGCTCGTGGCCGAAGAGCTCTGATTCGAGCAGGTTTTCCGGCAACGCCGCGCAGTTGAGGCGAATCATCGCGTTGCGCGCGCGTGGCGAGTTGTAGTGGATGGCGTTGGCGATCAGTTCCTTGCCAGTGCCGGTTTCGCCACGAATCAATACGGTGGTGTTCCATTTGGCGACCAGCCGGGCTTGATCGAAAACCCGGCGCATCACTGCCGAGCGCCCGACCATGCTGTCGAAGCCGAACTGGTGGCGAACGGTGCGGCGCAGCAGGTCACGTTCTTCGACCAGGGTCGATTTGTCCTGCTCAACCTCCAGCGCCAAACGCAGGCTTTGGCCGATCAGGTTGGCGACCATTTCAACGAACTGGGCACGCTCTTCCAGCAGGCCATCATCAGGCGCTTCCGGCTGCACTGCAAGCACGCCCTGCAGGCTGCCGCCGACCTTGATCGGTACGGCGATGAACGGGAGTTCTGGCTGGTAGATGCCGAGCCGGTTGAGAAAACGCGGTTCGTCGGCAACGCGGGCCAGCATCACGGTACGCGGCTTTTCCAGCATCAGGCCGAGGATGCCTTCACCCGGCTGATAATGCACATCGCTGACGCCGGCCGGGTGATGCACGGCGTGCGCCGTCAGGTTGCCGGTTTGCTGATTGACCACGCCAATCATGCCGCAGCTCAGGTTGGCCTCGTCATTAAGGACGCGCAACACTTCGCGCAGGCTCTCGTTGAAGGCGAGCGAACGGCTCAATACCCGGCTCACCGCATAGAGTGCGGCAAGATTGAGGATATTCAGCTCGTGCGTTCGACAAAAGCCGCCAACGGGTGGGCAGGTGTCTGCAGCAACTGAGTGGATGTGGTGTTCGTGCATGCTGTTCTCGGTGATTTTTTATTAGATTGGGTCGCCGTCGAGGCGGAATTCGACGACTGCGGCACAACCGCCGCTGGGGCTTTCCTCCAGATCAATGATGCCGCCGTGGTCGGCGACGACTTGTTGGGCGCGCGAAAGGCCGGTGCCGATATGGCGTCCGCTGCTGTTCTTGGCGGTGAAAAAAGGCTCGAACGCCTTGTGCCGCCATTCCAGCGGAATGCCGGGGCCGCTGTCGCTAATGGAAATGATGATGCAGTCGCGGTCGACCGCACTTCTTACCGTCAATTCACGACGCTTCCAACTCTTGACATTCATTGCTTCGATGGCGTTATCGATCAGCGCCTTGAACAGGAGGCGCATTTGCAGGGGGCGACCGGAAATCGGTGGCAGGGTAATTGCAGGTTCCCAGTCGACGATGACACCGGCGGCGAGCAGGCGCGGCGTGCATATTTCCAGTACGTCGCGCAGAATTTCGTTGAGATTGAGGCGAACAATATGTTCTTGCGGGCTTTGCGGGATGACCTGGCGAAGTGACTCCATGTGTTCGCGACTGGCATTCAATGCCTGTTGCAGGACACTGGCACTGGCCGGATCACGTCGTTGCAGGACAGAGACGGCGGATGACATCACGTTCATCGGCTCCTCAAGGCGGAAGATCGCCGCCGAGAGGCCTTCGCGGATGGCGGCGGTGCGTTCTTCATCGGCGAGCACGGCTTGCAAGGCGGCGGCGCGTGCGCGTTCCTGTTCCTCGCGCAAGGAGGTAATGTCGGAAATGACCAGCAGCAGGCCGGGTAGGCCGCCGCTGCAAAAATAGCTGTCGGCGCAGTCGCCGTGCATCTCGATTACCGAGGCGCTAACCGAGAGCCAGCGCGGGCGTCCGACCGGGCGGTCGATGCGCGCTTCGCGGCCAGCAAAGCCGCATTGCTCCGGGTGCTCGGCCAGGGCCTCATGCCAGTGCGGCAGCAGGCTGTCGAGCAGGGAGTGGGCCGGTTCCTTGGTGTGCAGGTCGCTGACCAGTTTTTTGTATTCCTGATTGTCGAGAATAACCCGGCCGCTCTGGTCAAGGAGCGCAAAGGCCATTGGTGCGGCATCGACTACCGATTCGATCAGCTTTTTCTGATTGCGCACGACGCGTTCCAGACGGTGCATTTCGGTGATATCGCGATGCATGCCGAGAAAGTGCGTGGTCTTGCCGCCGCCATCGACCACTGGTGAAATAGTCAGTTCGGCGAGATAAACCGAGCCATCCTTCTTCCGGTTGAGCACTTTTCCCGACCACGGGCGCTGTTCGGAGAGTTCATTCCACATCGCTTTGTAAATATCTGGCGAGGTGGTTTCGTTGGAGAGTATGGATTCGTTCTTGCCAATGATTTCGCCGGGTAGGTAACCAGTGACGCCGGTAAAGGCATCGTTGGCAAAGAGAATATTGGCCTTCGCGTCGGTAATTGAAATGGCCAGATCGGCCTGATCCACCGCTTGCCGATAGGCTTCCGGTGGCAGTTCCTGCTTTTGCTGAACGATGGGTGCCTGGGCACGGGTGAGAGCCGACATGTTTGCTCCTGCGTAAAGCGATTGTTGTGGTCTGGGTTAAGCGTCGATCTGTAACTAGCAGGTTCCGTGCCGTTCGCCATCTGCTGTGGCGAAAACCCTGCTGGGTCGGCCATTCGGGGTAAATGCGACGAAATTTTTGTCGTGATCACGACATTTCCACAATTCAAATCGCACCAAAACTGTGCATTTGATTGAATGGGGGCGGAAAGGCGTTGTTTTTGTCCCCGTAATTGTGAATGCGAGAGATTTTTCGGCATTTGTGGAGACTGACGAGGCTGAATTTGTTATTGGCACAGATGCTGCTATGGCTGTATCAAACTAACGAGCAAGCCGATCATGACTACTTCTCACACTGCATCCGACGGGCCTGCCATCAGCCAGCCCAAAATGTTCAAGCATGGCGTGATCCTTTGCCTGTTCTGCCTGGGCTTTGGCTTGCTGCTGGCTATCACTGACGAGATCACGCTGGCCGACATCGCCGCCCGCGCCGTTGAGGATAAGCAAAATTCCTTGAGCCAGGTTTTGCCCGATGAACTCCACGATAACAATCCGGTAACCGATACGCTGGTCATGAAGAATGCGGAAGGTAAAGAGCTGACCGTTTTTCGCGCCAGAAAGAATGGCCAGGTGACCGGAGTGGCCTATGAAATCTTCGGTAGCGGTTACGCCGGCGAAATGAAGCTGATGATGGGCATAGCCGCCGACGGTAAGTTGCTCGGCGTGCGCGTTCTGGCGCACAAGGAAACGCCGGGCCTGGGTGACAAGATTGAGGTCAAAAAAGGCCCGTGGATTGAGCGCTTCACTGGACTCTCGGTAGGTAACCCGCCCATCGAACGCTGGAAAGTGAAAAAGGACGGCGGCGATTTCGATCAGTTTGCCGGCGCCACCATCACGCCGCGTGCCGTGTTGAAGGCCATCCGTAGCGGACTCGAATTTTTCGCCGAAAACAAAACCGCTTTGACGAAGGGAGACTGACATGGCAAACAGCGACTACAAAACGATCGTCAAGGACGGCCTGTGGGATAACAACGGCGTCTTCAGCATGCTGCTTGGCATGTGCCCCGCCATGGCGATGACGACCAGCGCCACCAACGGCTTCGGCATGGGACTGGCGACCGCCGTGGTGATGGCGGCATCCAGTTGGCTCGTCGCCATCTTCCGCAACCAGATCACGACGGAAGTACGGATTCCGGTGTACATCCTGATCGTTGCGGCCATGGTTACCGTGGTCGACCTCGGGATGAACGCCTGGATGCACGAACTGTACAAAGTGCTAGGCCTGTTTATTCCGCTGATTGTCTCGAACTGTCTGCCTCTGGCGCGGCTTGAGGCCTTCGCGGCCAAGCAGCCGCCGTTTCCGGCTTTCCTCGATGGCCTGTTCATGGGGCTGGGTTTCACCATCGCCTTGACCGCTGTTGGCGCGGTGCGCGAAATCATCGGTTCCGGCACCCTGTTTGCGGATGCCTCGCTGCTGCTCGGCCCGACGTTCAAGGTTATCGAGATGCGTCTGCTGCCGTCCGACATGGGCGTGCTGATGATGATCCTGCCGCCGGGCGGCTTCATCGTTACCGGCATGCTGGTCGTCGTCAAGCGCCTGCTCGACCTGCGGGCCGGCAAGGAAATCCAGATGACCGGCGCGCACGCGGTGTAACCATGAGGTCCGAGACCATGACTTCATTACCGGTGATAGCGAACGCCGCGCCGCCCTCAGTCGAGGGGATAGCCCGGGTGGTTCGTGTCACGGATGACCAGCTCTGGCTGGAACCGGAACAGACCACCAGCTGCGGCCACTGCGCCTCGAGCGCCAGTTGCGGCGTCGATGCCCGTGAAGCATCGGGGATCGGTACTGTGACCAGCCGCCTGCAGGAACGGCGCTTTGTTCTCGATAACCCCGGCGGCTTTCGCGAAGGCGACCGCCTGGTGGTCGGGGTCAGCGAAGGCTCCTTGCTCAAGGCATCACTGACCGCTTATGGCTTGCCCCTGATCTGTGCGCTGACGGCTGGCTCGATTGCTCAGAGTATGTATGGCGATGATTTAACTTCAATGCTTGGGATGGCCGGGGGGTTGGGACTTGGACTGCTTGCGGCACGCTTCAATGCGCGTCGCCTTGGCGCCCGGGGCGATCTTGCCCCGCGCATCCTGCGCCGGGCTCGGCCTGACGAAACCTGCGGAACTGTATAGGAAAGACCATGAGAGACTTTGCTTTGATGATGATCGGTGCGGCCCTGGTGAACAATGTGATCCTGGCTCGCTTCCTGGGACT
>ERZ724517.1948-NODE-1948-length-11119-cov-5.435918_pt1 | contig 11119 bp, 8 predicted proteins | sample MGYA00376050_ERZ724517 | MGnify/ENA primary metagenome ERZ724517 (study PRJEB28724, sample SAMN07190886) | activated sludge metagenome | isolation source: activated sludge of sewage treatment plant in Hong Hong | place: USA: Christiansburg, Virginia | collected... | reverse complement strand
TTTGTCTGCATCCTCATCACAGACGCTGGAGGGGTATTGGTTAATGCCGGATCAGTGGACACAATAACTGGCGGACTTTCTCAAATCGAAGTAGCGCCAGACGGCACGGTATCGGCAAAAAAGAATGGCTCTACATCCTCGATAGGATGGGCATTCCCTGCCGGTCAGACAACAGTAGGTGCAACCGACAAGTTTTGTCCGTACCTTGCCGTGAACGACAACAGCGCAACGGCAGGGGATTACATCGAGATCAAGCTGATAACTTATGTCGGAGTTTCGAGCGCAACTTGGCCGGTCGCGCACCTAGACACAGAGACGGTCGACATCTTAGCCGACGGCGTGCCAATGAATCAGGAGGCTGTTACATCAGGCAATGTAACTCTCCCACGCAATGCGTCATCCGTTGAGATCGGGCTGCCGTTCACTTCCACGATAACGCTACTACCTGCTGAATTTGCCGCACAAGACGGCAGCATTATGGGAGAGAAAGCACAGCTATCCTCTGTTATGCTGAGGCTAGTACGGACGCGAGGGCTTTCAGTGAATGGCGAGCAGGTTCTATACCGACAGCTAGACGAGCCTATTCTTGATGCTCCTACGCTTCCATTCACAGGGGACAAGGTAATTGGCCAAATGGGATGGGAAGAGAACCAGAAGGAAATCACTATCACCCGAACACAGCCGCTCGCCTTCCATATTTCCGCCATCAAAAGAACCATGCAGGTGAATTAAATGCTGCCAGCACTCGCACTCGCATCAGTAGGGCTTCAGCTTGGTGGCAACCTGCTGCAGGGCCAAGAGAGCTATAAGCAGGCAAAGCAAGATGCTGCCGCGCTCGAGTGGAATGCCGACAACGCAGAGCGCGAAGGTCGGCTGATGTTCAAGAGCATCAAGAAGCAAGGGGAGTCAGTGCTAGGTGCTGCGCAAGTCGGCCTTGCTACTAGCGGTTTTCGCTACGACTCTGCGCAATCTGTAGAGATCAAAGACGAGATCGTCAAGAACGTGGCCAGCGATGCCATGAATGCGGTTCTGTCTGGGCAGTTAGCAGCAGGCAGCATGAGGCGACAAGCTAGGGAGATACGCAGCGCAGCGCGCAAGGGCCGCAATCTTGGCATCGTAACGACATTTGCCGGCGCAGGCTTGGCAGCATTTGGGGCAAGCAAATGATTAACCTTGGCAACTTTGGGAACCTTGAAGTCCAGCGGCCCGATGCAACAAGGCCGGTACAGCAGCCATCGGTAGGCGCGGCAATTAGCAACATTGGTAAGATGGTCGGCAATCTATCGCAGCAGCTAGAGGCTGAGAAGGCAGAACTAAACAAAGCCCGAGGCGGGACGTTACTTGCTGATGCGCGCGTGAAGGCGCATGAGCTGCAGGTGGGGCTGACGGATCGCGTTAACCGAGGCGAGGTTAAGCCAGAAGACATGATGAGCGAGTACCAGGCCGGGTACGCCGCACTGCAAGAGCGGCTGCTAGATGGGCAGGACGACAGTTTGCGTCAGCTAGTGGCCGACCCTATGGCGAATATGTTTAAGGTCTCGGAGATTGGTGTATTCGATGCTGCACAAGCGAAGGTGCGCGACGGCTTTGAGGCAGAAATGGTTAGCGCGCGCGGATCGTTTGAGCAGCTTGCGCTTAGTGACCCGGCTGGCGCATCCACTGGTATTGCACAGGTTTACAGCAACATCGGCCCTAAAGCCGGATGGGATCAGGCGAAGATAGCGGCAGCCGTCCAGAAAGACACTCAGGCGTTTTACACGAACAGCAAACTAAACTGGGCTGGCCAGAATGAAAGCATAGGCGACCTGAAGGCAGAAGAAGCACGGCTGTCTGATGACGGATATCTGCCAGAACTAGGGGACAATCGAGTACGCTACCGCGACTACGTACAAACCCGCATCCGCGAACTGAAGAGCGCAAAGGAAGCCAGAACCCGAGATTGGGAAGTTGGCGTTACCAATCAAATGCGGATGTATGGCGAGCTGCTAGAGAATGGCGGGCGCATTCCTCCCGGCGTTGAAGATGATATTGCAGCATTCTCTAACTCCATCAAGGGCACGAAGTACGCTCCTGTATTCAGGGCCATGCTGGACGAGAACAAAGAAACGCGCACAATGGCGATGGCTCCAGTAGGCGAGCAGGTTCGCCAGATTGAGAAAGTTCGGGCTGCGGCAATTGATAACCCGGACAATCCAGAGGCGGCAGTTGCGGCAAAGAAGAAGCTAGAGCGTATGCAGGCTAATCTCAGCAGGAACATAACTGCCATCAAGGCCGACCCCTACGGGTATGCAGCCAATGTGCATGGTATCGAGATCGCCCCGCTTAATTTTGCCGCCGATATGTCCGGCCAGCTTGCGCTACGTGAGCAACAGCGGTCACAGGTTCAGGCTCGGACTGGCGTTAATCCCGGACTCTTCACAGATGCCGAGGCAGGGCAAATGGTAACACTAATGGATACGTTACCAGCCGCGCAACAAGAAGGCATGTTTAAGCTATTGGCAGGCACGGGCAGAGACACGCAAGCAGCGACGCTCAAGCAAATCGGCAAGACTGACCCCGTGAAGATGTATGCAGGCGCTCATTCGCTGGCGAATCATTCAGCCCGCGTGAATGGCGTTGCTAATCGGTCGGTTGGTCGCATTCTGCTAGAGGGTCAGCAGTTGATTGGCAAGAAGCAAATGGAGCTTGCGAAAGGCGCGCAAGCTAAGATTGATCAGGACGTTACCAAGTACGTCGGCAGCGCACTCGCGCATGACCCGGACGCATTCGCTGGTGTTGCTCCAATGGTCACGGCATTCCTTGCCTTCCAGCAGAAGGACAGGGGCACAATGACAATGAACCCAAGCGAGAAGGATATTAAGGATGCCGTCGACATTGTCACAGGGGGAGTGGTTGAGATTAACGGGAGCGCGACTATTCTGCCTTACGGCATGACAGCCGGAAACTTTAAGCAAGCTGCACCTGTTGCCATCACTAAGGCGCTGTCTGGGCTTGGGTATAGCGCCGACCAGCGAAACAAGATGATTGAGACTGTCACACTCAAGCCAAGCGATAAGCAAGAAGAGTTCTTCCTGTTCAATGGTCGCAGCCCAATTGTTGGCAAGGATGGCCAGCCTGTCCGCGTGAGGGTGCGCTAATGGCATATTGGAACCAAGGCGGCGCAGACTTCTCTAATCTGACGCCAGCGCTCACGCCAGAGCAGATGGGCAATAACCCAGAGCCGGAAGGCTTCTTCGAGTCTATCCCTGACGCACTAGCGGCTGGCTCAGTTAACTTCGGCAATGCGTTCTGGCTTGGTACTGTCGGCACTCCTGCCATCGCTGTCGATTGGGTCACATCCAAGCTGACGGGCAAAGAGACAACGCAAGAACAGGACATTGTATTTCGCGACATCATTGATCCAGGCATTCAATACGCCAACAGCCTAGGCCAGCAAGAGCGCACCATGGCTGGATCGCTGACATTCGGCATCGGCAAGGTGCTCACTGAGTTTGCGAGCGGCGGCGCTGGGGCCATGGCCGTGTCAGAGTTCTCCAGCCGCGCCACATCTGAAGTGCTGGCAGGCAAGTCTGCATTCGACGCCAATATGCTGGCGCTCAATCAAGCCGCGTTTGCGTATGCAGGGGCAGCACTGCCCGGCGCACTCGGTGGTAGCCTGCTGACCAAGGCCGCAAGTGGCTCAGGCATTAACGTTGCAACCGGCATAACGCAGCGCGCAGTCGAGAAGGGCATACTGTACAGCCAAGACGATGCACGACTGGCTGACTACAAGATATTCGACCCCACAGAGATCGTCATTGACATGGTACTAGGCGCGGCGTTCGGCGTTCTTGAGCCGACACGGGCAGGCAAGAAGTTAGACGCGCCATCGGATCGCGCAGTTGATGCGGCCCTGCTGGTGGATCGCGCTCGGTTTGAAGACGCACAGATTCACGTGCGTACGCCAGAGATAGAGGTTCGTATTGAGCGCGGCATAAATGAGCAAGTCAGGGCAATGACAGAGGGCCGACCGTTCACGCCTGAGCGACTGCCGGATGCGGTGACTATGCCGTCACGTGACGGGCTGTTCGCTAAAGTTGGAAGTGGAGCCTACCGGGAAAACCTGCGCGCATGGATGGGCGATAGCAAGGTGGTGGATGCGCAGGGCAAGCCCTTAGTGATGTACCACGGAACGACTGCGGACTTCGATGCATTTGACAATTCCAAGACTGGAGCGAATGACAGGGGGCTTTGGGGTCGAGGGCATTACTTCGCGTCATCGCCGACGAGTGCGAATAGCTACGCGCTTCGGCAGGGTGATGGCGCGAGGGTGATTCCAGCCTACATCTCTATTCAAAACCCGCTAGTGCTGCGCACTGGCAGTGACCTCGTTACCCGTTTGCCAGATGGAACCAACACGCGGGAGTTGATCGGCACTAATTTGGATGGCGCAAAGATTAAGGCCGTCGCCCTAGATGGCGGTCACGACGGAGTTGTCCAAATCAAGCCTGATGGCTCGATTGGAGATGTTGTGGCCTTCGAGCCGGCGCAAATTAAGTCCGCCATCGGCAATAGCGGAAGATTCGACCTTGGAAGCGGAAGCCTGACCGACTTAGTTGATGCAACCGAACTGGACGCCAAATTGGAAAATTTGCCAGCCGATGAAATTGCTGCTGCACTCGGCATCAAGCCAGACCCGGAATATAAGGCGTTTCAGCAGGAGATTGCAGAGTCTCGCGCCTTTGTTGACCTTGAGTTGCCGATGATCGAGGACGTTGACCCGGCGACAGTAGCCCAGGTACGCAAGACGGCGCAGGAGATCGAAGCAACTGGCCGCGTGGTTGATGATGCTGAAGTTGTAGCGGCGGATGATTATGTTTCCCGCGTCAAGTCGATTGGGAATATTATGGGCTGCATGTTAAGGCTTGGGGCGTAACCATGTTCGAGAAATGCTTTGATAGCCTGGAATCAGTAGCGGGCCGAAAGATCAGCGGGAAGGAACGCGCCGACCTTCGCAAAGGGTACGAGTCGCTTGTGTTGCAGGAGATGAAGGCCGGGGATAAGTCGTCGGCTGATGCTATGCAGATGGCGTTCAATCGCATGGTCCAAGAGGCTGAAGCGGCTAAGGAGTTGGCCCAGTTTCGCAAAGACCTGAACACCATCAAATATGATGGGCTGATGCGTGACATTGACGATGTGGCATCCCGCATCGGCGGGAACAAGCTGGAAGCCATTGACCGATTGCTGATGTGGCACCCGGACAACAAGACCGGCATCCGCTCCGTAGACAAGCACGCTGAAGCCATCTATCAGACGCAATCGCGGGAGTTGCGCAGCATTGCGGATGCTCTCGGTTCGCGCATGATGGGCATTATGCAGCGTGGGGACAAGGTTGAAATCTTCACCAAGCACCTGTACGGCGAGCAGATTGATACGACCGCATACCCAGATGTTAAGCCGGATGAGATTGCCGCCATCAAGAAAGCGGCGGAATCGTGGGCGGCTATCGCTGAACGACTCCGCGTGCGCGCCAACAAGTTAGGCGCAAACATCGGCAAGCTGGAGTCATGGGCATACCCGCAGAAGTGGGACGCATACTTGGTGCTGAAGAAGTGCAAGGCGCTGGACCCTGCAAAGCCACAGGACGCTTACATCGCCATAATGAAGCCGCGGCTAGATCGGGCCAAGATGGTTGATGACTTTGATATGCCGCTGGACGATGCGGCCATTGATTCGCTATTGCGTGAGGCTTATCTATCCATAACCACAGAAGGCGCGAACAAGGCAGGCGAGGCAGTAGGCCGGCGCGGTGGCTCGATTGCCAACCGTGGGAGCCAGGAACGTGTGCTGCACTTCAAGTCGGCACGCGACTATCTAGACGTTCAAGGCATGTTTGGCAATGAGCAGTTGCTGTCTATCCTTGATGGCCACGCTCGCAGCGCATCTACACAGGTGGCCATGCTTGAGCGTGGCGGGCCATCGTTTGCCAGCAACATTGAAAAGGCCGTGAACGAGATCAAGGAATCCCGCGCGCGCGGGCAGGTTGACACAAAGAAGGATGCTGCACGCATCAAGATGATCGAGGCAGAGGTCAAGGTACTGGCCGGCACATCTAACGTGGTCGACAACCTTGCTCGCGCTCGCTTGTTTCAGGGGGTGCGCAACCTTCAGACGATGCGTCTCGCTGGGGCTACCATCGCGTCATTGGCCGGCGACCCTGCGCAGTACCGGATGCAGATGATCCTGCACGCATGGGACACTAACCTGCCATTGCAACGGCGCATCGGGCATGTGTTGAACATGCAGCTTAAAGGCAGCGTAGACCTGTCGCGCGCGATGGTATCGGCTGGGTATCGTGATGCCGTCATGAATATGGGCCTTGCAACCGAGGCGATGAATAACGTCCTGTACCGGGCCGGCGAAGATATGGCAACCGCTGGATGGACTAGCGTCATGCCGCAATTGACGATGCGCGCGTCCGGGCTTGGGTTTATTTCCAATGCCAGGCGCGAGGCAATGCGCGTCATGACGATGGGTGCCGTTGCTGATAAGCTGAAATACAGCTTTGCCGACCTTGGCGAGATCGACACCAAGCTAATCAAGGGCAGCGGTATCACGGCGTTTGACTGGGAGATATACCAGAAAGCCACGCTTGATGACCGACTTGGCAAGCCTATCCTGACCCCTGATTCCGTGATGGCTGTCGAAGGTTACACGGATGCGGCAAAGACTAGGGCAATGGAAAACCTCACGGCGTTCATGCTGGCAGAGGATAAGCTGAACGTGCTTGAGCCAGGCATGAGGCAGAAGGCGGAGCGGCTCGCAGTCCTGCACAATGGGCAGATTGCACGCGGCTCTATCCGTGATGAGTTGGCGCTTAACCTGATGCAGTTCAAGGCGTTTCCTCACGCTTACATGTCGTCCTATTTCAAGCGGATGCAGATGTTTGACGGGCCATTGGGTAAGTCTGCATACATGGGCGGCATGATTGTTATGTCCACCATCGGCGGCGCTGCCGTGGCCCAGATATGGAACGTGTTGTCAGGCCGTGATGTTGAGAGCATGGACCCGACAGAGAATCCGTTTTTTGCTGGTCGCGCCTTGCTTCGTGGCGGCGGGCTTGGGTTTTATGGGGACTACATTAAGTCAGACGTAAACTTCATGGGCAAGGCTGATGTGCAGAGCTTTTTCCTTGGGCCTGCTGGCGATCAGATGGCGCTATTTGCCGGCACGGGGCTGCGAGGAATACAGTCAGCAGCAGGTATAACTACAAGCCTGATGACAGGCGATGAAAAGTCAATGGAAGATATAGAGCGTGATTGGTCGCGCCAGATTGATGCGCATGTGCGTGATGTAAAATCCATGATGCCAACCAACCTATGGTATACGCGCGCACTGACAGACCGCATGATTTACAACCAGATAGGCGAGGCGCTCCGGCCCGGTTACACTGAGCGGATGCAGGACCGCGCGCAATCGCTGTATGGGACTGAGTATTTTTGGAACCCGGGAAGCGTTCAGGATATTCGCGCCCCCGGCATAGGCGGCGCAACAGGAGGCAACCAATGACAACCCTAGCACGCAAGACCATCACTCCCAACCGAGTCGACCGGCTGGCGGCGCTTGAGGATGGGCTGCAGATAGTGGCCGTCCGTGAGATTAGCGACGTGGTGGATGTGGCTAATGCTACGTCACTGCGCGATAACGATGCCGTAAAAGAACTGAGCGACCTAAAGAAGAACGCAGCTCAGACCATGCTTTTACTTGAGCGCGTAGGGCGGTACGTTGCTACACGGCGTGGGGATATAACCTTCGGGCACCCTATGTTCGATAACAAGCTGCCGGGAGAGGTTGAGCGAGCAGCAGAGCGCAAGGTGATTGATGCCATCGCACGATTCAGGCTGAATAAGTGAAGGTTACATTCCCTGTGTTCTACCATCTCTGGGCAGAGCTTCAGGAGTGGACTGTTCCTGATTTCCATTATGCCGTGTGCGATTGGCTTGGGAAGAAAGGCAGGCTTGCGCTGCTAATGATGCCGCGTGGCCATGCGAAGTCATCAATCCTCGACGTGTACAACGCTTGGAAATTCTACACAGATCCGACCGAACAGATACTGCATCAAGGCTCTACCGACCCTGACGCTTACAAGGTTAGCCGTGGTACAGAGCGAGTGCTAGAGACGCATCCATTGACGCAAGAAGTTAAGAAGGTGCGAGGCGAGACACAGCGCTGGTGGGTGAATGGCTCGACTGATGTACGTTACGGCAGCCTGTACGCGCGCGGCATAACATCCACTGTCACCGGCCATCGTGCAACTGAGATTCAGAACGACGACGTGGAGGTTCCTCAGAATATCGCCACGCCTGATGCGCGCGAGAAGCTGAGATACCGGCTGTCTGAGCAGGTTCACATTATGATACCTGGCGGCTCTAAGTTGTTTGTCGGAACGCCACATACGCACGACTCCCTATATACCGACGTGCAAAACATGGGCGCTGACTGCCTTATTCTCAGGGCGTTTCAAAAGGAAGCGCGCTTCGAGGAATACCAGCCTGCCTACATGGTCGACTTCCATCCTCAGTACGTATTTACAGGGATGGGTTCAGCGTGTGCTGTCCTGAAAGAAGGGGCAGATTACACGTATGCCGATGGCGTTATTACAATGATGCGCAGGCATGCCGGAATCATAGACTTCTACGCAGATGCTTTGTGGCCAGACCGGTTCACGCCATTGATTATGGCTGAGCGCCGCAAGGAATGCCGAACAGTAAACGAATGGGATTCTCAGTACATGCTGAGAGCAAAGCCGATTCATGACATACGACTCGACCCTGATAAAATCAACATCTACGACAACGAGATCGAGTATGTTGAGCGGAATAATGTCCTAGTTGCTATCCTCGGTAACACTAAGATCACATTCAGCCGTGCGTATTGGGACGTGGCGGAAGGCAAGGTCGGCAATGATGCGTCCGTTCTCTCGTTCGTCCTGAATGACGATGATGGTAATCTGTACTGGCACGAGGCGGCGGGATTGATGGGCGGCATAGAGGAGCAGTGTGCGGAGATTAGGCGCATTGTTGACCTGTATCACATCCCTAATGTGACCGTCGAGACCAACGGTATCGGGAAGTTTGCACCGGCTTTCTTGCGGAAGTCGCTAGCCGGATCAGGGTGCTCAGTGACAGAATTTGTCACAAGCGGAAATAAAGACGGACGCATTCTTGCAGCCCTTGAGACTCCGCTGTCTGGCGGGATACTATGGGCGCATGAGAGGGTGGCTAATGGGCCAGCATTTCCACAGATGCGCGATTGGATTCCGGGAGTTAAGAACCAGCCGGATGACTACCTTGATTCATGTTCTGGGGCTATACTATGCACACCAGTCCGAATTGGGACAGGTTATATAAAGCCGTCAGGCGCTCAGTGGGTGCCATCTGGCGGTACATACACACTAGGCTCAAGTTTCGGGGTGTAACGATGGCCGTACCTGATCAAGTACCATTCAACCAGTACACGGCATCGGGCGTGTCTGCTTCGTTCACGTACTCATTTAAGATACTTGATGCTGATCAACTGCTCATTAAGCTAGATGGCGTGGCGCAGACCACCGGCTTTGCAGTTGGCGGCGTCGCTGCCGATGCTGGCGGAGTGGTTACATTCTCAGCAGCGCCTGCTGCTGGCGTATTAGTTGAGCTTATCAGGTCAACTCCTGCATCCCGCTCTACCGACTACGCGCCTAATGGCGACCTGCAAGAGTCCGTGCTAGACGCGGATTTTGATCGCGCGTACATGGCCCTGCAAGAGATGCAAGAGCAAGTAGATCGCACCATGAAGCTGCCACAGGGCGCTACAGGGTCGCTTGACCTTGAGTCGTTAACGCCTAACGCATACCTTCAGGTGAATGCAGCAGGCACAGCAGTCTCGCAAGTATTGGCGCTAACTCCGTCGGGCTCATTTGCGGTAACTCCATTCGCAGAGACGTTGCTCGATGATGCAGACGCGGCTGCAATGCGGGCGACACTAGGTGCGGTTGATGCTGCCGGGGCGGAAGCTGCGGCTATCGGCAGGCTTATTGATGTGCAAGTATTCACGACGAGCGGCACATGGACGAAGCCGGTCGTGAGCGCAAGTGGGTGCGTCGAGGTTATTCTACAAGGGGGTGGTGCGTCTGGCGGGAGTCCCGCTACATCGACGTCCAGCAATGTTGCGCTCGGCGCTAGCGGCGGGTCGGGCGGGTATTTCCACGGGTTTATTAATGCAGCGGAACTGGCGGCAACTGAGGCTGTAACGGTCGGCGTTGGTGGGGCAGCGGTGCTGAATGCCGCGTCAGGCAGCGCTGGCACAGAGTCACGCTTCTCATCCGCGGGCGTTACGAATGCCCGCGCACTCGGCGGCGGTAAAGGGACTGATTTAGCTAATGGTAGCACAGTCGCGTTCTCTATACCAGGGATAGGCGGGGCGGTGTCTTGGGCCGGCGTGACGTGGCAGGTGTTGGCTCCGCACAACGGATCAGATGGCGACCTATCAAGACGACTGAGTGGGACGCAGTATGTCACAGGGCGAGGCGCGAATTCGCAGCTAGGCCATGGCGGACAGGCGGCTGGCGTTGGGTTTGGGTTTACAGGGACGGGCTACGGCACGGGCGGGTCGGGCGCTGTTACAGCGAACGGTAATACCGGGTCTACTTCTGGCGCCGGCACTGGCGGCATTGTAATTATCAAAACGTATTATTGAGGGTCTAACCATGGCAACACTTGGCAGCGCAACCATAGCAAGCGGCGACACCACATCACAGGCTATCTTGCTTGGTGGCGCTAACCTGATCGCCATCAGCATTCCGGCAGCATTCACGAATACTTCGGTCAAGGTGCAGGCATCATTCAGCCCGACTGACACATTCGAAGACTTGTATTACGACGGCGTACTTGTCTCGCTCCCTGCAACCGTAAGCACTAAACAGAAGTTTGTACCTGGCGCATTAGTTGGCTTGTACGCGGTGAAACTTGTGGCTACTGGCGTAGGCAACGAAGCCGCAGCACGCACAATCCTGTTGAGCGTTGAGGGCCTTGTCTAATGAGCATACTGCTGCTGATGGACGACGATGGGCCGTCGCCCGCGTTCTCCGCCAACTTCATGT
>ERZ724517.1947-NODE-1947-length-11125-cov-4.039476_pt1 | contig 11125 bp, 10 predicted proteins | sample MGYA00376050_ERZ724517 | MGnify/ENA primary metagenome ERZ724517 (study PRJEB28724, sample SAMN07190886) | activated sludge metagenome | isolation source: activated sludge of sewage treatment plant in Hong Hong | place: USA: Christiansburg, Virginia | collected... | reverse complement strand
AAGCGGTATGCAGCGTGTATCGAGCTCAAACGCTCTTGCCCGGGCCGCAGTTTCTGCATTGCCGGGCTCGGGACGAATAATGAGAAGCGGCCGGATCATGACGAAAAAACCGCGCGAATCGCGGAGTCGGCGCGGGCCATCATGGCGATGCCAAGTTCGTAGGGAGCCGCGTTGCCGACGATGAATTCCGCTGTGCCCCTCTCCACCTGGCCGCCATCGGCAGAATAGATTTCGGCATTCAGGCAGATCTTGCCGCCATCCATGATTGCGAGGGCGGCAACGGGTGAACGACAGTCGCCCGACAGTCCGGCCAGCAGTGCGCGCTCTGCCATGACGCAAGCAAAGGTTGCCTGGTGGTTGATAGCGGCCAGCCAGCTTCCTACGCGCGCATTGTCCGAAAGCGTCTCGATCCCGACTGCTCCCTGGGCGGGGGCTGGGAGGAGCAAGTGAGTTGGAAGGCAGGTGCCCGTTTCATGCATTCCCAGACGTTCCAGTCCGGCCGATGCCAGCAGTGTTGCATCGACCTCGCCACCAGAGAGCTTCGAGAGGCGGGTCTGGACATTTCCACGGAGTAAAATCACCCGCAAATCAGGTCGCAACCGAAGGACCTGAGCTCGTCGTCGCGGGGCGCTGGTGCCGAATGCAGCCCCGTGCGGCAGGGCATCGAAGCTTGCCGCACCGACCAGCCGGTCCCGCACATCGGCGCGTGGCAGCATGGCCGCGATCGCCAGCTTCGACGATCGTTCGGTCTCCACATCCTTCATTGAATGGACGGCAAAATCGATGTCGCCGGAGAGCAGTGCCGCATCGAGTTCCTTCGTCCAGAGCGCCTTGCCGCCGACTTCGGCCAACGCCCGGTCCTGAACCCGGTCCCCTGTTGCAACGGTCGGCATGATCTCAACGGCTTCGTGACTCCAGCCATGAGCGACAATCAAGGCGTCGCGCACCATGTGCGCCTGAGCCAGCGCAAGCGGTGAGGCGCGGGTTCCGAGGCGCAGTGGTCTGTCCGGGTTGGCCATCGTGGCTTGTGCTAGCGCCCCGCGGGATTAGAGGGAAGCCCATGACCATCATTCTGGGAATAGAATCAAGCTGCGATGAGACAGCCGCCGCGCTCGTCACGAGTGACCGAATGGTGCTTTCCCACAGGCTTGCCGGGCAGGAGGCCGAGCATCGGCCCTTTGGCGGAGTCGTGCCTGAGATCGCTGCGAGAGCGCATGTCGAAGCTCTTGCGCCACTGATAGAGGGCGCGCTTGCTGACGCTGGAATGCGGCTGGCTGATGTCGATGCGATTGCGGCTACTGCCGGACCCGGCTTGATAGGCGGCGTGATGGTCGGACTGGTAACGGCAAAGGCATTGTGCCATGCGGCGTCAAAACCGCTGATTGCCGTCAATCATCTTGAAGGACATGCGCTTTCGCCGCGACTCGCCGACCCGGCGCTTCGCTATCCCTATCTGCTTTTGCTTGTTTCAGGCGGCCATTGCCAATTGCTGCTGGTTTCGGGTGTCGGCCAGCACCAGCGGCTGGCAACGACGATCGACGATGCCGCCGGCGAAGCTTTCGACAAGACGGCCAAGCTGCTTGGGCTTGGATTTCCCGGTGGCCCGGCGGTGGAGGCCGCCGCAGCGGTCGGGAATGCAGGCGCTGTCCCGCTGCCGCGTCCGTTGCTTGGCAGCATCGAGCCCCATTTTTCCTTTGCCGGACTCAAGAGCGCAGTGCTGCGCGCGCGCGACTCGGGCCTGCATTCTGCGCAAGACATTGCTGCATCGTTCCAGCAGGCCGTTGTCGACTGCTTGATTGACCGGACCCGACGCGCACTTGAGCTTGCCCCGGAAGCCACAGCCTTGGTTGTCGCAGGCGGGGTCGCTGCAAACGGGGCAATCCGGGCCGCGCTCGAGGCGCTGGCCAGTGCCAATGGCTTGCCTTTTGTCGCGCCGCCGCAATGGCTTTGCACGGACAATGCAGCCATGATCGGATGGGCAGGCGTGGAACGTTTTGAAGCGGGGCTCTTCGACGGACTCGATTTCGAAGCGCGACCGCGCTGGCCGCTCGACCCGCTTGCGGAAAAAGTGCGTGGTGCAGGAGTGAAAGCATGAATGTCGGTGTGATCGGAGCCGGGGCATGGGGGACGGCACTGGCCCAGGTGCTTGCCGGAGACGGTCGGCCGGTTGCGCTTTGGGCTCGCGAAGCGGACGTGGTCGCGTCCATCAATGACGCGCATGTGAACACGACTTTTCTTCCCGACACTCCCCTTGATCCCGCGATTCGGGCAACGGATTCGCTCGCTGCACTCTCGGATTGCGAGGCGCTGCTTCTGGTCACACCTGCCCAGCACCTCCGGGCGATTCTTGCCGAATTGCAACCCGGCGCCCGACCTCTCGTCCTTTGCGCGAAAGGCATTGAAGCAGGAACGATGCAACTCATGTCCGAGGTTGCACGGCACGTGTGTCCCGAGGCACCGGTGGCAGTGCTCTCCGGACCGACGTTCGCGCATGAGGTCGCTCGCGGCTTGCCGACAGCAGTTACGCTCGCCTGCGAAGACGATGACCTTGGCCGCGCGCTCGCCCAACGTCTCGCCTGCGGCTCTTTCAGGCCCTATTTGTCCGATGACGTGATTGGCGCCGAAATCGGCGGTGCGGTCAAGAATGTCCTCGCCATCGCCTGCGGTGTGGTTGAAGGTTTGGGGCTTGGCCAGAACGCACGCGCGGCACTGATTGCTCGCGGTTTCGCTGAAATGACGCGCTTTGGCCTCGCCAAAGGTGCGCGCGCGGAAACGCTCGCCGGTCTTTCGGGACTGGGTGACCTGGTTCTGACCTGCTCGTCGATGGCTTCGCGAAACTTCTCGCTGGGCAAGGGACTGGGTGAGGGGAATAGCGCCGCTTCCGTGCTGGCGGGTAGCCGAACCGTTGCCGAAGGTGCTTTTACGGCCCCTGTCCTGCAAGAGGCTGCCCGGACATTGGCTGTCGAAATGCCGGTTGTCGATGCGGTCTGTGCTTTGCTCGAAGGCGCAGTTCCGGTGAGTGAGGTCGTGAGTGGCTTGCTCGCCCGACCGTTGCGCACCGAAGCCTGAGGCCGAGCCGACGCCATGCGGATCGGATGTTGCGCATTGGCAACAGTCTGAGCCTGACTCGCGTTTGACGACGTTTTTTTGTTGTGCGCTGCAATATTTTTCGCCAGACCCGTCTCGTCGCTGTCATTGCGGCCCCACCTGCTGTTCCGAAAATCGGCTCAGCTTGATCGAGAGGCCAACAACAGCAACGCAGGTGGGACGACGCAACCAACCCAAAGGGGAATCTCATGCGCACGTCCTTCGGCCCGCTTCTGGGCCTCGCACTTACCATCGTTTCCACACCTGCATTGGCGCAGGAAGAGGAAGCTCCTGCCGTCACCGTTACGGGCGGAGCAACTGTCGTCAGCGATTACCGCTTCCGCGGTATTTCGCAGACCGACAAGAATTTTGCTGTCCAGGGAACTTTTACAGTCGCTCACAAATCAGGCTTCTACGCCACGGTCTGGGGAAGCACGGTTGACGAGTATGTCGCAGCTGGTGGCGATCAGGAGATCGATCTGATCGCCGGTTTCAAGAAGACCTTTGGCGGTACGACCGTCGATGTCGGCGTTCTCTATTACTATTATCCGGGTGCCGAGCAGATCATTCCCGGCTACAGCAGTGACTTCTTCGAGCCCTATATTGGCGTTTCGCACACCTTTGGCCCGGTCACGGGCAAAGTGAGTGCTGCTTATGCGCCGAAGTCAGCCGCGCTTTCGATCGGCGCGGGCAAGGAGGACAATCTCTATGTTGCCTTCGATCTTTCGGGCGGGATTCCGAACACGCCCGTTTCGCTGTCGGCCCATCTTGGTCACAGCTATGGCCCAAGCTTTCTGACCATTGGCAAGGGTTATACCGACTGGAACGTCGGTGCGACCTACACCTGGAAGAACCTGATCTTCGGCGTCTCCTATGTCGATACAAACAAGGCGCTGCTCGGTCCGATCAGCGGCAAGAATATCAGCAAAGGCGGCATCGTCGGCTCGGTGGGCGTGGCGTTCTAACGACCAAGCACGTCACACTTCACCGGGAAAACGCCGGGGCAGCATCGCTGCTCCGGCTTTTTTCGGCACTATTGCGGCGCAGCAACCTTGGCATTGGCGCCATCGCCCTCAGGCGCGGCAATAATATCCCGGGTCACCGAGCCCTTGTCGACGACATTGGTCTGCGGGTCACCGGCATTGGCGCGGATGCCGACCTGCGCACGATTGGCCCCGGCCTGGGTGACAGCGGCCCCTTCAACAGCACTGCGCGGAGCCTGGCCACCGAACATCGCCTGAAGCGCCTGAGTCGAGGAATCGGCTTCCTGCGGGCGCGGGGCACCGGGGGCGGGGGGCACAAGCGCGAAATCAGGCGGCACGACCAGCGGCGCCGCGCGTGAAACGGCGAATTCATCCGGCCGGTTGCGGCCAAACACCCCACTGGACGACCCGCAGGCGGACAGCAGGGTCAACATGGCACCTGCAACAATCAATTTACGCATTTTCATTCTCCGCCTCTGGTTTCCGGTCCCGCACCAACAGGGCGCGAGCCAGCAGGATCAATACACCTATCGTAATCGCCGCGTCGGCAACATTGAAGACCAAAAAGGGCCTGAATTCGCCGAAATGCAGATCGGCATAGTCAACGACATGCCCGAACCGCACCCGGTCGAGCAAATTGCCGACCGCGCCGCCCAAAACCATGCCAAGTGCGAGCACGTCAACCCGGTTGGCTTCGCGCCAAAGCCACACACCCACGAACAGGCTGATCGCCCCCGTCATCGCAACAAGCCCCCAGCGCATCGCGTTGCTCTCTGCCGTCAGCATGCCCAGCGACACGCCGTAATTGTGGACCAGCGTCAGGTTGAAGATCGGCAGCAATTCGATGGACTGGCCCTCTACAACCAGGCCGATCGGGCCTGTGACCAGATATTTCATCACCTGATCGACGATGAAGACAGCAGCTGCCAGCATCAATCCGCAATTGCGGGCGGTTGTAACCATATCAACCATTCACCACCTCGTCGCACCGCGCGCAGAGAGCGCCATCGTCCGAAACTTCGGGCAAATGCCGCCAGCAACGGCCGCACTTATGATGCGCAGTCTTTGTCACCGACAAGGCATGGCCGGTCGAAACCGAACCCGTGATGAACAGCTCGGACAGGTCGATTCCGTCATGTGCGGCCGGAATGCTGACCTCTGCTTCAAGGCTAGAGCCAATGACCTTTTCCCGGCGCATGGGTTCGATCGCTTCGGTGACGTCCCCGCGCAAGTCTCTCAAGACCAGCCAGCGCGCAGCGAGAGCATCATTCTGCCATCCTGCATCAACCTCTGGCCAATCGGAGAAATGGACTGACCCTTCATCGGGGTACCGCGTCTGCCAGACTTCTTCCGCGGTAAACACCAGCACGGGCGCGGCATAGCGGACCAATGCGTGGAACAGCGTGTCCAGCACCGTCCGATAGGCGCGGCGCTTGGGCGATGTCGGCGCGTCGCAATAAAGCGAATCCTTGCGGATATCGAAGAAGAAGGCCGAAAGATCATTGTTCGCGAAATCGCAGATCAGGCGGACATAGGTGTTGTAATCGAAATCCTCGACCGCTTGGCGGAGCTTTGTGTCCATATCTGCGAGCAGGTGAAGCACATAGCGTTCAAGCTCGGGCATGTCGGCCGGCGCAACGCGTTCGTCCTCGTCAAATCCTTCGAGCGCACCCAGCAGGTAACGGAAACTGTTGCGCAGCTTGCGATACTGGTCCGCGACGCCCGACAGGATTTCCTTCCCGATCCGGTGATCCTCGGTGAAATCGACCGAGAGTGCCCAGAGCCGGAGGATATCCGCGCCATAATCGCGCATCAGGTCCAAGGGATTGATCGTGTTGCCGAGCGACTTGGACATCTTCATGCCCTTGGCGTCCATCGTGAAGCCGTGGGTCAGCACAGCCTTGTACGGCGCCCGACCACGCGTGCCGCAGCTTTCGAGCAGGCTCGACTGGAACCAGCCGCGATGCTGGTCGCTGCCTTCGAGATAGAGGTCGGCAGGCGATTGCAGGTCCGGCCACTTGCCCGATTCTAGGACAAAGGCATGCGTGCAGCCGCTATCGAACCAGACGTCGAGAATGTCGGTCACCCGCTCATAATCCTCGGCGCGATAGGCGTGGCCGAGCAGCGTCTGGGCGGCCTCATCGCTCCAGGCATCGACGCCCTGATCGCGCACCGCCGCGACGATCCGGGAGTTCACGGCCTCATCGACCAGATACTGGCCCGTCTTGCGATCGACAAACAGCGTGATCGGCACGCCCCAGGCGCGTTGGCGGGACAGCACCCAGTCCGGGCGGCCCTCCACCATCGATCCGATGCGGTTCCGGCCCTTTTCCGGCACGAAGCGCGTATCGGCAATGGCGCGCAGGGCGGTCTGACGCAGTGTCTCGCCATCGCCTTGTCGCGCCCTGATCTGAGCCTCATCGACGCAGCGGGCGATGTCGCGGTCGATCACCTTGTCCATCGGCACGAACCATTGCGGGGTGCAGCGGAAGATCACCTTCGCCTTGGACCGCCAGGAATGTGGGTAGGAGTGCTTATAGTCGGCGCTGGCAGCAAGCAGGCCGCCGGCTTCGCGCAAGTCGGAACAGATCGGGCCGTCGGGCGCGTTGAATTTCGGGTTGATGACCGAGCCCTGCCCGCCGAGCCATGCCCAGTCCTCGCGGTACTTGCCATCGCCTTCGACCGCGAAGACCGGATCGATCCCGTTCGCCTTGCACAGGTCGAAATCATCCTCGCCATGATCGGGGGCCATATGGACAAGCCCGGTGCCGCTGTCGGTCGTGACGAAGTCGCCGGGCAGGAAGGGGCGGGGCTTGGCGAAAAAGCCGCCGAGATGGTGCATCGGGTGCCGAGCGATGGTTCCGGCGAGGTCGGAGCCTCGGTAGATCGTAATATTGGTCGCGCCACTTTCGGGAGCACCAGTGCCTTTCTCGTTGGCTCCGGTACGAAGTGACAGCGCGTAGCAAAGGTCCTCGGCGATTAGGTATCTGCGGTCGCCGTAATGCACCAAAACATATTCAATGTCGGGTCCAAAAGCGATCGCCTGATTGACGGGGATTGTCCAAGGCGTGGTCGTCCAAATTAACGCATATGCGCCGATCAAATCGGAAAACGGGCTTTCGACAATCTCGAACGCCACATCGATTTGGGTCGACGTGATGTCCTCATATTCGACTTCCGCTTCTGCCAGCGCGGTCTTTTCAACGGGCGACCACATCACCGGCTTTGCGCCGCGATAAAGCTGCCCCGACTCTGCAAACTTCATCAATTCGGCAACGATGGTCGCCTCGGCCTCGAAATCCATCGTCAGATAGGGATGATCCCAATCGCCGTTGATGCCGAGGCGCTTGAGCTGTTCGCGCTGCGTATCGACCCAATGCTGCGCATAGGCACGGCATTCGGCGCGGAACTCGTTCGGCGGAACTTCGTCCTTGTTGAGCTTCTTCTTGCGATATTCTTCCTCGACCTTCCACTCGATCGGCAGGCCATGGCAATCCCAGCCGGGCACATAGGGCGCATCCTTGCCGAGCAGGGTCTGCGTCCGGCACACCATGTCCTTGAGGATATGGTTCAGCGCATGGCCGATATGCATGTCGCCATTGGCATAGGGCGGGCCATCATGAAGGATGAACTTTTCGCGGCCCCGTCGCTGTTCGCGCAGCCGATCATAAAGGCCGATTTCCTGCCAGCGCGCCAAAATGCCCGGCTCCTTCTGGGGGAGGCCGGCTTTCATCGGGAAATCGGTCTTCGGCAGGAAAACCGTGTCTCTGTAATCTGGCGCGTCAGTCATAACGCCGCGGGCCTTAGGCGAGCCCGCGCGTCGCCGCAAGTTATCGCCGGATCGATGGCCCGATCAACGCTGCATTCTCGAGCCAGAGCATGCCCGCAAAATCGCGCGGCACGTCCGGAATCTGTTCAAGCCGGGTCAGGCCGGGAATGCTGTCTGTCGGCGATCCCGGGCCAGTCAGGATCACGCGCGTGTTTGCGGCGGCCATTCTCGCGAGGAATCGCTTCGGCCAGCCCGCAACTTTCCACTTCTCGTCGAGCGGCACCAGGATCGTCCCGCCCTTGCAGGTCTCTGGCGTCAGGCCGAACCAGCCGAGTTTGACATAGTCGTTGAAGCAGATGCGAGCGCCCTGGATGGTCCAGGCCCATGCGTCCGGCGCCTTGGCCCGAATGGCCGCGACGGCCTGCGCATCGCCGACAAAGCCATAGCGTTCGTCCATCGGCCGTTTCAGCGTCTCGAAAATGGCCATTACACTTGCGGCATCCTCGACCTTCAGGATGAAATGATAACGGGGAAATTGTTCGAGCGCAGTTTTTGCCGAAAGGCAGGGGCCGGATGCATCGGCATCCAGCATGACACCGCCACCCGCGTCGATCAGCGCCCGGCGAACCCCTGCCAGCGTTGCGCAGCGCGCCTTGTCTTCGCTGTGCGCGGCGACAAGCTGCAGTCCGCCCTTCGGGCTCGGGGCGATCCATGAAGCGTTGAGGAATGAAAGTCCCAGCAAACCCAGCGCGATGGCCCATTTGGCCAGATTGGCAATTCGCAATGCCTGTTCCCTCGCCAAAGCCTGTCGGTCAAAGTTTTGCGAGCACGGTGCGCGCCTGATCACAGTCCAGCCCGATCTGGCGGGTCAGTGCCTCAAGGTTTTCGAATTTCGCTTCGTCGCGCAAAAAGGCATGGAATGCGATTTCGATGGTCTGCCCATAGAGGTCGCCCGAAAAATCGAAGAAGTGCGGTTCAAGCAATTCCTTGGGTGGATCGAAATTCGGGCGGATGCCGATGTTGGCGGCCCCGTCGAGGATACGCCCGTCGGCCAGTCGCCCGCGCACGGCATAAATGCCGTAACGCGGGCGCAGATAGGTGCCCATATCGACATTGGCTGTGGGATAACCAAGCTCGCGGCCATTCTTGTCGCCGTGCTGGACAATGCCCTCAACCGCAAAAGGCCGCGTCAGCAACTGCGTTGCCGTGGCGCAATCTCCGGCCTGCAGAGCTTCGCGGATTCGGCTGGATGAAATCACATCGACGCTGTCTGAAACAGGTGCAACCGCCTCAGCGATAAAGCCATACTTGCGGCCAAGCTCTCCAAGGGCACTGACATTGCCGCCGCGTCCCTTCCCGAAGGTGAAATCCTCACCGGTCACCACGCCACCCACGCCAGCAAGCCTTTGGGCGACGAACTCTTCGGCCGTCAAACGCGCGAGTGCGGCATTGAACGGGAAAACGATCATCGCATCGGCGCCTGCTTCTGCAAAAAGCCTTTGGCGCTGATTGAGGCTGGTCAGACGAAAGGGCTCGGCCTCGGGGCGAAAAAAGCGCACCGGGTGGGGATCGAATGTCGCGACAAGGGCAGGGCGACCCGCCGCGCGTGCGCGCTCGATCGCGCGCCCGACGACCGCCTGATGGCCCTTGTGAAACCCGTCAAAATTTCCCAGCGCGACGATCCCCCCGCGCATGCGGTCCGGCACCCCCGAGCTGCCATCGAGCCGCTCCATGTCCCCGCTATAGGAAGCGCCTAGCGTGGCGGCAACACCTGCCCGAGCACGCGCAGCACATTGCCACCCATGACCTTGGCAATTTCTGTATCGGAAAAGCCGCGATCCATCAGTGCCTGTGTCACAAGCGCCAGCTTCGATGTGTCGAAGCCGGTGGTCGTCGCTCCGTCAAAATCCGAACCCAGGCCGACATAGTCAATGCCGACCAGATCGCGGACATGGGCAATGGCTTGCGCAACTTTGGCTGGTTCCGTGCCGCAGACCGCTGCATCCCAATAGCCGATGCCAATCACGCCGCCCGTTTTCGCGACGCCGCGGATTTCATCATCGGTCAGGTTGCGATTGACTTTGCATGTCGCCTGCACGCCGCCGTGCGAGGACACCACCGGTCGCTTTGCCATCGCCAGAACGTCCGCGACGGTTTTGTGGCTGGAATGGGCAATATCGACAATGATGTGCCGCCGTTCAAGTTCGGTGACGACCTGTCGGCCAAGTGGCGTCAGTCCGCCCTTCTTGATCCCGTGCATGGACCCGGCAACTTCATTGTCAAAGAAATGCGTGAGCCCGGCCATGCGTATGCCGGCAGCCTGCAGCCGGTCAAGATTGGCCAGCTTGCCTTCGAGATTCTGCAAGCCTTCGACGGAGAAGACCGCGCCCGTGACCTGCTGACCGTGAGCCCGATCCGCAAGCAGCTTCGCAAGGTCTGCAGATGTCTGGATGAACCGCAGCCGCCCGCCCGAATTGTCAGCGGCGCGCTGCAGTTTGCTCGCATGGTAGAGCGACCGTTCGAGAATCGATGACCAGGTCCTTGGCGGCTGCAACTGGGCGATAGTCAGCAACGTGATATTGTCGCTGTCACTTCCGTTGGCATCGTAATTCTGGCCCTTTGGCGTTTTCGAGACCGAAGAAAAGACCTGCAGCGCCACGTGGCCGTCTTCAAGGCGCGGCAAGTCCACATGACCGCGCGACGCCAGGTCAAGCACATCCCGCTTCCACATCAACGTATCCGAATGCATGTCCGCAATGGCGAGTGTCTTGTGGAGCGCCAGCGCGCGTGGGCCTGCCTTGGCCGCGACTGGCAGGACCTTGTTCATGCTGCGCTCGACAATGCCGGGGGCGAACAGCAAAAATCCGGCCAGAGCGACCGCGAACAGGATCAGGGGCCATTTCAGGATACGCTGCATCATCCCCTCCGCTTCAACGTCACGAAATCATGCGCAGGCGTGCCATTCTCGACCGGCTGGCTGATGCGCGCCGTTTCCGCCCATTCAGCTCCAAAGGGCTCGAGCACCGTGTCGCCCAAAGGGGAAAGGTGAACTTCGGTCAGTTCGATTCTGTCGGCGCGCGGCAAAAAGAGCCGGTAGATTTCAGCGCCACCCACCACCGAAACATGCGGCGCATTGGCAAGCGCAAGTGCGCTCTCGACAGTGTGAACCACTTCGGCGCCGTCCTCTGCCCAGTTGTGATCACGGGTGAGGACAATATGGCGGCGACCTGAGAGCAGGCCGGGCAGGCTTTCGAATGTCTTGCGGCCCATGATCATCGGTGCGCCG